>Ga0209501_10006279_pt1 | contig 10710 bp, 2 predicted proteins | sample ArcticOcean_MG_C_4_FD_187434 | JGI IMG/M metagenome (GOLD analysis project Ga0209501, IMG submission 187434) | Marine microbial communities from western Arctic Ocean - ArcticOcean_MG_CB4_134 (SPAdes) (version 2) | ecosystem: Environmental > Aquatic > Marine > Oceanic | place: Arctic Ocean...
ATCGGCAGCGACGTGCCGGCCGGTACCCCGGGTGTGACGGTTGATTCGGCGGACATCACCGTCGATGCCGACCTGCACAACGACGAGGGCAGCCTCGACCTGCACGCGACCGGTACGCTTGACATCAACCAATCGATCGAAACCGGCCCTGAAGGCGCCCTGGATCTCGACGGCGACACGGCGTTGACTTTGGCGAGGGGCGCTGACCTGACGGCTGGTGGCGATATCACGGTCAACGACAATCTGCTGCTGGACAATCCGATCGGCGACAGCACGGTGACCAGTGAAGATGGCGACATCACGCTGCAGAACGTCGCGGCGGCCGAGATCCGCAATCTCACTGTGACAGCGGCCGAGGGCACCGTAACAATCGGCAGTCTCGGCAGCGCTGATGGCGACGACACCAACGACGCCAACAACCTGACGATCACTGCTGCCGACGTTCTCCTCGATAACACTGCGAACGGCCGCATCGAGGGGAATCTGACGATCACCGCCACGGGTGACGTGGACAACAACGACAATAGCGGCGGCGGCACCGAGTTGAACGTTGACGGGGCAGCTACTATCGCCGGTAACAATGTCGACCTCGACGGCGGGCTGGTCGTAACTGGTTCGGTGACGGTGACAGCGCTGCAGGACATCGGCATTGGCGTTCGCACGGTGGCCCAAGGCAACGTGACTTCGGGCGGCGATATTATTTTGACGGCCGACCTTGATCTCGACGGCGACGGCGGCGTCGAGATGAACAGTGCCGACCTGGTCTCGACCGCCGGCAACATCACGATCACCGGCCAGGGGGTCGTGGTGGATGACGTGGACGCAATCGCGGGGTCGATCACAATCGATGGCCTGAGCGGCGGCATTGCGGCGCAGACTCCGGGCGACGTCGTTGCCGACCTGGCGGCCATCACTCTCGACCTGGACGGCACCGGCCCGATTAACGTCGAGACCGACGCCAGCAATGTCAATGCCGCGACCGACGGTGTCGCAGGTTCGATCATCATCAACAACGTTGGAGCGGGGCCGATCGTTTTTGCGGGGACGACTGCCGGCGAGGATGCCGACATCACGCTGGCTCATACCGGCGCCGGCCTGCTGACGGTGAACGACACCAAGGCGAGCAGCGGTGACGTTGCAATCGCGGGTGGCGGCGCTATCCAGGTGAACCGCATCGATGCCGAAGACGGCGGTGCGACCAACGGCATCACCGACGACGCGCAAACCGTGCGCGTGACGTCGACGGGCGCCGGCGACATTACAATTGCCGAGGGCGATGATGATGCCGATCCGACGAATGGCCGCACTGGAGGTATCAGTGCCGACTTTGCGCTGACCGTGCTCAACGCCGACGGCGATATCGACCTGAACAGTGAATCGATTTTCTCCGCCGGCTCCGTCGAGCTTGACTCGACGACCGGTTCTATTAGCGATATTTCCGGCGGTGACCGGGTCAATATCCGGGCTCTTGGCAGCGCTACGCTGATCGGCGACGACGAGGTCGGCAATCTCACCGATATTCTCGAGGTGACTGTCGGCGAACTGCTGGTCAGCGCCAATTCGGGCGATGCCGACAGCGGATTTGCGACGGGACTTGGCGGTCTTGCGGACGGCAGCATCGGGCCGCGATACGTGAACTTCATCGGCGACGCGCCGGGCCTGCTGGTGTGGAACGGAGACGTGATTGGCGGGCCGCCGGCGGAACTGCAGCTGTGGTTGCGTGCCGGCAACTTCGATAGCCAGGGTGTTATGCTGGATAACACCAGCCAGGTATTCCGCAATCCGTTCTTCTATCACAAGGCGGTCATGCTGAGCGACTATAGGGCGCCGACGACTGTTCTGGAATACATCTCTGCGAGCGGCGGCAAGATCTTTGGTTTGCCGCGGCACCTCGCGCTGTCGAACAACATTGACATTCTGCAGTACACGGATGATCCGTACAGCTGGGACCTGGAGATTCGCCGTCGCCGTGACAAGAGTCGCCGGGACTGAGTTTCATTCCGAGAGTTGTGAACAATCTAAGTTAGCCGGGCACGGATGCCCGGGACGCACGCGGGCATGGATGCCCGCACCTTTTTTCGCCGGTGCGCCGTGGACTGGGGTCACTGGCGCAATGTTTAACCGTTTCAGCTACAGCCACTTAACTGTCAAAAGTCGTTCGTGGCCGGTGAGCATGTGCTGACCGGGTCTGGATGACAAGATGTAAGGGGGCGGGACCGAACGACGTAGATCTTTAATGGGATCTGGATCGGTCGTCACATGGAGCCGGATCAAGGGCCTGAAGGCCTTTCATTCGCATGAGCCGGGAAAGGGCGACAACTATCCGTCCTGCCGCAGGATGGCGGCATAAAGACTGCGCTATAAGTCGCGGTGTTCTGATGTGGAACACCTTGAAACAAGAAGGGATTGGGATCACATTAGAACTTGTTTTTTTGAGGCCTGGTGTGCAATTCTTTCCACGACACTTTTTTCCAACAGCACGGGAAGTCAATAATGGCAGAGGGAGCAGCTCATGAATAGTCGCAAAGCGTTGTGTGCAATACTTATATTACTGGTTGGCACCGTGATGGTGCAAGGGGCAACGGTCAGTATATCGAAGCCGTCGGCCGGTTCATTTGTCGGTGGTCAGATAACCATCGTGTCGAATCCGATACCGAACGGGGGCGCGACTGTTACCGCGCTGTTGTACGGCTACAAGATCGGCGACTTCGTGGGTCTTACGAACGCCGCAAGGTTTCTGGAATGCACCGCGTTTGCTGCCTTCACGACGGCGGGTGGCGACACCATCGCCAATCCGCGGCCTGGCACTGAGTTCCCGTCATTCCCGTTTGACGCGCGCAGCACGGCGACTTCCGGATTGCCGAATGCCGCTGACTTCGTCGACGGTACTTGCCAGAAGTTCAACATCATGGTCCAGGCGACGTTCAGTGATGTCGTGGTGATTTCAGATCCGCGGGAATTTTCCATCGACAACCGGTTGCCTCCGAACCCCCTGGCTTTGGACCTCAATGCCACTGGCAGCTCGACGGACAGCTCGACACCCGAAGTGATCTGGTTCAACGGCGGTGAACACTACGCAGTCACGGAAAATATCACCCTGACGGCACCAGACATAATTGCTGAAAATAACGCCTTCGACGACGATGAAGACACAGGCCTGAACAAGGGCGACACGGTCATTATCGTCGATGCCACGCCGGCTGCGAATAACGGCGTCTACCGCCTGTCGGTGACTGTCGCTCCGGATGAGGATGAGTTGCGAATCGACACGGCCTGTACCGGCTGCAGCTTTGGGGAGAACACGTCAATCGCTACCGAGGTAGCGAACGACATGACCATGGTTCGCCCGTCGTCGGACGACCTGTGGTCGTATAATCAGGCGATGCTTTTTAATGCAGCTGGCACCATTACCGACCCGGGCAACGGTTTTGCCGACTTTAAGATCAACGACACGATTGAGATTTTCGGTGGGGTCAATGACGGCGATCAATTTCAGGTCACGACGGTCGCTGCCGGTGTGCTCACGATAACGCCGAACCCGGTTGCCGAGACAGTCCCGGCTCTGGTCATGTGCAAGGGCGCCGACATTTACGGCTACAACATTGTCGCCAGCCGCACGGTGCCGTCGGCACTCGAAGAAACCAGGACCGACAGCTTTCCGCCGGATACCCTGTCGTTACCGTCTGACGGTACGTACACGGTCTACTATCGAACCGGCGACGATAACTCGGATCTGAACTCGGACCGCAACTGGAGTGCCGAGGCAAATCAGGGCACCATCACTTTCACGCCGCCGGTAATCAATTTCGGTGTCGTACCGGATGACAACACTGCGTCGGGCAGTGAGGCGACCTCGCCGGTGACGATCAGCGTGTCTATCTATGCAGCGGATGGAGTCACGAAACTGGTTCCGACCGACGCGATTGCGGTCAACTACTCGGTCAGCGGCGGGACCGCGACCGTCGGGGGAGTGCCGCCCGGAGACTTTACCGGTGGCACGGGTACGCTTGTGTTCAGTGGTGTAGACACCCAGACCTTTGACCTGATCATCGTCAATGACAGCGACAACGAAGCGGACGAGACGATCGAGTTGCTGTTGAGCGGCGAAGTCAATGGCAACCTGGGCACCCGCGATACTTTCACATACACAATCGTCGACAACGATGTCAATCTGACGATTACGGATGTGACCCAAAGCGAGGGTGATGCGCTGGACATCACGGATTTCGATTTCCGCGTCTCGTTGTCATCCGCCCAAAGCAGTACGGTTACCGTCAATTACACCACTAACGACGGCACGGCGCTCGCCGGCGCTGACTACACGGCCGATGCGAACATCTTGACGTTTGCCGCCGGCGTCACATCCCAGACGATCACTATCTCAGTCACTGGCGACGTCACGAACGAAGCGGACGAGACCTTCACTGTCGACCTCACCACCCCGTTGCCCGCGGGTGCTGCCATTGCGGACGCGCAGGGATTGGGGACAATTCAAAACGATGATGGGTTGACGATCAGTATCGACGCTGCGGAAGGGCCACAGGCGGAGAACGTGACGCCGTTGCTGTTCGATGTGCGCCTGAGTGCGGTCAGCGGCCAGACGGTCACGGTGCTGGCGAATACCGCCGACGATACTGCCCTGGCCCCTGGTGATTACACTGCCGTGGTCGGCCAACTTTTGACTTTCAATGCCGGTACGACGCACCTGACGTTTGCGGTAACGCTCACTGATGATGCAATAAACGAGTGTGACGAGACGTTTACCACCAGCCTGACGACGCCGACCGGCAGCTTGGTGACGATTGACGCCGGTACCGGTACCGGCACTGGTACGGTCACCGACGAAGACAACGTCCAGATCGATATTGCAGCGCCGGCGAACGACGTGGAAGGCAACAATTATACGTTCACGATCACTTTGGACACCGCCAGCGTACAATCGATCACGGTGAACTACTCAACCAATGCGGGTACGGCGACGACGGCGGATTACACGCACAGTACCGGGACGGTGACCTTCGTGCCGGGCGATACGAGTGAAATCGTCAACGTCGCGATTACAGATGATGCGCTCAACGAATGCGACGAAGCGTTTACAATGGACCTGACGACACCGGCAGCGACAGATTGCGTGGCATCGGTGACAATCAATACCGACACCGCCACGGCGACTATCCTTGCCAGCGACGCGGTACAGGTGTCGGCAACCGCACCGGGTGCCGGAGCGGAAGCGAGCAGCTTCGTTTTCACTGTCGATCTTGACACAGTGAGCACGCAGACGGTGACGATCGACTATACAACGGCGGACGGCACCGCAACGTCGGCCGGTGATTACACGGCGACGAGCGGGACGCTGACGTTCAATCCCGGGGTGACGTCGCTGACGGTGCCGGTTGCCTCGACGGGCGACGCGGTGAACGAGTGTGACGAGACGTTCGACCTGGACCTGACCAATCCTACGGGCCTGTCGTGCGCGAGCGTTTCGATCGCCGCTGGCGCCGGCTCAGTTACAACGACGATTAACGACGACGACGCGGTACAGGTGTCGGCAACCGCACCGGGCGCCGGAGCCGAAGGGAGCAGCTTCGTTTTTACTGTCGATCTTGACACAGTGAGCACACAGACGGTGACCATCGACTATACAACGGCGGACGGCACCGCAACGTCGGCCGGTGATTACATGGCGACGAACGGGACGCTGACGTTCAACCCCGGGGTGACGTCGCTGACGGTGCCGGTTGCCTCGACGGGCGACGCGGTGAACGAGTGTGACGAGACGTTCGACCTGGACCTGACCAATCCCACAGGCCTGTCGTGTGCGAGCGTTTCGATCGCCGCCGGCACTGCTACAACGACGATAAATGCCGACGCCGCGGTACAGGTGTCGGTAACCGCGCCGGGCGCCGGAGTTGAAGCGACCAGCTTCGTTTTCACAGTCGAGCTTGACATCGTAAGCACGCAGACGGTGACGATCGACTATTCAACAGCGGACGGCACCGCAACGTCGGCCGGTGATTACACGGCGACGAGCGGGACGCTGACGTTCAATCCCGGGGTGACGTCGCTGACGGTGCCGGTTGCCTCGACGGGCGATGGGGTGAACGAGTGTGACGAGACGTTCGACCTGGACCTGACCAATCCTACGGGCCTGTCGTGTGCGAGCGTGTCGATCGCCGGCGGCAGTGCTACAGCGACGATCAATGACGACGATGACCTGGCGATCACTATCGTTGGCGACGGACCGAAGGCGGAAGGCAGCCGGTTCGTCTTCACGTTGACGATGGCCCCGGCCAGTGAGCAGGATGTCGCCGTCGACTGGCAGACCCTCGATGGCAGCGCAACGTCTGGCGGTGACTATACCGGGTCCGGAGGGCCGCAGACGGTGACATTCGCTGCGGGTACAACGAGCATGACGGTAGGCGTGGATACCACGGACGACGCGATCAATGAATGTGACGAGGCGTTCAGCGTTGACCTGACCAATGCCGATCCGGCTTCTTGTGCAGCGGTGGTCACGTTGGGGGTTGCGGCGGAGGTGACGGTGCAGGACACACCGGACATCGTCCAGATCACTCTTGCCGGTCCCGCGCCGGTGACTGAAGGCAGCGACTCCGTGTTCACGGTGACGCTCGACAGGGTCAGCGAACAGACGATTACCGTGGACTACACGACAACGGACGGCACGGCGGGTGCTGCCGACTATACGCCCGCGGCGGGTGTGACGCTGACATTCAGCCCCGGCGTGACGGCACGAACGATCGATATCGCGACGGCCGACGACGCAGTGAACGAGGCGGCGGAAACCTTCGATCTCGACCTGACGACGCCGACCGGCGTCAGTTGCGGCAACGCTACTATCGCTGCGGGCAATGCCACTGCGACGATCAATGACAACGACGCGTTGACCATCTCGATTGATGACGTGGGGGAGGATGAAGGAGATGCCGGCACGGTGCCGTTCGTCTTTACAGTCACCTTGTCCGCGGTCAGTGAACAGGTGATCACCGTTGATTACGATACAGTTGACGGCACTGCGACCTCCGCTGCAGACTACGTCGACACTGGCGGTACTTTGACCTTCGGTGCGGGGACAACCAGCCAGACGCTGACGGTCGAGGTGAACGGTGACCTGGACTGCGAGAACAACGAGATCTTCACGGTGGAATTGACGACGCCAACTGGCGACGGCGTGACGATTGCCGACGGTAGCGGTACCGGTACGATCAACGACGACGAGGTTTTCCTCGGCCTCGATCAAGTGACGGGGCGTGAGAACAACTGGGTCTATGTCGCTGTCGAGCTGGCGGTCTGCGAAGATCTGCAGGCATTGATCTTCTCGATTACTTACGAGAGCAACGACCTGACCTACGTCGAAGGTTCGGAAATGGTGCTTGACGGGGTCCGAGTCGATGCGAATCAAGTGATCATCGACAGCGACGCGGACGGTAAGCTGGTCGTGGTTGTCCAGGGTGTCCAAGGCGATACCAATATCATTGGCGGTAATGGCAACATTCTGGCGCTGAGCTTCCGTATCAGGCCGGGTATGACGATTGGTTTGGCCAGCGCCCTGACTCTGGGCGATGTCAATGCCACGGGTATCGATGGTGAAGAGATTGTTCTGGATACGCAGGACGGTGATATCACCGCGGTAACGACTCAGTTCAAGGTGGACGGCGACGAGAGCGGCGATCCGACGGCACCGACGACGGTGGCGTCCGGCGGCCGGGCGATCAGCAGTACCGATGCGGTGTATCTCTACCGTGCGGTGAAGTATGGCGCGTTCGACTTTGTCCCGGTCATTCCGCAGTCGGTGCGTGACGCGGCGGCAGCAGAGTTCACATCCGACCGTGAAATCGTTTCGTTTGTCCGTGGCCTCGGTAACGCATTGGACGTCGACGGTGACTTGAACGTTGAAGCTGAGCAGGACCTGGTCTATCTGTATCGTTTCATCGACAACGGCGGCGCGGCCGGACCGACAGTGCCACCGGCTCACGCGGCCGTCGAAGCCGACGTGGAGGCAGCCATCCAGCTCAACCTGGGGCTCCTCGATCCGCCGGTGAACAGCACTGTTGTCGCGGATGACATCGACCCGATTGTTGACTCTGCAGCCACGACCGAACCGGCTGATGGCACGACCGATCCGCTGGTTATCTATTTCAGCGAATCGCTGCGTGACGATGGGACGACCAACCTTATTGCAGACAACGGTCCGGTTGGCTTCATCACTTCCAGCCGCGGTGTGGTCGATGGCGACTTTTCGATCACCGTCAGTGGGGATGGGCGCTCGGTGTCGGTGGCGCCAATCGGCGGCAACTGGAGCACTGGTGAGACCGTCACGGTCGACATGGACACGGTTGACGATGTTGCGGGTAATCAGGGCAGTGACAACGATACGGGTGACGCCGACAACACCCACACGTTCACCATCCCCTGACCCCCGCATGAACTGAATGTCGAAAGGCCGTTGCCGGAGTGCCCTGGCAACGGCCTTTTGCTTGGGATTTGGAGACGTGAAATGCTTTACTGCCTATCGATATAATGAATCGCAAGAATATCACAATTATCGGCGCCGCTGTGGTGCTGGGTATCATCGTATTCTTCGTGCTGCTGCGCCAGCCGGACGTGGCACCGGAACCTGCGATCGATCACACGATTAAAGTCATCGGGCCGCCGCCGTTGGAATCGGTGGTGGCCACTGCTGCCGAACGCCGGTTTGTTGACCTGGAGCCGCCGGCACCGCCGGCGATGCCGGCGCTCGATGAAGAGGACGACTATCCGGAGCCCGCCGTCGAGTCGGACGAGTTCCAACAACCGGAGAACATCGAGTTTGCCGCTCAGTCAGTGATTCTGGATCTCGGGGAATACGAGGTCCGTACCGGTGAGGAATTCGATCTTTACCTCTCTCTCTCGGCACCGGCACTGGCCAGCCTGTTCCTGGTTCTTGAGTTCGATGCCGAGCTGCTCGAATACGTGCCGGACAGCGCCGAGGCTGTCGGCGACGTGTTCCGCAACGACATCGAGTTTCACGAGGACCCGAAAGGCGGGCGCATCGCCTTGATAAATGGCGGACTGCCGGGTAACAAGAATACCAATGCGGCGCACCATGACCGTGCCGCCAGCTTCCGCATGCGGGCGCTCAAGCCTGGCGAAGTTACCCTGACGCCGGCCAGCAACGGGATCAGCTTTGGGAATGCCTTGGGGGGAACGCTGGAGTATGAAGTCCACGGCGGCTTGGTCTCGATCTATTGAGCTGTAATGTGCGGTGTAATGCGGTGGCCCAGTCCAGCGTAGTTCTTAATCCGGGACTGCAGGTATTTTGCCTGCTTCGCTGTTCGGTCTCGACTTGAGAGCCGGCAGGGTGCCGGCATTCCCAGGTTGAAGTACGTACCATAGAACCAGACGCCCGATGCGAAAATATCTTCAGCTTCTTCTCCTGATGATTCTGACCGGCAGCACTGTCGTGGCTCACACGATTGTCAGCCCGGGCGACCACAATCTCGACCTGTCGGCGACCGAGACCGTGCGGATCAACGTGGCGGTTGATTGCCCGATTCTCGCTGATTTCTCTATCCGCATCATCTACGACGGCGGCATGCTCGAATACGTGGCGGACAGCGGTGACTTCACCAGTCCCCGCCTGCTGATTGAAGATGCCCCGCGGATCGTTGAAGATGCCCCGGGATCACTGCGGTTCACCGCCCATCCCTTCATGAATGCCGGCACTGCGAGCGTCGATGCCGGCAGTGGCACCCTGTTTTCATTCGAGCTGAGCGGCCTCAACTACGGTGTGTACGCCCTCGATGTCGAGGTGATCAAGGCGGAATTCGTGAGCACCTTCGGCGACAGCACGGAGGTACAGGCCGGCAGCGTCACGGTGACCGGTATCGGCGATATCGTTTTCGCACCGGCGGCCGGCCATTATGCCGTGGCCCAGGACGTTGCCCTGAGCTCGACAGATTCAGAGGAAATCCGCTACACCACGAACGGCACGGAGCCCGACAACAGCTCAACGCTGTATGCCGGACCGGTCAATATCAGCGCTGGCGACGGGGAATCTGTGACAGTCAGGGCAATTGCCTTCGACGATTATGCGCCACCGCGATTTCTCCTGGGGGAAGCTGAGTACAACTTCGATACATCACTGCCCACTGTGGCGATCACGCCGGTTGCCACACCACGTACAACCGCCGTCAGCACCCTGACTATTGTGTTCGACGAAGCGGTGCTGAATTTTACCGTTGCCGATCTCTCACTCACTCGCGACGGTGGCGGCAACCTGCTGCCCGGCGGCGAAGCATTGACGACGGTGGATAGCATATCCTGGACGCTGTTTCCAGTCAGTGAGCACACTGCTGCCGATGGTTCGTATGTGTTTGCCGTCGACTCCAGCGTCATCACGGATCTCGCCGGCAACGCCCTGGTTGCCGACGATTCCATCAACTGGGAAATGGATGGTCCGCCGTCGGCAACGATTACACCGGTCGCACCGGACCCGATCACTACGGCCGTAGCGGGCGTGACGTTCACATTCACCGAGCCGGTCAACGGTTTCGTCAGCGGCGATCTCACCCTGACACGCGACGGCGGTAGCAATCTGCTCAATGGCAGTGAGACGTTGCTCCCCGGCGACAATATTACCTTCGAACTGTCCGGCCTGACCGCCTTTACCGGTGAAGACGGGGATTATGTTCTGACGCTGCCCGGCACCGG
>Ga0209501_10006282_pt1 | contig 10708 bp, 6 predicted proteins | sample ArcticOcean_MG_C_4_FD_187434 | JGI IMG/M metagenome (GOLD analysis project Ga0209501, IMG submission 187434) | Marine microbial communities from western Arctic Ocean - ArcticOcean_MG_CB4_134 (SPAdes) (version 2) | ecosystem: Environmental > Aquatic > Marine > Oceanic | place: Arctic Ocean...
TCGCCCGCAGGCTTGGCTTGGACATCGGTTTCGTCCTGGGCAGAGACGGCGACCGGCGCGAGGAGGGAGGCGAACGCTACGACGGTCTTCAGGGATAGTTGCATGGTTCGCCCACTATCCGCAGCCCCCGGGCGGTGTGCAAGGCTACTTGGACTCGATGATCACTTGGTACGCCCCGACCTCACCCCGGGCGTCTTTCAGGCTAGCGCGGAGGCGACCTTCTCCTACCGGTAGCTCGACATCGGTGAACGTGCACGTCCGACCTGTCACCTTGCCCCTGATGCCCGCGCTTCCGATCTCCAGGTACGCTGAGGTTGCCGGCGAGTTCTTCAGTCCGTGCACGTGCACGGTATACGGTCCGGGTCGAACGACCTTGATGACCCATTCACCCATCGAGCGTCCACCCCAGCTCCCCGACGCGCCGATGCGTCTCCAATCCTGTCGGGTTAGCACGACGGTCGGTGCCTGCTTCGCTCCGATGTGGATCGGCGGTGGTTCGTCCATGTCTGGGCGCGATGTACTCACGTCGGTGAACCACGCCTCGTACTCTCCCCGCAGCCGTTTCACGATGTCAGGCTGACTGTCCGCGATGTTCTGCTGTTCGAAGGGGTCCTCGAGCAAGTCGTACAGTTCAAATCGAGGTTCGACCAAATCGAGTTCGCGCCGAAATCCGGACGCGTTGAGAAGCTTGTAGCGCTGCGTGCGCAGCATGAAGTTGTGGTATCGCACGGGGATGTCACCGCGGTGTGCCTGCACGAACACGGTGCGGTCTGGCAGCTTCTTGCCGAATCGACCGAGCACTGGGAGCACGCTCCGACCATCCATCTGCACGCCCTTCGGTTGCGCGACGCCGCACGCATCGAGGATCGTGGGCATCACGTCATAGTGCGCGGTCGCTGGACCATTGCGCGTGCCCGTGGGCAGGCTGCCCGGCCAGTGTGCGAGCAGCGGTGAGCGAACCCCTCCTTCGTACACCTCGGTCTTCTTGCCGCGGTAACCCCGAACAAACCGCCGGGTGTTGGGTCCATTGTCGTTCAGGAAGATCACGATCGTGTCGTCGGTGACTCCCATCTCCTTCAGCGCATCGAACAGCTTCCCGATGTTCTGATCGACGTTCTCGATCATTGCCATGATGCGCGGGAGATTCTTGCTCGGTTTGACCGGTAGCGGATGGCCCTTGTCCTGCGGGTACCGACTCGGCGACAGATCCATCGCCTCGTACTCCGCCCGTAGTGTTTCTGGAACGTCGTGGAACGGTCCGTGCGGGGCGTTCGTCGGGAGGTAGGTGAAGAACGGTCGCCCCTTCGCGTGCTGTTTCTTCATCCACGAGATGGCGGCGTCGAAGTACACGTCGGTGCAATAGCCCTGCGTCTGCACGCGTGTCCCGTTGTGGAACAGGACTGGGTCGGTGTACTTGCCCTCTGCGCCCAAGGGATCTGCGGGCTGGCCGATGCCGCCGCCGCGGTGCACGAGTGACTCCTCGAACCCCTGATCCATCGCGCGCATCGGGTAGCAATCGCCGAGGTGCCACTTTCCGAAGATCCCTGTTGCGAACCCTGCCCCGCGCAAGACTTCGGCGATGGTCGTCTCATCCGGATCCATCATGGCGCGACCGATCCACGTGTCGATGGCGCGAGTGCGTTGTGGGTGTCGCCCGGTCATCAACGCAGCGCGCGTCGGTGTGCACACCGGGCTGACGTAGAATGTCGCGAGCCTGGCGCTGCGAGCGGCCATCGCGTCGAGGTTTGGTGTGCGGATGACGGGGTTGCCCGCGAAGCTGAAATCACCGTAGCCCTGATCATCAGTCATGATCAGGATGACGTTTCGCGCGGGGGAGGTGGGTCTTTCGCCGAGTCCCGCGCAGCCCGCGAGACCCAACGTCGCCAGAGCCGCTGCCTGCAAGTGTGTGTTTGTCATGTCAGTCGAGGTGTGTGACTACGAGGTGTCGGAACTGGGCTTGCGGGTCGAGGCGGGACTTTGTCGTGAACGCTATTCCCATGTGCCCCTTGTTCTCGCCGAACGCAGTGAACGTGATCGGCTTGTTGTTCGGGATCTTGATCGTCACCGTCTTCCCTTTCTGCTCGATCTCCACCGGGATCCACTTCGTCTTGAAGGTATCCATGATCAGTGTTCCCGATCCCACGGTCTGCCGGGTCGAGTCCTCGATCTGGATCACCCTGAAGGCGGACCCCTTGGTGTCCAATTCGAGTCTGCAGCAGTCCGTGCGGTATCGGCTTTCCTCCAGCACTCGCCGGTAGTTCCACGCAAACGTCGCGCGCGCCGCCGGTCCTGGCTTGATCTCGACGTTGATGCGCACGTCTCCTTCGAGCTTCTTGTTGGTGATGATGAGGGGCTCGCCGCTGTCCTTGTCCGTTCTTGGCGCCATGATCCCGTAGTTCGAGAACTGCCACGGATCCGAATTCCAACCGTGTCTCTCACCGAGGTGGAACCACGTCAGCAGGTCCTTGTTCTTGCCGGCGTTCGCGAAGCGCCGACCAATGATCTCGCCGAGTTTCTTGCGCGCCTTTGCCAGGTCGTCTTTGACCAGCGAAGGTTCGAGAGCTTGCGCGGCCAGGAAGATCTCCAGCGCGGTTTCGGTCCATCCGCTACCGGCGTAGCTCTTTCCGAGCCGTTGCAGATCCTTGGCCGCCTTGATGCGGACATCGACGAGCTTCTTTCCCTTCGGGTCGGTCTTCCGGAGCAGTGCGGTGAGCTCCTTATCCGCCTTGCCGACCAGGCGCTTCTGACTCGAAGGAAGGAGCTTGAGTGCTGCGTATGCCTTGCGCAGCGCCTTGCTCGCGGTTTCGGGGCGCTTCTGGTCCAGCTCGTACTTGGCAAAATCGAGGCCACCGAGAACGTCCGTGGCGGTCTGTCCGGGCAGCGGTGCGAGGCCCACGAACATCATGGCGAGCAATGAGCAAGACTCGTACTTCATCGGATTGGGTTCTTCTGGAACGAGGGGGAGGCATGAGCTTGCAGAGCTATGTCGTACTCCTGTCCACGACCGCTCGGCCCATGCCAAGGCCGATACGGGTGACTCGGTTGGGGAGTGTACAGGAAGTGCCCTGGCTTGGTCGAAGAATGGTCGTGAAACACCGATGGGTGAGGCGAGATGACGACTATCACGAAACCTGAGCGTCCGTACTTCACTTCGACTGATCACGAGGCGGGCGGCGCGGCGATGTCTACGCGTGTCAGCACGGTCGTGACAGTCGTGAGTGGATCGGCTTACACTTTTTCGATCGCGGACTTCGACTTGCTCGGCGGGTCGGGCATGGGTCTTACCGCTGTTCACATCGCCGGGTTGGAGCGTCACGGGACGCTCTTGCTGCGAGGAGGTCCGGTCGACCTGAACGAAGTCGTCACTCGGGAGGAGATCGACGCGGGCCAGCTGCAGTTCTTCACCGGTCACGACGCGGACGGGACTGAGTACGACAGTTTCTTGTTCACGACGCACGACGGTTCGCAGTGGAGCGGTTCGCCGATGTCGATGGCTGTGCACGCGACCGCCGCCGAAGAGATGACTCACGAAGAAGTCACGACGAAGGAAGCCTACGCATCGCCCGTAGCACTCGATGGCTGCGTCGCCACGAGCGAAGGGACGACCTACTCGTTCAAGCCTACGGACTTCAACTTCCAGGGCGCGGAAGGCAATTTCGAGCACATCAAGTTCGTCTCTCTCGAGACCTGCGGTCTGTTGCACGTCGATGGTGCCGAGGCCACCTTCGGGCAAGTGGTCTCCGTGGAAGACCTCAAGCTGGACATGCTCACGTTCGAGCCGGAGGAACCTGGGAAGGAAGGGTTCGAGTTCAAGGTGCACGACGGCACGTCGTGGTCTGAGGCGACCTACTCGATGATGATCGAGGTGACGCCTTTCTATCATCCCCCCACCGCTTCGGACAACGTGATCGAAACGCCCGTGGACACCGCATACGTGTTCCAGGCGTCGGACTTCAAGTACCACGACTTCGATGGCGACGAGTTGATCAAGGTCAAGATCACGAACCTGGACATGAAGGGCGCGGTTCGCCTCGATGGCGTTCTGGTCGACCCGAACCAGGTTGTGAGCCGCTCCGAGATCGAACAGGGGAGTTTCGACTACTCGCCCGCGGAAGAGGGCGAGAGCGATTCGTTCTGGTTCCAGGTCCACGATGGGACGGCATACTCGAACGACGAGTACCGGATGATCGTCAAGGTCCTGACGGCGGTTGACGTTCCGGTCTACGACGCGCCGGCGTACGATGACGAGGGATCAGAGGACGCGTACGTCGAGGGCGTGATCACCGATTCCGCGCCACTGCCGGATGTCGACGTGCCCGAGGTTCAACAGCCGACGGGGGATCTGTACGAAGAGCCCTTCGAAGAAACCGACGAGGAGGATCTGGCCGCTGCGTACGAGGGCGAGACTCCAGATACGGACGACGAAGCTCCGGGCGACGAGGCTGACACGGGCGATGATGTGGCGACCGGCGAGCCGACGCTTGATTCCGACTGCCCGGGCCCGGAGAGCGGGTTGTACCCGACGACGACATCTGGATCGGAAGAGGGGGCCGTCTGGGGTTCGCGGCCACGACCGCGAATGCAGCGGCACTACGAGCTGAGCGTGACGACGAAGGAAGACTCGGCCCACATCTTCAGCGCGCTGGACCTCAGCCCGGATTCGACGCCGGTCTCCGAAGTCCAGATCGTCTCGATGGACATCTGCGGGTTGCTACAGCTGGACGGCATGGCCGTCACGCCAGGTCAGCGGATCACGCAGGCCAACCTCGAGGACGGTCGGTTGACGTTCATCCCGGCGACGGTTGGCACACACAAGTACTTCGACTTCAAAGTGCGCCGCGGACCGAAGTGGTCGATAGCGAAGTGCTCCATGATGATCGAAGTGATTCCGGTGTACAACCACACGAACCCGTCGCGACGCCTCTAGTTCTCGTTTGCTACCTCTTCACGAGTCGGTAGCTCACGAAGAACGAGTCGAGCTTGGGTGACACCGGGGGTGTCACGGCGACGTTGTTGCGCATGATGAACCGCCAGTTGAAGTACTTCACGTCTGCCGGCGCGAAGCTCTCCGAGCTGCCGCTGAATCGATTGGTGAATTTGTCGTCCATCAATTCGTTTGCCTCGCGCGTGTAGTCGGTGACGGTGCGGTTGTACGGATGGGTCCAGAACGTGCGTCCGCCCCGAATATCCATGTGCTTCAATCCCGCGTCACCGGCCTTGAACGGGTCGAGCGGGAAGTTGTCCACAGAGGGTAGGATCACGGCGGACGGAGTGCAGGGAGCCGGCATGGCGGTGAGGCGTGGCCACCACGGGTTGGGTGTGTCCAACGCGCTCGCGCCACGAAACTCCGTCACGACCGTCGTGCCTGCGGGCAGTATCGATTGATTCGGCCCGATTTCACTGTCGAACTCCGGGAGCATGCCAATCGTATCGTACGGGCCGAGGCGCGGGTCGCCGCCGGGGCGCATGCGGTGCGGGTTCGCGATCTCGACAAAACCCGAGGTCACCACAGAAGTGCGTTTGAGGAAGTCGATCATCACCCAGTAGACGCTGTTGTCCGCCGCCGGAGTTCGCGTCGTCCCGGTGTAGTCCCATCCACCGACCGCGTCGTGCCAGCCAGGTTGCGTCGTGTCCATCTTGGTGCTGTTCTGGCCGGGCCGTCCCGATGAGTAGACTCGAAAGGCGGGCCACGGGCTGCCGGTCACCGGGAGGCTGACCTGCCAACCGTTGATGCCAGCGGCGATGAACGGGTCATACGTGGGCTTCTCGGGTGAGTCCGGGTAGACCCAGAAGTCCGCGAGTAGCGGAAGTGCGATGGTGCTGAGCAGGCCGTCCGTGAAGTAGTCGCGCACGCCGTTCGTCAGATGGGAGGCGTTCGCGTTGTCCCACGCACCGTCTTTCGTGCACACCGTGCCTCCCATGGTCCAGTTGGTCTGGCCGAGTCCGGCGAGGAATGGCGACAAGATGTAGGGAGCGAGCGATGCGGGATTGGCGCCACTCCGTCCGCCTTGCACCGATACGAGCTCGTCGCGCCAGACGAAGAAGGGGTTCGTGGCCTGGGAGCCCTTGGTCGCGTCTTCGAACTTCGGTAGCGGGATGAAGGAGTTCACTCCTCTCGGTTCCAACACTGAGTTGTTGGCGTTCATCGTGACCACCTTGTCGACGAACGCGGCGTGGGGGAGAGGCTGCTCGCCGACCTTGCCTGTCAGATCGAAGTTCTTGACGTAGTTGCCTGCGAAGTTGGTGTTCAGACCCGATTGGGGCATGGACGGGAACCGCGACTGCGAGTTGACGCATGGCTCGGGACGCTTCTCAGAATGTCCCAGGAACAGCGATACGCGATCGAACTCGTCGAAGTAGACGGGGTTCGCCGTGAACGGAGCCCAGTACATCTGTTCGACGTCGAGGTTGAAGTCCTGTGGATCGGTGCGCGACAGACTCATGTCGATCTCGCGCCACGCCATCTGCAGACGACAGCCCAGCGGGTGGAATGGATTCTGAATCCCCTGGCCGAAGATGGTGTTGCCTGTCGGGTTCGCAATCGTCCCCGGCGGACACCAGCGAAGCGGCGACGACTGATCCGGGGGCGGCAGCTGGTTGAGATCGTCGAGGGTCTTCGTCAGACGGGTGCCGGTGCGCGGCAGGAGTTGACCGTCGTCGGAGTAAGAGATCGGTCCGAACAAGTCGTCGAGTGAAGTCGCGAGGCCCGGCGCAGGTTGACCGTTCGGCTTCGTCTCTTCGGGCCGGTAGTAGTTGGGACGCTCGTCCTCGTCGAGACCCGAGAATCGACGGACCACGCTCACCACGATGTTGTCGCCGAATCGCCCGACCTTCGTCCCTTGGTGATAGCGCGAGTCCACGCCGAACTGCATGGCGATGAAGTCTGTTGGTTCGGTTCCCGGCGCGAGCACGGCTTGGAAGTCGATTGAATTTCCGGACAGGTCGTGGATGCCGTTGGAGCCACCGACCAGGTGCAAGAAGTAGTGGTGGCGCCTTTCGGAGAACGGGAGGTTCGCGTCCTCTTTGGCGTGTTCCCGCATCGTCCCGTCGAGGTAGAAGCCGAATGGGGTCTTCAACCGGATCGTCGTCTGCGAGCCGTCCCCGTCGAAAGCGCGGCTCGCGATGAGGTGCGGCGTCCTAAACTTGTCCAGGTCGAAGCTCGAGGGATCGATGTTGCGCTTCTCGAGGAACGTGTTGATGTCGTCGAACGGACGGTTCTCGGTGCTGTCGAGAGTCATCACGTCACGCGTGGCGAAGAACAGCGTGTCGAAACCGCTTGCTGACGTCAGGTCGATGGGCTTGCTGAAGCGGATGATCGAGTCCGCGAACGGTGAGACGTTTTCGCCCGGTGTCGTCGTCCCGGTATCCGAGATTGGAGTCGGACTGAACGTGAGGAAGTGACGCGTGTCATCCCCGTAGTAGGACAGTGGATTCTTCGGGTCGGTCCCCGGTCGAAGTCGACGGTGCGTGTATTCGGTGACCAGAACCGCGCGGGGACCGTACTCGCGCAGGAACTCCTCCCGCTCCTCTCCGCGTTCTGCTGGGTAGCCCGGAAGATTTCGCGGGTCCATCGCCTCGAGGATGTTTTTTCCGCTCGCATCGCGGATCGGTCGAACGAGGACGCGCACGTACTGAGCGTCGGGTCTCCCCAGGTCGTCTTCCGGATCGAGGATGATCTCGGCGATGGCGGCTGGCGTTCCGGACTTGCCGGTGAACAATCGCAAGACGTCGCCACGGTCGATTTCGTGTCCGATGTCGTTCTTGTAGATCGTCAGTTCCGTCGCCTCCTCGCTCGCCGAGCGGACGTCTTCGAGGTACATCAGCAGCTCACCGACGATGCGCGGCGGTACGGGGTCGCGGACGAATCCCCTCGCGATGTCGGGCGAATTGTCCAGCCGGTGTCCAGATCGAAAGTCGCGGACGACACTCGTCACTGCGCCGTTGTTTGTTCCGGTGAGCTTCCCCGAATCCAACCCGGGGATCGCGAGCGGGCCGTCCAGTGCGATAGCGATGCGGATGTTCGCGCGCTGCTGGTCTGGTGCTTCCGGTAGCCCGGTTGCGGAGTTCGGCACTCCCAGGAGAAGCCCTTCGCCGCCGAGGAGGACAGGGTCGAGGATCAGCGTATTCCCGCGGACGACGAGGCGCGCGGCCAGCTGTCGAAAGTCGCCGTTGTGCAGTCGGTCGTTGGGATCGCCTACGATCTGCAGCAACTGCACCGCCTCCGTATTCTTCGTCCCGATGATCCGGCCTTCCGGGTCCAAGTCGTAGAAGAAGTCGTGCGGGAGGTTCAGGGGTTCGGAGAAGGTTAATCGGATCGCGGCGTTTCGTGGTACGACCGGGTAGTTGCCCGGTCCCGGACCCGTCGCGACCTTGCTCGCGGCCACGTTGCGCAGGCTGTTGTCGAGTGCGTCGAACGCGTCGCGGAACTCCGCCGACCCGATCTCCCGCGTGATCAAGAGTCGGGGCTGCAGTGTGTCGGGATCGGAGTTGATGAAGTCGTAGAGGATCTCGTCGTCGGGACGCGGCGAGTTCGCGTCTCTCTCGTCGGGAATCTCGGGTGATACGAGGGCGTCCTCCTGGTAGAGCGCGATCGTCTTGGTGCCCAAAATCTCCCTCAATCCGTAGACGTCGACGAGCTTGCCGTACTCAATCGTGACGAGTTGGTTGTCGCCCGATCGACCACCGGAATCGACGTTGTTGTGCGAACCCGAGCAGCCGGTCCAGCAGAATGAAGAGACGAAAAGGACCAAGAGTGCGCGGCGCTTCGACGGCGACGGTTCCATGCGGGCTTCCTCGAGTTGAGCGGCGAGTTGGGGAGTCTCGCGCAAGCTCGATTGGGTAGCCCTTGATCGACGAGTCGGTAACGCGCGGATTCGATGTGCGGATCCGCTCCGCGGGCGACATCGCACAGTCTGTACACGAACGAAGTGAGTCACCGGGAAGCGACTCACTTCGTCAATTCGGCGCGCGCTTTCGCGCGGTCGCTACTTCTTCTCGTCAGCGCCGGTCGCTCGACTCTCGGCGCGTTCCTTCAGCTTCGCGAGGCTGTTGTTGTATTCCTCGACCATCGCGGACTCCATCAACCCGTATGTGGTCAGCAGCTTGAGCATGTATTCGTCGCCCACGTTGCCCTTCGTCGACCACGCGTCGAATGCGCCTGGCTCCGGTCCGCTGTCGCGGAATCTGGTCGCCGTTCTTCAGCGCCTCGAGGACCGCGTCGTAACGCTCGAAGAGCCGTTGGTACCGCTTGTCTCCGCCGAGGAGGGCCTTGTACTTGCCGTAGGCCTCTTCGTAGAGCTTCACGTCCCGCTTGGTCTGCGCGAAGTTCATGATCTGGCTCCAGAAGTTCCGACCCCACGCACCGGTCGGGATCTTCCCGGCCTTCTTCATGTCGACGAACTTCGCGCCGAGCGACGCGTAGTCACGGTTCTGGCGAGCCTTGGCGTAGAGATCGGCGACCGAGAGGTTCGTGATCTCGCGGTCGAAGACGATCTTCTGCTTCTCGTCGAGTTCGAGGTCCTTGGCCCTTGTCGTCGCCTCGGCCAACTCGAACTTCCCGAGTTCCAGTTTCGCGATGTAGATCGCGGCCGCGACGGGCTTGTCCTTCGACAGGTTCGGTTTGTCGAGCCCGGCCAACAGGGCCAGCGCGCGTTGGGACTTCTTGAATCCCGCTACCGTCCTCTCACGCTGTTTGGCGAGGACCTCGCCGCTCTCGTCCATGAAGATCAGGTAGGGGAAGCCGGTGCCGTCCTTTTCGCGCAACAAGGTCGGGTCAACATCGCCATCGACGCGGGTCGTGATATGGCAGAACGCGACGACGTCCTTGGTGAAAGTCTTGTATGCCGAAGTGGAGAGCGCACCGCCCTCCAGGGATTTACAAGGTGGTCAAGGTGAGTAGGAGCGGGTGAAGTAGCCGAAGATCAGTTTCCCCTCCTCTTTGGCGCGCTTCTTCGCGTCGGCGAACGACGTGGTCCAGTCGCCGTTCTTCAAGAATGGCGCGTCTAGCTTCTGGAGCTTGCGCTCTATGAGTTGGGCGGGGGTGGCCTGACGCCGCTGGGCGTCGACCCTCCCGGCCAGGAGACATAGGAGTACCGGGCCGACGACGGTGTGGGTTTGCATGGCTGTGGTGCTGAGTAGGGGCAGGGGAACACGGGTGGACACGCATCGTCGCCCCCGGGCGGGACCGGGGGGAGCACAAACCGCTGGTTTGGCCGGTGGGCAAGCTGCCGACTCGATACGGTAGGCAGGAATTTACGGCAAGAACGACGAACCACGCGATCCCCTCGACGGCGTGGGCGTCGTCTCGTCCACGGAAGAGACGTCTGGTTCGCCGTTCGCTCAACCGGGTTACGACCCTCTCTTCCTTTCCCACCCCGGGAACCGCCCACACGAATGAATCCCCGCAAGCTGACCTTCATCGGTGCTCCGATCCTCTTCCTGGCCGCCATCGTCTACCTGGTCTTTTCCTCGGATCCGGACAGCGGGGTGGGGGTTTCCATGGGGGTGGGTCCGGACGGAGCCGTGGATGAGGCGAGTGTCTCCGGCACGGCAAAGGGCGGCGGGTCTGAGGCCGGCGAGGACGTCGCTGACCAGGGCGAACTCGGTCGCGAGAGTCTGGTCGATGCGAACGCAGAGTACAACGCCGCGCTGTCCGGGTTCACGGGACGCGTCGTCGACCACGAGAAGAACGCTCTCTCGGATCGGATCG
>Ga0209501_10006286_pt1 | contig 10706 bp, 10 predicted proteins | sample ArcticOcean_MG_C_4_FD_187434 | JGI IMG/M metagenome (GOLD analysis project Ga0209501, IMG submission 187434) | Marine microbial communities from western Arctic Ocean - ArcticOcean_MG_CB4_134 (SPAdes) (version 2) | ecosystem: Environmental > Aquatic > Marine > Oceanic | place: Arctic Ocean...
CGGTCCCCGAGGCCAACCCAGCAAATTCTAGCTGGAAGTCCTTGAAAGGCAATACGCTCCTGTGCCATATCGATCCAGTTGTGAAGGTGGGGATCATCCGGAATCAGTTCTTTGACTTTTGCGTCTGTACGGTAAATATCTTCCGGGTCACCTGAAAGTGCTACCCAGCGGAACGGTCCCACTCCACGGCAAAATAAAGGCCGGATATACGCCGGAACAAATCCGGGAAAATCAAAGGCGTTTTTAACACCTTCTTCAAAGGCAAACTGGCGGATATTGTTTCCATAATCTACAGTCGGAATGCCTTGATTCCAGAAGTCAAGCATTGCTTCTACATGAATTTTTATCGAGGCACGAGCGGCTTTTTCCACACCTTTCGGATCAGATTTTTGTTGGGAACGCCATTCCTCGACTGTCCAGCCGAGAGGTAAATAGCCATGCACCAGATCGTGTGCTGAAGTTTGGTCTGTGACTAAGTCCGGACGTATTCCGCGTTTGACCATTTCCGGAACCACTTCTGCAGCATTACCAAGCAGTCCAACCGAAACGGGACGATTTTCAGTTTTTGCACGCTCCCAACCGAAACGGGACGATTTTCAGTTTTTGCACGCTCCAAAATTTCAAGAGCTTCCTCTAGAGTTTCCGCCCTGTCATCAAGATATTTGGTGCGTAAACGAAAATCGATTCTTGTGGAATCGCATTCTACAGCCAAACATGATGCTCCGGCCATTGTGGCCGCCAAAGGTTGCGCACCACCCATTCCACCCAATCCAGCAGTCAAAAACCAGCGTCCACTCAAATCACCACCGAAATGCTGTCGTCCGGCTTCGACGAAGGTTTCGTACGTTCCTTGAACGATTCCCTGCGAGGCAATATAAATCCAACTACCTGCAGTCATTTGCCCGTACATCATCAAACCTTTACGGTCAAGTTCGTTGAAATGATCCATCGTTGCCCAGTGCGGAACCAAATTTGAGTTGGCAATCAAAACACGGGGTGCGTCAGTATGTGTTCGAAAAACTCCAACAGGTTTTCCGGATTGCACGAGCATCGTTTCGTCATCACCGAGAGTTTTCAGTGTTTCCAAAATAATATCAAAATCTTGCCAGGTTCTTGCAGCTTTTCCGATTCCACCGTAGACAATCAGTTCGTCCGGATTTTCTGCAACATCCGGATCAAGATTATTTTGAATCATCCGATACGGAGCTTCGGTCAACCACGAACGGCAAGTTAGTTCAGTACCTCGTGGAGCACGGATAATTCTGGAAGTGTTTGTCTTTGACATGTTTGTTTTTGTTTAGGTTAATGTTGTGATAAGTTTCTCCAAAGAACTCAGTAATTTTTTCAATTGAATCTGAACCTTTGAGGCGCGCTCTTCACGAAAAGTCCATGGAGCAAATTCATCCATGTATGTCCGTTGTACCAATTCCAGTTGAATTGCGTGGATTCCTTTTTCAGGCTTTCCGTAATGGCGTGTCGTCCATCCGCCTTTGAATCGTTCGTTTAACACAGAACTGTAACCGTCAGCTCCAGCGCAGATTTCAAGTGCCGCATCTTCAATTTTAGGATCACAAGTGCTTGTGTTATTTGTACCTAAATTAAAATCAGGCAGCTCGCCTTCAAACAAAAAAGGAAGACAGGAGCGGATCGAATGACAATCGAAAAGTAAAACGACTCCATGTTTTTTGCGGACACGCTCGATTTGTTCCGCAAGTGCGGCGTGATAAACAGCGTGATAATTTTTATTGCGTGTTTCGATTTCATTTGCATCCGGTTCAACGTCGTGTAAGGCTCCCTGTTGATAAATCGGTCGGCCCTCAAAATCAACTGTTGGACAAAGCTCCGTTGTATTCTGTCCTGGATAAAGCGAACTTCCGGAAGGGTCACGATTTGCGTCAATCAAATAACGTGAAAACTTTGCTTCCACAACGGTTGCTTCCGGCAGTAATCCTGCGTAAAGACGGTTAATGTGCCAATCTGTATCGGCCATTTCACGTCCGCGTTCGTTGAGATCATCAGCCATTTCAGTCGGCAAAAAAGTTCCTCCGTGCGGTTGTGCTAAAATTACCGGACTATTTCCCTCAAAAATATCAACTGCGTTCATACGCTTTCCTGAGTCGTACTTTCCGGCAATTTTGGAAAATTAGCTTCGCCTGCCGCTTTAAGCAATTTACCATTCCGAATCAGGATTGCGGCTTTTTCCAGATCCGGAGCCAGAAAGCGGTCTTCCTGCAGAAATGCTACTTTTTCACGCAGTTCTGCCATAACTCGATTCAGACTTGAACTTGTGGTAAGCGGTGTAAGGCTCGCTTTACGTAACTCCAAACCCTGCGCTGCTGTTAGCAATTCGATTCCTATAATTTGACCAAGATTATCATTCATTGTCAGCAGACGACGTGCAGCGTGGGTGGCCATCGAAACATGATCTTCTTGGTCGGCGCTGGTCGGAGTTGAATCAGTTGAACATGGATTTGCAAGGTGTTTGTTTTCGGACATCAAGGCTGCTGAAGTTATTTCGGCAACCATGAATCCGCAATTTACTCCAGCATCCGGAGATAAAAATGGCGGTAACCCAAAGTTTAGATTTGGATCCACCATCAAAGCTATCCGACGTTGTGTAATTGCGCCGAGTTCAGACAGCGCCAGTGCCGTTTGATCGGCGGCAAAAGCAACAGGTTCCGCATGAAAATTGCCTCCGGAAATAATTTTGCCTTCAGATAATACCAAAGGGTTATCCGTTACTGCGTTGGCTTCAACAGCAAGAGTCTTTGCCGCCTGTCGTAATAAATCTAAACAAGCACCTGAAACTTGTGGCTGACAACGGATGCAATACGGATCTTGAACCCGCGTATCTCCATCAAGATGAGAGTCACGAATTTCCGAATCTCGCATCAAATTCAGTAAAGTTTGTGCCGCGTCAATTTGCCCCTGGTGTCCGCGCAAAAGTTGAATTTCAGAATGAAACGGCGCGGTGGATGCCATTGCCGCATCGGTCGAAAGTGCTCCTGTAACCAAAGCCCCTAACGAACATCTCCAGCCTTCAAACACTCCAGCCAATGCCAATGCCGTTGAAACTTGGGTTCCGTTAATCATGGCTAAACCTTCCTTTGCTCTCAAAACTAAAGGTTTGCGCTCTATTTTATCTAATGCTTCTGCACCGGAAATAGTTTCTTCACGAAAAACAGCGTGTCCTTCTCCAATTAAAACCGCTGTCATGTGAGCAAGCGGAGCCAAATCTCCGGATGCTCCAACTGAACCTTGTGACGGAATAACTGGCGTAACCCCGTGTTTAAGCAATGCTCCAATTTGCTCAATTAATTCCCAGCGTACTCCGGATGCACCTCTGGCCAAAGAGAGCATTTTAAGCGTCATAATCATGCGGACAATTTTTTCTGGAAGTACTTCTCCAACTCCGCAACAATGGGAGAGAATCAGGTTTCTTTGCAGGAGTTCGGTTTGTTCAGTAGGAATACGAATACTCGCAAGTTTACCAAATCCAGTATTAATTCCGTAAACTGGAGTGTCTCCATTTGCAGCATTTTCCACGATTTTAGCAGCATTTTCCACTTTGCTTTTGGATTGCTGGTCTAATTCAACATTGGGATTATCCCAATAAATTTGAGACAATTCATCCAAAGTTACTTTACCTGGAGTGAGATTTAGCTTCATAATGTTTTTCCAATAATTACGCTTTTTTCGGCCGCGGATTTACCCGGAAATTCACGGATATTCTTTATCTTCATTTATCCGTATAATCAGTGGCAAGTAGCCATTTTTATTTTACCTTTTTTAACCGTGCGATCCGTGTCAAATAGCTTTTAATATTTCTTTTTATCCGTGTGATCCGTGGCAACTAGCACTTAGTATTTTCTTTTTAACTGTGTAATTAGTGGCCAAGAACCATTTCTTCAAGCGGATTGAAACCTACTCTATAGGCAAGTTCAGCAGGTTGATCTACATTCCAAACCGCAAGTTCAGCTTTTTTACCAACTTCAATTGTTCCGACTTCATCAGCGATTCCCAAGGCTTGCGACGCAAAACGGGTTACTCCCAATAAAACTTCTTCTGGAGTCATTCGAAAAAGTGTGCAGGCCATGTTCATGCAGAGCAGAATCGAGGTCAGCGGAGACGAACCGGGGTTGCAATCGGTTGCAATAGCAATTGGAACTTCGGCTTTACGCAAAGAGTCAAGCGGCGGCAACTGCGTTTCACGGAGCGTGTAAAATGCTCCCGGGAGCAAGACAGCAACCGTTCCGGATTCGCCCATGACCTCAACTCCTGTTTGGTCCAGGAACTCCAAATGATCGGCGGACAACGCACCGTACTTTACGGCAAGCCTTGCTCCTCCGAGATTTGATAGCTGTTCCGTATGAAGTTTGACAGGCAGACCAAAATATTTTGCTTTTTCGAAAATCCTGGAAATCTGATTTGGAGAGAATGCGATATTTTCACAAAATCCATCTACAGCATCCGCCAAGTTTTCGTAATGAATTACCGGCAAAACCTCTTCACAAACAAAATCAATGTAAGCATCCGCTTTACCTGAAAATTCAGGAGGAATTGCATGCGCGCCAAGGAAGGATGTTTTCACGCGTACATTTCTCTCTTTGCCCAATTGACGGGCAACCCGCAACATTTTGATTTCGGTTTCAATGTCCAGACCGTAACCGGATTTGATTTCAATTGTAGCTAATCCTTCTGCCAGTAAGGCATCGATTTGATTTCAATTGTAGCTAATCCTTCTGCCAGTAAGGCATCCAGACGGGGAAGAGATTGAGCGAGTAATTCATCCTCTGAGGAATTTCGTGTTGCCGTTACGGTGCTGAGAATCCCACCGCCGTTTCGGGATATTTCTTCGTAACTAGCACCATTTAATCTCAACTCAAATTCTGTAGCCCGGCTTCCACCATAAACCAAATGGGTATGACAATCGATCAGTGCAGGCGTGACCAAACGGCCCTCTAAATTTTTTCCCTGAAGTCCCACAAATTTCTCCGGCAATTCTTTTTCCGCGCCAACCCATTTAATCCTATCAGCTGAAATCACAATAGCTCCATTCTCGATCAAACCATACGGTTTGTCCAGAGACATGGTTGCGATTTGTGCATTGCAAAAAAGTGTAGTGATAGACATTACCCGGTTATGATTTTATTTCATGTATAATTGGTAAACATGGAAGGATTGTAACAAATATAGACAATAATATTAATAATAAAACTATTCGCCATTGCCAAACGCTACCTAAAAAGAGCTAGTTTAGCAGCAGGCAAAAATATATCTTCCAATGGTAAATTCAATGAAAATTTCAAACATTTCATAAAAATTACCTCTGCCCTAAAATAGTATTTTATCAGGATGTTCCCGTTTGATGGCATTAAACTGACGAATCATTGGTGTTTCTACTTGAGGAACGGACATTGGTATTTTTAAAAAGGGAAAAAATATTTATACCAAGTGTGAGGGGCAGATAAGTGTGATTAATTTGTGTTCCATCGGCACACCTGCCGATAGTTCTACAGAAAGTCTCGGAGACACCTGAGAAGTTCCCCGAGTACGCGGGGCATACCGAATATCATCTCCAAGCATAAGAACATAAAAAACACGACATAGTACCTTTGTACCAGCACCATTATGCAAAGTTGGCATATGAAAGGCAACTGCATCTCCCAGTTCAAGAAGAGCCCAGCTCAAAACACTATAATTGTCCGGATCAGCTTCGATATCCAGAGGGTTCATTGAGACTGCCTTCAGGAAACCACTTTCCCTCTTTTTAAGAAATGTTCACGGCAAGTAACAGTTTTCGAGATGTGATACGGCAACTAATTCAAGTGTCCACTCAAGTGGCACTGGATCAACCGGAATCCAAAAACTGACATTTTGTCTTCCTTCAATGTTGTAATACGGTTAGTCCTGATACCAGTGAGTCATTTGTTTAGTTCCAAATTTTTTCACCAGCATCTGATCATGATACAGACGAGCCTGTTCAGAAAACATCGGTTTTTCCGATACTTCCGAAATCTGACTTTTAAAGATAATCCTCTGGTAAGTCAGATTTTACTGCCAAGTACAAAAATCTTCAAGAAACCAGCCTGGATCCTTTTCATAACTAGCAACCTTGGAGCGAGAACTAGGATTGGACATATTTTCATCTATTCCTGCTCTCAGATCCACAACTTCATCCGATGCAAGCAGGTTTTTAATCAGAACCACTCCATCATTCGCATAGACTTTGACATAAGCGTCACTAATATGTAAAGACATTTATTCCAAATTACTCCCCTCATCAAATTTACTCTTGTGTAAAGTTTTTCCATTCTAGAGTTACTTGCTACCGTTATGGTTTTAGAGGTTTCTTTTTGTTTCACTCCTTTTTTAAAGGAATTGATAAGCTGAAATGATTATTAGTTTTTTTCAATGTGGGTTGCTCCTGCGAAATGGCAGAGAACATTATGATCTGCTGTAATTTGTTGGAGTGGAGGAACTTCCTGACAAATTTCTTTTGCTGCAAAACAGCGAGTTCTAAATCTGCATCCCGATGGAGGATTCATTGGACTTGGGACATCGCCTGATAGTAAAATTTTTTTTCGGCTTCTTTCAACATTTGGGTTTTTGTCTGGTACTGCACTAAGAAGTGATTGAGTGTATGGATTTAAGGGATTTGCATAGACATTCTCACTGAATCCTGACTCAACTATTTTCCCTAAATACATTACGTATACAGTTTTCGCCGCCTGACGTACACTTGATAAATCATGTGAAATTAATAGTAAAGACATCCCCAGATCATCGCGTAGTTTAAGAAACAAATTCATTATCTGAGCCCTTATTGAAACATCAAGTGAGCTTGCTGGTTCATCACAAATTAGGACCTTAGGATTGGTTGCTAGAGCTCGGGCTATACATACCCTCTGTCTTTGTCCACCTGATAATTCCCGTGGGTAGCTATCTGAAATATAATGATCAAGGCCTACAGAAATTAGTAATTCCTTTACACGACTCTCTATAGCTTTTTTGTTTTTCTCACCATTTATAATAATTGCTTCTTCAATAGACATCCAAACAGTTTGACGTGGACTTAAAGCAGCATAAGGATCTTGAAAAATATATTGGATATTTCTTCGTACTTTACTCCGGTTTGATCTACTTTCCAAGAGTATATCAGTGCCTTTATAAATGATTTTTCCTGAAAATGGAGGTTCCAAACCAATAATAGTTCTACCAATGGTTGATTTACCACAACCAGATTCCCCAACAAGCCCTACAATTTCACCTTCGTTCATTTGTAGGTTAACGCCATCACAGGCTTTGATAATTCCTCCAGTACTCTCGTCTTGAAAATAAGTTTTTAAGTCGACAACGTCCAAAATTCTATTTGACATTATTTTTCTAAATAAAGATTTTTTTAAAAGATTTAATTTAACCTTCTGTCTTGATTTGATAGGTAAAATTTAAAAATATCTAAGCTTACAAAGTAAGAAGTAAGAATTAATAATTTTTATTTTTGCTAACCCTACTCTAATCTATATTTAAATAAATGATGTTAGAATGAATACTTTCTAAAACAGAATAATTAATAAATTATATCTACAACTTTTAGATCTAAAAATATTTTTCAGTATTTTATGGATTTTAATATTAAAAACAAAAAAATAAGTAATAATAATTTTTTTGAATAAAAAACAATTTTACTCAAAAAATAAAAACCTCATTAATTACAAAAAAATAATTCTAGTATGATTATAAATATAAAATTCCTTAAGAAGGATTGCTTATAATAAAAAGATAAAGTCAGGTTTTCCTTAGATGACGTTAATTAGATCTTACTAACAGCTGAATAACGGAGATTTTTTTTATTTGCAACAGTACAAGCTGTTGAATGACCAATCTCTCTATCATCACAATTAGTTAAAAGTGGCCGGCCTTCATTGCAATCATCTATTGAATAATCGCATCGAGGGACAAAAGGGCAGCCTTTAATATTAAGAGTAAGGTTCGGCGGATTGCCCTTGATGCCCTGAAATGGCATTCCAATTGGTGTCGATAATGTTGAAACTGAATCAAGTAAACCCCAGGTATAAGGATGCATTGACTCAAGAAGAACTTTTTCAACAGTCCCAATTTCTATAAGTCTACCGGCATACATAACGGCCAGATAGTCCGCCATACCAGAAACGACGCCAATATCATGTGTAATTAATACAATCGACATATTTAAACGTTTTTGGAGATCTTTCAGAAGACTTACAATTTGTGCCTGTACAGTCACATCCAAAGCAGTTGTCGGTTCATCTGCAATTAGGAGTTTTGGTTCTCCCGCTATGCTCATTGCAATACACACTCTTTGACGCATTCCTCCAGAAAGTTCGTGTGGATATTGTTTCATCCTACTTTCCGGATTTGGTATACCCACCAAATTCAGCATATCAACAGCCTGTTTTTGTGCAGCAGAAGTAGAGAGGCCAAGATGGAGTTCTATTACCTCTGAAATCTGTGGACCAATACGACGTACCGGATTCAATGAGCTTAAAGGATCTTGAAAGATAACCCCTATTTCACCACCTCTAATTCTCTGTTTTTCTGTTTCGTTCATAGAGAGAAGGTTTTTGCCTTCAAATAGTACAGAACCTTCAACGTCTGCAGTAACTCCCTGAGTAACACCCTGAGGTAAAAGGCCTAAAGGTGCCATGTTCATAACAGTCTTACCACTACCACTTTCTCCAACAATAGCTAAAACCTTACCACTTTCAACTGTATAATTGACTGTGTTTACAGGACAAACAGTAACCTTATCCGTATAGAGAGTAACGGATAAATCTTCTATACTAAGTAATGTTTTAGTTTTGACACTTTTTGATTTCATATTTCTTGATTTTTTAGCCTAAATAGTTTGCGGCGTTTTTGAAAAATTTTATCTTTTAATGGTTTAGGATTATTTGAGAGAGCAATTCTTTCACCTAGAATATTGAATCCAATTACCATGATTGTAAGGGAAACACCGGGCACTATAACTTGGCGTGGAGAATGTTCAAGATATGGTAGTGCTGTAACCAACATCTGTCCCCATTCTGACATAGGTGGTTGAACACCTAAACCAAGAAAACTCAAATTTGCTATTACAAGAGCTAGTATACCAGCATCAAAACTTGCATAAATCATTATTGCGCCGAGTGCTTCGGGGAAAATATGCTTTAAAACGATACGTAACCTGCTGGCACCGAGTACCCTGAGGCTTTCAATGTATGGCTGGTGCATTACTGATATAACTACACCTCGGGTAAGTCGTGCATATATTGGGTACCATGCAATGGTTATAGCAAAAACCATATTCCAATATCCTGTCCCAAATACACCAATGACGCCTAAAGCAACAACAAGACTAGGAACACTTAGACCAAATTCTACTATTCGCATTAGTATTTCATCTATCCAACCACCCATGAAGCCTGCAATAAGTCCAACTGTCATCCCAAAGCTCGCAGCAAATAAAATTATTACGACTACTGCTTTAATAGTTGTCTGTGCTCCAGCTATTGTTCTACTTAACAAGTCTCGGCCTAAGTGATCGGTTCCTAAAAGATGACTAGTACTCATTGGATCAATAACTTTCATTAAATTCTGAGCATTAGGATCATATGGACATAATAAATCGCCAAACAATGCCAGTATGGCAAAAACTCCCATTATAAAAATTGGTAAAATCCCTATAGTTTTATGTATCTTACGGATTATTTTCATTTCAAATTACTTTTGGGCGCCTTTGTAAAGGATTAACAAGCATTACTATTATATCTACCAAAAGATTAACATTAATAAAAATGATTGAAAAAATTAACAAACAAGATTGCAGCACTGCAAGATCCCTATATCGAACTGATTGTACAAAATATGCTCCGATTCCATGCCAAGAAAAAATGGGTTCAACAATTATTGCAGCCTGAGCCATAAAACCTAAATCCATTCCAAATGAAGTTATCACTATAGGAACGATGTTTGGGAGAGCATCTCGGAATAAAATTCTTTCTCGTCCAAATCCCTTACTCATCGCAGTGAGTACATAGGGTCGAGTCATAGTTTCTTCCAGCTTTACCCGAGCTAAACGACTCTGTTTTGAACCGCTGACAAGAGCAATTGTTACAGCAGGTAAAATCCATGAACTTGGCCCTCTGAAACCAAACGTGGGGACTAAATCAAGAATAACACCAAAAAAATATATCAGCATGGCAGCCATAAAAAATTTTGGAATTGAAATGTTTATAAGGGCAAAACCACGAGTGAATTTATCAATAAAACCTCCAGGCCAATAAGCTCCACAAAAACTAAGTGTTACTGCGATAACGATTGATAATAGGCCTCCTAAGCCAATGAATGTGAGAGTTGGTACTAAACGATTTTTTAACTCCACGGAGACCTCTTCACCTGTTCTGAAAGAATAACCAAGATTCCCATTGGATACATCAGATAACCAACGAAAGTATCTCTCAACTACAGGATCATTTAGTCCGTATTCTTCTGCAACCTGATCCACTATATCTTGTGTTACGTAACCGCCACGAAGCTCCGCTATTAAGGGAGCAATGTCGCCTGGAAATGCATTAATCAAGAGAAAAGAGAATATTGAAGCAATAAACATTAAAAATATTGCTGAAATCACACGTCGTATTAAAAATCTTTTCACAATTCAATTATATAAAAAATTTGGATAAATA
>Ga0209501_10006287_pt1 | contig 10704 bp, 8 predicted proteins | sample ArcticOcean_MG_C_4_FD_187434 | JGI IMG/M metagenome (GOLD analysis project Ga0209501, IMG submission 187434) | Marine microbial communities from western Arctic Ocean - ArcticOcean_MG_CB4_134 (SPAdes) (version 2) | ecosystem: Environmental > Aquatic > Marine > Oceanic | place: Arctic Ocean...
CATGAAATGTCCTTGCAAGGTCAAGAGATCAAGACTAAAAATAGAACCATAATATGTAAAGAAAAAACAGCATTTTGGCAAGTCTTGGGCGTGGCAGCGTGTCGTTCTTGGCGCGGTGGATTGTTGGTGAATTTGGGGATGGCCAGGGGGTGAGATATATTTATCCTATCTATTTCCATAGGATTTCTCTGCAGAGCGAGGAGGTTGAGAGATGCGTTGGTCCATTTTCTTATGTGCCGGTCTGCTCCCTACTATGTTGGGGGCCAGCGAGTTCAGTATAGAAACGCTGAGAGAAATCACAGCGCTACATTATTTGGCGTACCGCACCTCCGGGCAGCTGAGTATTGACGGGCGCCTGGATGAGCCTTCCTGGCAGCGGGCGGCGTGGACCGAGGTCTTTGTGGATATTGAGGGCGGTGTACGGCCAGCGCCACGTTTTAAGACGCGCGCTAAAATGTTGTGGGACGATGAATATTTCTATGTGGCGGCTGATATGGAGGATCCCCATGTATGGGCGACCTTGGAGAAGCGCGATACAACGGTCTACAACGACAACGATTTTGAAGTTTTCATCGATCCCGACGGCGATACGCACGAGTACTACGAGTTTGAAGTAAATGCGCTGGCCACCCCCTGGGACATGTTTCTGGTGCGGCCCTACCGCAACGACGGTCCTGCTATAACGGCCTGGGATATCGACCAATTGCAATGCGCCGTAACGGTGTGGGGCACGCTCAATGACCCGACTGACGAGGACGAGGGCTGGTCGGTGGAGTTGGCTTTTCCCTGGAAGGTGCTCAAGCAGGCCTCTAGCAAGGAATGGCCGGCCCCGCCCCACAACGGCGATACGTGGCGGGTCAATTTTTCCCGAGTACAATGGCAGGTGGATATAGGGGAGGAGGGTTATAGCAAGGTGCCCGATGAGGGGGAGGACAATTGGGTCTGGTCCCCCCAGGGGCTGGCAAATATGCACTACCCGGAAATGTGGGGTTTTGTGCAGTTTATCTCGGAGGTGGTGGGAAAAGGAGATGCGATTTTCGCTATGCCGCCGGAGGAGGAAGCCAAGAAGGTATTGCGCGAGATATACTATCGCCAGAATAGATTCCGCGACGAGTACGGGTATTATACTACGAGCCTGGATTCGCTGGGATTGAAGTACAAGAATCTGCCCAGCTTCTTATCACCGCAAGTACAGGTGACGGATCATTCTTTTGAGGTTTGGATGGAAGAAGTGATCGATCTGCACCAGGACGGTGAGATCAATCGCTGGTACATCCGGCAGGATTCGCGCACCTGGAAGGGTGGCAAATTATGAGAATTAGAGAAGCAAGAGAGAATGAGTGATATAAGATTTGGCAGTCGAAGTTGGATTAATAGGATGGTTCTATCTCTTAGCATTCTGACCATGGCAATGCCGGTATTTGGCGATGAGGGTCAGGGTTTCCTTGGTATCGAAATTCAACTCACATCTGTAAATCGTGGATTTGGCGTCGTGTTCGGTCTTCTCGGCGGTTACCGAAGCGCGAACGGTACGACGATTGGTATTGCGATCTACGATCTCTTAAACGGTACTCCCTTTCCTGATCAGGGAGCCGTCTTAGATGATCCAATTCGACGTACGAAACTGCATTTTGCCGGCGTCATAGTTGGGCGAGAATTCAATAGATCTGATCAAGTCAGACTAGGAGCCGCCACTTTACTTGGTGTGGGTGATGTAAGCGCCTATTATGAAAAAAAACAGACCGTTCTAAGATGAGGAGACGGGATTTGTTGATAGAACATAGTATTGTTTTTTCAGTATAGAATCTCACGAGTGCGGAATCCACTACGCCACCGTCTATGGCAGATGGTCTTGGCATGATATGCCACCATGGATGAAGTTCTCCTAATTTTCTCTACACGTCCCAGCCGCAGGAAGGCGGGGACCACTGCCGTTGCAGAAGCGCTGGCTTTGCTCGGAGATCTAGGAGCCAGTGCCCCCACGGGAGGGCCCCTAGCCGAGCAAGCAGGGATCTTCTGGATATCTCTGCCGCCTGATTCGATAGATGCAGCTCAGGCCCGCCTGCCACGATTGGGTTATACAGAAGCAGTCGATTCACTCGAACTTTTACCAAGAAAAAGACGATCTCGTAAAGGCAAGGTTGGCGAAGAGATATTTTGGCATGGCCAACTCTACAAATTGAAGCGCCTCTATCAAGAGGACGCTCAAGCAATGCGCGAAATGGCTCCTGATAGACGGACGTTTGCCTATAGCACAACGAACGGAGAAGTGCGCCAAATCCGGGGATATCGAGGGGGAGGGGATCCTCTTACTCGTCGTGGTCTGCCCGTATGCGATGCTCGCCTGCTGGTGAATCTCGTCTATTCTGCCGAAAGTACCATTTTTCTGGATCCATTTGGCGGCGTAGGTGGGATCATCCTGGAGGCATATGAGAGTGGTTATCAGGTGGTGAGCTGTGACAGGGATAGTGCACTGAGGTATGGACTCAAAGACCTAGGCGATCTCCACTGCGTTGCCAATGCAGCTAGACTTCCAATTAGTAGTCGTAGCATTTCTGCGATCGCTACTGAGCCGCCGTATCATCCAGAGGCAGATACAGCTGTTATTAGTTCGCTCAAAGAAATGTATCGAGTGCTAAAAAAGGGCGGACGAGTTTCTATGCTTTGCGCTTATAGACAGGTAGAAGGCATAAAAAAAACTGCAGCCTACTTGGGGCTTTTACTTAAACATGACGCTTCGATTGATCGGAAGAATTTGGCGTGCGCTATACTAGTTTTTGAGAAATAGAAACTCAGAACACGGTTAGATGGGGTTTCTATACGCTGCCTGTAGGTTGCCCCTGCCGTTGGGCGTGCAGCACGACCATTAGGCTGGAGACATCGGCGGGCGAAATGCCAGAAATACGGGAAGCCTGTCCCAACGTGCGGGGTTGGACACTGATGAGTTTTTGGCGGGCTTCATTCGAGACATTAAGCAGGGAATCGGCGTAGTCAAAATCGTCCGGGATAGTCATAGTTTCTAGGCGTTTTAGTTTTGCCACCTGGGTTGTCTGGCGTTCGATATAACCGGCGTATTTGATCTCGGCTTCGACGTGTTCGGCGGCGTCGGGTGAGAGCGGCCGCTGGGGCGGGCTGATCTGGCGGATGTGGTCGTAGCTTATCTCGGGGCGGCGCAGTAACTCGGCCAGGGCGGCGGCTTCTTTGAGCGGCGCTGTATTGCAGCTGCGCAGCAATTCCTGGACTTTTTCGGTGGGGCGGGCACGCTCCTGTTGCAGGCGCTCCAATTCTTCTTTTACCTGGCGTTGTTTGTCGAGGAATTGCTGGTAAATCGGATCCGCGACCAGGCCAAAGCGGCGGCCGTGCTCCATAAGGCGGTAATCGGCGTTGTCCTCGCGCAGCAATAGGCGGTACTCGGCGCGCGAAGTGAAGATGCGGTAGGGCTCCTGGGTGCCTTTGGTGACTAGGTCGTCGATGAGCACGCCGATATAGGCGGTGGCGCGGTCGAGCACGAAAGGAGATTCGCCCCGGCCCTTGAGCACGGCGTTGATACCGGCCATAAGGCCCTGGACGGCGGCTTCCTCGTAGCCGGTGGTGCCGTTGATTTGACCGGCGAAGAAGAGACCCTGGACGCGTTTGGTCTCCAGGTGAGGATAGAGCTGGGTGGGGGGGGAGTAATCGTATTCGACGGCGTAGGCCGGGCGCATGATTTCGGCTTGTTCGAGGCCGGGTACGGTGCGCAAGATCGGTGTTTGCAGCTCTTCGGGCAGGCTCATCGAGAGTCCGTTGATGTAATATTCGAGGGTGCGGCGGCCTTCGGGTTCAACGAAGATTTGATGGCGTTCTTTGTCGGCAAATTTGACTACTTTGTCCTCGATGGAGGGGCAATAGCGCGGGCCGATGCCTTCGATCTGGCCGCTGTACATGGCTGAGCGCTGTAAATGTTTTTCGACCAGGGCGTGGGTCGTGGGGTTGGTATAGGTGATGTGGCAGGGCAGCTGTTGTTGGTCGATGGAGGTGGTGGCGTAGGAGAAGGGCCGCGGTGGTTGGTCGCCGGGCTGGATTTCCATGGCGGCAAAGTCGATGGTGCGGCCGTTGACCCGGGGTGGAGTGCCGGTTTTGAGGCGGCCGATTTCAAAACCGAGGGAGGCCAGGTCCTCCGATGCTTTCTCGGCGGCGCTTTCACCGGCGCGCCCGGCGCTGTAGGAGAAGTCGCCGATGTGGATCTTGCCCTTGAGGAAGGTGCCAGTGGTGAGGATGACGCTGCGGCCCGGGTAGACAGTGCCGCCCTTGACGCCGATACCCTCGACTTGGCCATTTTTGATGATGAGTTGCTCCATCATGCCTTGGCGGATGTCGAGGTATTCCTGCTGCTCGCAGGCGAACTTCATCTCGAACTGGTAGTCTTTCTTGTCGGCCTGGGCGCGAGAGGCGCGCACGGCCGGGCCGCGACTGGTGTTGAGGCGGCGGAACTGGATGCCGGTGCGGTCGATATTGATCGCCATCTGTCCGCCCAGGGCATCGATTTCCTTGACCATATGCCCCTTGCCGATGCCGCCGATGGCCGGGTTGCACGACATTTGGCCGATGGTGTCGAGATTCATGGTCAAAAGTAGGGTCTCGGCGCCCATGCGCGCCGCGGCCAGGGCCGCTTCGGTGCCGGCGTGACCGCCTCCCACTACGATGACGTCGTAGGTTTTTTCGTAGAGACTCATGCTTCTTTATCTCTGTTGGCGAATTCTTCTTCGAGTTCGTGTAGAACCTGCTCCAAGACTTCGGCGGCACTGCCCGGGCGTTCGCGCTTTTCGCTCCACTGCCATTGGTCTAGGTAGTCGTCGGTGCCGGCCAGTCCCTGGCGCATGGCGACGCGGTCTATTTCATGTTGAAAGTATTCGGGCAGCACTTTGGAGACCGGGCGGCGCCCCTCGTAGGCTTTGACCTGGGCCGGGATATCTTTCCAGTAGAGGACTTGGTACAGGGCCATAAGTCAATCCAGGGCGTCTACAGCCTGGCGAAAGGCTCTAATGTGTTGGGCATTGGTACCGCAGCAGCCGCCAATAAAACCGGCGCCGGCTTGGATTAAGTCGGGGATGTACTGCGCCATATCGGTTGGCGTCTGGGCGTAATAAGTTAGATGATTTTTGTCCAATAGGGGCATGCCGGCGTTGGGGTAGGCCATCATGCACTTGGGGGCTATGGATTTCTCTGCCATAGCGCGGCGCAATTGCTCGATGCCGTTGATGGCATAGGGCATGCCGGTGTGGTCGCTGCGCCTGGATTCGGCACCGCAGTTCAGGCCCAGGATGTGGACATGGTCGAGCAGGTTGTCGCCGTTAGAAAATTCACCCGAGGCGAGTATGTCGAGTAGCGAGGTGGCCGAGTGGCCCCAATCGGTTTTGTAAACCAGGGCGCCGGACTTGCGATCCTGGGTGAATTTATAGGTCAGATTGACGGCTAGAGGCAGGCCCGTTTTGCGCGCCACGTCGACGGCGATGGCCGCTTCCTTAGCAGAGAACATGGTTTCCAAGATCAAAAAGTCGACGTCTTTTTCTACCATAGCGTCGATGACGCGCATATGCGCTTCTCGGACCAGGTGGTCGGCGATGCCAAAGTCGGTGCCGCCGCTATCGGCTTCGATGGCGCCGGGCGATGGGCCGATCGAACCGGCAATGAAGATTTCTTTGCCGCTGCGCTCGACCGCCGTTCTGGCGTGTTGCATGGCCAGGCGCACCAGGTCTTCCGCTTCGGAAGCATCTTTGCCGGCCATCTCCAGATGGAGGGGGGAGGCGACGAAGGTATTGGTGCCTATGACGTCGGCCCCGGCCTCGATATAGGTTTGGTGTACTTCGACTACCATATCGGGGTGAGATTCGTTCGCCAGGGCGCTATTGGTTAGCTCTACTCCTCTGGCGAACAATTCGGAGCCGAAGGCGCCGTCGTAGACTAGGGGGGTGGGATCGGCCAATCTTTCGAGAAATGTCATAAACCTATGATCTTTCGAGGAATAGTATAACTCAATTATAGCGTTAGAGATAAATAATGCAAAGAGGTCGCTTAGCCGGGCTGCAATTCGCCCTTGCGGTAGGCGCGCAGGAAAGCTTTGCACATGCGGTCGTGGCCCAGCAGCATATCGGCGGCTAATTGATAGACGGTCGAGTTGCGGTCCATGCTAAAGACTTCGTCGAGGCCGCTGGTCACCGGGTCCATGATGGCGCTGTCGGCGCCGGCGTCGACGGCCAAGAGAAAGAAGGCGTCGTTGATGATGCGGCGGCAGGGCAAACCAAAGGAGACGTTGCTAAAGCCGCCGGAGATGTGTATCTCCTCACCGTATTTTTGGCGCAATTGGCGGATGGCGTCAAAGGAGTGGTTGCCAAATTCGGAGTCGACGGAGATGGGGAAGATGAGCGGATCAATGAAGAGATCTGACAACGGCAGCTTGCGCTCTTGCGCCGCATCGACCATGCGGCCGACGTGGTCGACGCGCTCCTGGGCGCTTTGCGGCATACCCGATTGACCGGATGCGGTGACGACGACCTGGGTGTCGTAGCGCGCTGCCAGGTCTAGGGCTTCAAGACGCTCCAGGGAAGCCGAGTTGAGCATGTGGCGACCGCGGGCCGGAGCACAGGCTTGCAGGCCGGATTCGATGATTTCAATATTGGAAGAATCGATCGAGAGCGGTGTGTCGGTCATTTGCTGGACGGTGCCTACGAGCCACTTCATCCCCTCTTTCTGCTCGTCTAGCTTGAGGGAAATCTCGTCGACGTTGAGGTCGAGGAAATTGGCACCGGAGTCGACCTGGCGCTGCACCAAGCGGGCGATATACTCCAAGGCTGTCGCGTCGCCATCCATGGCTGCCAGGGCGGCGATTTTGACGTGTTTGACGCGGCCCTCTTCGTAGTCCTGGCTTTCTTTGACCTTCTCGGGTATGATCAGGTAGCGGCGTTGGCTCTCGGTGTTGTAGAAGCGCACGGCTTCGTTGCCGTTGGGGTCGTCGACGATTAGTTTGCCTTTGCGCATTACTACGCGCGTGGTGTGTACGTTTTCGCCGATGACAAAGAATTCGCGGTCGCGGCCTGCAATTTTCATGAATAGTTTCCTTCTTTTTTATTTTTGCTTTTGGGCGCGGCGTGGTGGTCGCGTTCCAAAAAGGTATTGCTCCAGGCACTGGTGCCCTTGAGGGCGCCGTTTTTGAAAACTACGGGACGATCCAGCATGTCTTCTTCCTGGTCGTAGGTTTTGAGGCGCTCGTAGGCGCGCCCCCAGATGCACTCCTTTTCGCCGATCTCGCACTGACCCTGGCGGGTGCCGCCGCAGGGGCCATTGCGCTGATTTTTCACACATTGCGATTCGGGGCAGAGATAGGCGATATCGGGCAGGGAGCAATCGCCGCAGTCGCGACAGTCAAAGGCCGCTATTTTGGCGGCGTGTTCAGTTAGGTGCAGGGCTTTTTGTATGCTGTCTCCGCATTTTTCGAGCGCGGTGTAAATTTTCTTGCCTAACTTAAAACCGGCGCTGTCCTTTTCAAAAACTTTATCGTGCACCAGGCGGTTGATTTTATAACCTAGCGATAATTTGCGCCGCGCGGTTTTGCGGGCCTGGGGGGTCTTGGAGGCGAGGTATTGCTCGCTGATTGTGCTCGAACTGAGTCCGGTGGTCTCGTCTTGGGCAAAAAAGAAAAACTCGCCGGGACGGGAAAAGCAGATCTCGCGGGCGAAGTCGCGCCAGTCGTCGTCGCCAAAACTATCGGCCAATTCGAGGATGCGCTCGTAGTCGCCGTATTGCAGGTGGCCACCTAGATAAGCGCCGCGATAACCCAAACCGCGGGCAATGGCGCATTGCTTGGCGGCAAATTCGAGGAAGAAGGCTTTGCCCTTATCGGTGGACTTGGCCTGTTTTTGCGCCAGTTCGAGCAAGTCGTCGGTGACCTCGACCCCAGGGATATTGCCGCCGTGGAAGTAGCGGGCGGCGGCGCCGCTGAGCACAAATACATTGGCCAATACAGGTGAATTCATTCCTTTGAGCGTCATGTACTTGAGCAGTTCGTCTTGTTTGCGCGAGTCGTAGCCGATTTGGTTGATGATAAAGTGGGCGCCGGTTTCGACCTTCTTGGCGAGCTTAAAATACTGCGGCATGACCTCGCGCTCATAACGCTTGTGGTTGTTGACTACGGCGCCAAGTAAAAAGCGGGTGCGCTCCATCTCCTGGGTTTTGCGCCCCTCTTTGACTTTGAGGCCGGCGTTCATGTCGGCCAGCATCTTGAGCAGGCCAATGGAGTCGATGTCGAAGACGCCGCCGGCTTGGCCTTGGTAACCGCTGGTGGGGTAGTCGCCCGATAGCGCCAGGATATTGTCGAATCCCTCGCTAGCCAATTGCCAGGCGCGGCCCTGTAAGGCGTTGCGGTTCCAATCCTTACAAGAGAGGTGAATGATGACTTCTTGACCGCGCGAGATGAGATCGGTGCCCAGGGTATCGGCGTTGATCATGGCGTTGCCGCCGGGGTTGTCGGTGATGCTCAGGGCGTCGACGTGCGGGTGCTCGACCAGGCGGCGGGCCAGGGCCAAAACGCGGCGGCCGCTGCGGTCGGTGATGAGGCCGCGCGAGGTTACCAATTCGACGACATGGACGAAGGTGTCGTCCTCGTCGAGCAATTGGCGCAGGGCGCGCTTCTGCCAGGCACCGGAGTAGCGCAGGGGTTGGGCTGGGTCCATAATGGCAGCCTCAGGTGAGATAAGTAAAAGTATCGGGCATGGGTTTGAACTGGCAAGCCTCGACAAAGATTTCGAAGAAGTCGGGCGTGGTCTCCAATTCGATGTGGTCGATGTCCTTGACCAACACTTCGATGGCGTCGCGTTTGGCGCGCGATAGCAGCACTTCGCGGGCACCCTGGACGGCGGCATTGCCCACTTTGACAATGCGTTCGACAGGGACGGGGGCCAGAAAACCGATGTCGATGGCGCTGGTTATATCGACGTAATTGGCAAAACCACCGGCTAGGTAGAGCCGGTCGATGTCCTGGGGGTTGACGCCAAAGTGGCGCATGGCGATGTATTGGCCGCAGTAATTGGCGGCTTTGGCCTGGGCCAGGTGGCTGGCGTCGGCGCGCGAGAAAGTGATGCCGTAGTCGGGGACGATTTCGAGCTCGCGCTGCTTGTCGGCGAAAACGCCCTTGGGCGTCATTTGGTCGTGGCGGCGCAATTCGGCCAAGAGATCGATGAGGCCGGAGCCGCACATGCCCTGCGGAGCGACTCCGCCGATGGTTTGGTAGTCGAAGTGGCCGTCGACTAAACGGATGGACTCGATAGCTCCATCGTAGCCGGGCATGCCGTACTGGATCAGACCGCCTTCAAAAGCGGGGCCGGCCGGGCACGAGGCAGCTACCAGGCGGTCGCCGCGGCCGACGATAACCTCGGTGTTGGTGCCCACGTCGATGAGCAAAAAGGTCTCGTCACTGGCGGTCATGTCGATGGCCACCAGGTCGGCCGCGGTGTCGGCCCCCACGTGGCTGGCTATTAGGGGCAGGCTGTAGATCTGGGCTTTGGGATTGGCGCGCAAGCCTAAACGCCGCGTCTTTTCGACTAGAGAAGTTGTCGTGCGTTGCCCGGCGCGGTATTCCTCTTCGATGAGGGATTTGTAGGGTCTCTGGCCGATGCTCTGCACGTCGAGGCGAAAGAGAATGTCGCGCATGGTGGAGTTGCCGGCCACCACGATTTCGTAGATTTCCTGGCGGGTGAAGTGCAATTCAGTGGCCAAGTTTTCGATCTGGTGGTTGAGGGCCTGGATCAGGGCCTGGCGCAATTCTCCAGGGAACTGGCCGTCGTAGGAGATGCGGTTCATGACGTCGCTGCCGCCAAAGCGCTGGGGGTTCTCAAAGGAACTGACGCGAACGCTAGCGCCGCTTTGCAAATCGACGAGATCGACTACTACGGTGGTAGTGCCCAGATCGATGGCCAGGCCGTAGAGGTGGCCGCGGTAGCGGTCGATGACTTCGCCGTCGAAGAGCACTTCGTCGCCTTTGCGGGTGACCAACGGATCTATATCTATTGAGCGGCTTTCGTTGGTGGTGAGGATTTTGGGGGTGCGCCGCAGGGGGGCGAATTCCACTTCGGCATCGGCGTTGACTATCGTGGCCTGGCAGGCCAGGCGGTAATTGTCGCGCAGGAAGGCTTCATCTTCGGTGCGCTGGTTGAGCGCTTCCATGCCTTCTGTGATTTCGACGATGCACTCGTGGCAGTGGCCGGTGCGACCGCAGGAGGTGGGTACCTGTACCGCCAATTCGTCGGCGTACTCGAAGATCGTGCTGCCGACATTGAGTGGATAAGTCCGGCCGTCGTGGCGAATGGTGCCCTTGCCCTTTGCCGCGTCGCGGGGATGGGGCTTGGAATTGGGTTCGCTATCCCAAGCGTCGCGGTAATCGAGTTGCTCATCGCTGCCGCAGACCAGCAACTCGCCCGTTTGGCGCGGCTGGCGTTGGTTGCGGCAGCCAAAGAGGGCAGTGCATTGGTCGAAGCGATTCTTGTAGGGGCAGCGGTAGGTGGCCTGGACGTCGGCGTGTCCCGTAATCCCCGCAAAGATCTGCTCCATGCGGTCGAGGCGTTTCTGATATTCGGCTGGATCGATCTTTTGCATAAGTAGTCGGAATACCTCAGTTTCCTTGGAGTAAGTCTTTGGCTAGGGAAACGCAGGCCAGGGCATCTTTGCCGTAGCCGT
>Ga0209501_10006289_pt1 | contig 10704 bp, 10 predicted proteins | sample ArcticOcean_MG_C_4_FD_187434 | JGI IMG/M metagenome (GOLD analysis project Ga0209501, IMG submission 187434) | Marine microbial communities from western Arctic Ocean - ArcticOcean_MG_CB4_134 (SPAdes) (version 2) | ecosystem: Environmental > Aquatic > Marine > Oceanic | place: Arctic Ocean...
GTTCCCTCAATTCCTGCTTCCTGTGCAATTTCAGGATATACTGGTCGAATAGGAATCTTCGGTTTTGGAGCTTTATCGTAAGGAATAAATTTTACATTGGGACCCTCAGATGGAGGTGGTGGTGGAGTATCCCAATCCTCAAAATCATCAAAGTCTGTATCTTCAATAGTGATATCTTCGTCAAAAAATTCATCTTCGGACGCCACTGGAACAGATGGTCTGGCTGGGGGTTCGGGTATTTTTATTTGTTCAGTTTGAGGTATATCAAATGTTTCTATTTCATCAACAACAGTAAAATTTGTTCGTTCTCCTTCACCTAAAAACCGTGGGAAAAAATAAAACATAAAAGTTAAAAATAGGATGACTCCAATGGTTACTTCCCGTATGCGTACAGGATAATGGATTAATAAAGGATCGGGTCTTAAAATCATACTTATGGTGCCTTCGTAAGGGCCGAATAGCTAAGTTTTAAAGCGTTTGCGATACGGAGCTGGCTATGAATATCTGTAATAAGTTTCATGGTGGTTTTTTCATCTGACTTCAATGAAACCGTAATTCTAGGATCTTTAACAATTTTATTGTACATTATTCCGGATAAACTATTGATGTGAATAATGCGGTCATCCACTGAAATCAGTCCATCTTTTGTTGCCCAAACATAGGAGGTGTGTCGTTTGCTTTCTAACTTTTCTATCATTTTTGCACGAGGCATAATGATATCAAGCCCTTCATATTCCCGCATCACGGTTGTTACCATGAAAAAAATTAGGAGCATAAAAATAATATCTGGCATAGATGACGTTGATATTTCACTGCTGGTATGCGTTTTTCTTTCTATTTTCATTTTAAACTAAAAAGCTGGAGGGTTTGCAATAGATATTTTGGTGGCTTTGGCTTCTTTGAGTTGATCTAAAATCTGCAAATAATTTTGGTATTTAGTCCTTGGGTGGGTTTGTACAGAAAAAATGAGGTTCGGGTTTCCAGCTAACTTCCGTTCAACAATCCCCTTAATTGCATTAACCTTGGCTGGTTTATCATCAATCAACACCTTCCCACTTTCATTCATTAGAATATTGACAATATTTTTTCGGTTTACTTCAAGTTCATTGCCTTCGGATGGCAGAACTAAACTAATTCCTTTATCCATGGAAATTGTAGTTGTTACCAGAAAAAATACCAGCAATAGAAATGCAATATCCGCCATGGATGACGAATTTATTTCTTCAATGGGTCTTCTTTGTTTTTTTATCATCCCCTGTTGCGATAAATCTAACTTTTAATACTATCCTTTATAGCATGAAGCAGGGCTGTAGTGCTTTTTTGAAGGGTGACAATTTGATTATCAATAATGTACAATACCGCATTCTGGAATATCTGTAAAACAACAGCCACAATCAATCCAAATGCTGTGGTTAACAATGCCACAGAAATACCTCCTGCCACTACTGCAGGAGAAATATCATTAGCCATCTTTATGTCATTAAAGGCCTGAATCATGCCCCAAACTGTACCTAAGAATCCAATCATGGGGGCTGTTGCGATGCAGAGAGAAATCCAGGTCATGTTTTTTTCCATGGAGGCCATCTCAATACTTCCAGAATGATCCAGTGCATGCTCTGCCTCATCGGCACCACGATCAGCACGATCAAGGGCAGATAAACATAAATTTGCAACTGGTCCTACGGCTCCCTCGCACTGAGTTTTAGCAGAATCAATGCCTGATTGTAATACCGTTGCAGCAATTTCATGGGCAAATTCTTCATTGCTGGATAGTCCTTTAATTAGATGATAGAGTCGCTCTATCACAAATACAAAGCCAATAATGAAAATAAATAAAATGGGCCACATGAACCCACCACCATCAATAAATAATTGAACCATTATTCTTGTCCTTTTTAATTATGAATTAATTGAATTTTTAATCTAAAAATTAGTCTATAAAATTAGGGGTATTATTTCATTTGATAAAGAAAATTTTAGCATTTATTCTGAGACCGATTATTGAGGAGATTATGACCCTATCAATTCCTTAGCCTCATCGAAATGAAGCAAAGCTTCCTGAACCTGCTTATCGGTATCTAACAATTTTTTGTATAAATATACTTTTCCCCAAATACTGCTGGCAACATTAGAAAGTATCCTGTTTTGAATATATTCCCAATTTTCTTCCAGTTCTTCTGTTTCAAATGTTATTTTTTGATCTTCCAGCCAGTTAAAGAATTTTTTCCTTCCTTTGTTATCTAGGTTATAGGATGTGGTAAAGTCTTCAAATGTTGCATATAGGTCTTGAATTTCTCTTTTTATTACTCCTGCAAACTTAAAGGTCAGTCGGTCGGGATGTGAAAGAATTTCTCGTGTACTTTCATTAAAATCTAAATCTAATTCAATATAGACATCAGGGGTGATACCTCCACCGCCATAGACAGATCTGCCCTTTTTTGTAGTAAATACAGGTTTTTTTGCCAAGGTGGAATCAGTAGCTTCTCGGCTATCTCGACCTAAATCGGTATAGTATTCTCCAATATCTTCATAGGGTCTTTGTATTAATCTGCCAGATGGTGTGTAATATTTAGCAATGGTTATGCGTGCCGCTGAGCCATCTCGAAGGGGATATTGACGCTGAACCAAACCCTTACCAAAACTGGTTTCACCAACAATTATTCCTCTGTCCAAATCTTGAAAGGCGCCAGAAACAATTTCACTGGCACTGGCTGATCCCCTGTTGATGAGTACCACCACGGGATAGTCTTTATCGCGGTTGCTTTTGCGTGCCCTATAAACTTCGCTGGATCCTGGAATTTTCCCTTTAGTAAATAAAATAGTATCTCTGGAAGATACAAACATGTCTACGATACTGATTGCTTGATCCATCATTCCACCACCATTGTTCCGGAGGTCAAGTAATAGCTGCTGCATACCCATGCTTTCTAACTTAGAAAGTGATTCGTCAATTTCTTTTGCTGTTGTCCTGGAAAATCGACTCACCTTAATATATCCCGTTTCATCATCAACCATGAAAGATGCCATTACACTGACAATGGGTATTTTGTCCCGAACAAGCGTTACAACAAAATTTTCATCCATACCTGGGCGAGAAATAGTTACATCGACGGGGGTTCCTTTTGGACCGCGAAGTTTTTCCAACACATCTTTCTGGGTGATTTTGTAGGCTGATTCATCATTAATGCGCACAATTTTATCACCAGTTTGGAGACCTGCCCGGTCAGAAGGGGTTCCCGGAATGGGAGAAATGACGGTAATGTATCCTTCTAATATATTAAATTCAATACCAATTCCTTCAAAGGCTCCATCAAATTGCTCATTAATAAGTTCAAATTGTTCCGATGAAATATAACTGGAATGGGGATCCAATTTATCGAGCATGCCAATAATAGCGCCCTCTAGAATTTCGTTCATGTCCACTTCATCCACATAATTTTCACTTACCAGACGAATGATCTGGGTTAAGGTTTTCATTTTTTGGAATTGGTCTCTCGCAGCATCCGACTTGTATCCCCAAAGCAGAACTGCTCCCATAAGAATTAAAAATAAATATTTATTGAATTTCATAGACGGGAAATTTAGGGTGAATCAATCTTTAGAAAAAATGATTGAATGGAAGTGTTGAATATTGTTTATTTATAAAATATATTTGGATTAATTAAAATATGCATCCTTTGAGATCGCCTATATGAATTTTATTGTGATTAAATAACTTTTTGGTTTCATATTTTTTCAACAGCTCTCTTTCTTTAGATTGCAATAGATCAAGGTGATTTAAAATTGTCATAATGGCAGTTTCATTGGCTCGCTGGTTTCCATCTAAAATTTTCTGTGCAATTCCAACAACTCCATATTTTTCTGTTTTGATGACCATTCCGCGAATGGCTTCACCGCCTACTTTTGTTATTCCCCTTCCGTTCATCGCCTTGTTAAAATCTGTGTCAAACCGATCTTTCCCCGCCATTAAATAGGGGTGTGTTGCCATGGCATTGTATGCAATTGTTAATTCTGGGAATGTGTCCAATCCAAATATTTTAAACAATTCCGCAATTTCTTTTAAGGATAAAAAAGGGGTGGGAGCACTACATCCATCCATACCATGGGAAAATTCTTTTTTTCCCGTTAACCTTTTAAGTTGTTTAAAAATTGCTTGCTGCACTGGGTGATTTATTGAAATATAGTCCTTTGTATCTGCTCTTAATTTAATCGCCAAGGCTAACATTCCAGAATGCTTCCCGGAACAATTATTATGAAGAGGAGTGAAGCCGGTTGAGCGTGCTTTATTGCGGGCCTCTAAGTCATAAGGAGCATGACAACCACATTCGAGGTGTGAAACATCCAAGCCTAATTTTTCTACCATTCCTTTTGCTGTTAGTACATGAACATCTTCCCCATTATGAGACGCACACATAAGTGCAATTTCTTCACTTGTGAATCCCGCAGATTCGGTTGCACCGGCCAATATGGATGCGGATGCCTGAAAGGGTTTCAGAGATGATCTTATGCAGGTAGTATAGTCAGAATTCCCCGTTGAAAAGATTGTTTTTCCATGTTCATCAATTACCAGGGCATATACTTCATGCCTGCTTTCTAAATATCCGCCTCGTGTCACGTCACAATAAAGGTTCATTTATTTAAATATTTTCGGAGGTGTTGATTTAAAACGCATTGTATAAAAATCCCTTAATTATGGGAATTTTCAGTGCGCGGGCCATAAGAGTAATATGACATAAAAAGTGACTGGGGTATGCAAAGTTTTTGTTTAATTTTTCACCACAGCAATTAGTGATGACTGCGTTATTTTCAAATGTATAAGCACCTGTCATATCTACAAAATCTATATCTAAAAAGGCTTGCTTGCCAATCAGGGGGCTGGATCCCGTATTGTTAATATGATCCATAACCTGTACTGTATTTCCTGCGGTCATTTTTTTTGTACACGTTGCATCCGTGATGATTAGTTCATTTATGTTTTGGGAATAAAGAATATTATATATGCTTTTGAAATTTTCTGGATTTACTTTAGTAAATTTTTGCAATTCGCTTTCTGGTGATAACTTTTGGGATAGTTGTTTGGTAATAACGTGTAGCTTCAACGAGGCCTCTCTCCAAACAGGGCTGTGCCAATACGGATGTGGGTGGCTCCCTCCTCAACAGCAATCTCAAAATCATCGCTCATGCCCATGGAAAGATTAATGCAATGATGGTTAATCGATTCTTTAATTTTATCTTTTATTTCACGGGTTTTTTTATAAAGAGCTCTCAGATTATTATCTGGGATTCCGTTGGGCGGGATAGTCATAATACCGGTCAACTCTAAATTTTTTAAATCTGTAATTTTTTTTGCAGAATCAATAATTTCTTCTGGGGCGAATCCTTGTTTATTGGGATCATTTCCAATATTTACTTGCAGATAAATTTTTTGTACTGAGTTTTCTTCTGCAGAAACTGTGTTTAATCGTTGGGCCAATTTTACTGAATCTACCGTTTGAATTACATCAAATAATTTGCAGGCCTTTCTTGCCTTGTTGCTTTGAAGCCGTCCAATGAGGTGGAGTTCAATTTTATCCCTGTGTTTAAATGTGGTGAGTTTTTCTTTTGCTTCTTGAATTCGACTTTCTGCCAAAGTGGCAAGATTGTGCTGTAAGGCTATATCCCAAATATTTTGGGAGAAGGATTTGGTTACCGCTACAAGTGTAATATCATCTGGACTTCGACCGGATTTTTTTGCGGCATTTTGAATTCTGGAATCGAGGGCTTCCATTATATTGTTCAGTTTTGAAGAAGGGATCATTCTTCTTCTGTTTCGGCTGCCTCTTCCCCTTCGTTTTCTTCTCCATCTTTTAATACCCGTGTTGCGGAGGTGATATAAGTCTTATCATCCAGTTTCGCCAAGCGTACACCCTGAGTGTTTCTGCCAATTGTGCGAATATTTTCCACCGGCTGCCTAATCATGATGCCTCGATCTGTTATAAGCATTAGATCATCATCATTAATGGCTTCCATAATCCCCACCAGATTACCCACCTTGTCGTTTGTTTTAATGGTTATTACACCCTTGCCCCCACGGTTTTGGGTTCGGTATGCTGATAAATCGCTTCGCTTTCCATAACCCTTATTAGTCACCACCATAACAGAACCTTCACGCTTCACAATTAACATGCCTATAACATAGTCATCTTTCACACCAAGACGAATTCCTCTGACACCCATAGTTTTTCTGCCCGTTGCTCGTACATCATTCTCATTAAAACGTATAGATTTTCCTTTGTAGGTTGCCAGAATAATATCTTGGTCGCCATGGGAAACTTTCGCCTGTATCAGTTCATCATTTTCTCTGATTTCAATAGCATATATACCACCCTTTCTAGGCCTGCTATACATAGACAGCGCTGTTCGTTTTATTATGCCATTGCGTGTTGCCATTACAATGTAATCTGTTTCGTTAAATTCTTTAACCGATACAAATGCCTTAACTTTTTCACCGGGCTCACAACCAATTAAATTAACAATTGCCCGTCCTTGGGATGTGCGTAATCCGGGCGGTATCTGATGCACCTTCATCCAATAACACTTTCCCCTATCTGTGAAAAACAGCATGTAATTATGTGTTGTGGCAATAAACAAATGTTCAATAAAATCGTCATCTTTAGTATGTGCGCCCTTCATTCCCCTGCCACCACGGCGCTGGGTTTTCCAGGTAGAAGTGGGCAGCCTTTTGATGTATCCGTTGTGGGTTATTGTAACCACCATTTCCTCATCCGCTATTATATCTTCTATTGAAAGGTCACCCGAAATTGGAATTATTTCTGATCTGCGATTATCTTTATATCTTTCTCCCACTTCGGCAAACTCTTCTCTAATTATTTTGCTTTGAATATCATGACTTTCCAATATTTCTTTCAAAGCCTTAATTATTACTGATAATTCACCTAGCTCGTTTACAATTTTATCTACTTCAAGAGAGGTTAGTCTTTGCAGGCGCATATCTAAGATAGCTTTTGCCTGATTATCAGACAGAGAATATTTTTGGATGAGCCCCTTTTTGGCTACTTCTGGATCTGCCGAACTTTTAATCAGCTTTATAACTTCATCGATGTTTTCCTGGGCAATTTTTAAACCTTCTAAAATGTGGGCACGATCTTCCGCTTCATTTAATTCAAAGTGAGTCCTTTTTACAATTACTTCTCTTCTAAAATTAAGAAAATGCTGTAGCATTATTTTGAGGTTCATCACCCTTGGAATGCCGTCTACAAGCGCGAGCATAATAACACCAAAACTATCTTGAAGTTGAGTATATTTAAATAAATTATTTAATATTATGGAAGCTATAGCGTCTCGTTTACATTCAATAACAATTCTGATACCATCTTTGTCTGATTCATCTCGTAAATCAGATATTCCTTCAACTTTTTTATCTCTTACAAGGAAAGCTATTTTTTCAACCAATTTAGCCTTGTTTACCTGAAAGGGTATTTCATTTACGATAATAACCTCTTTTCCGTTAGGCAATTCTTCAATGAGGGTTTTTGCGCGCATTATCACCTTTCCCCTGCCGGTCATGTAGGCACTTTTTATACCATCTATGCCAAAAATTAAACCACCCGTCGGAAAATCGGGTCCTTTAATATGGTCGGTAAATAATTCTTCAATGGTTATTTCAGGGTTATCCAAAAGGGCGTTTAATCCTGAGAGCAGTTCTCCCAAATGGTGGGGTGGTATTTTTGTTGCCATACCCACCGCAATACCATCAGCTCCATTCATGAGTAAATTAGGGATTATTGCAGGTAGAACTACTGGTTCTTGTAGTGTGTCGTCAAAATTTGGTTGAAAATCCACGGTTTTCTTTTCCAAATCGCGCATGATTTCAGAGGATATTCTGTGCATACGCGCTTCTGTGTACCTCATTGCTGCGGCACTATCACCATCAATTGATCCAAAATTTCCCTGTCCATCCATAAGGGGATACCTCAATGACCAGGGTTGCGCCATCCTAACCAGCGAGTCATAAACAGATGAATCGCCATGTGGGTGATATTTACCCATTACCTCCCCTACAATACGGGCACACTTCTTATATCTTCGGTTCCAAGATGCGCCAAGATCTGCAGCCCCATAAAGAACCCGCCGATGGACAGGTTTTAGCCCGTCGCGCACATCTGGTAATGCCCGGCTGACAATAACCGACATGGAATAATTAAGGTATGATTCAGACATCTCTTTGACGATGTCTCGATCTAAAATTGTACCCTCTATAATTTCTTCAGACATTGTTTTATTAATTTTCCTTACACATCAAGATTAACAACAAATTTTGCATTAGTTTCAATAAATTCTCTCCGCCCTTCCACTTCTTCACCCATAAGTTTATAAAAAATTCTATTTGCCTCAACAGCATCATCAATTGTGACCCTTAAAAGCGTTCTACAGGAAGGGTCCATAGTTGTATCCCAAAGCTGATCAGGATTCATTTCTCCCAAGCCTTTATAGCGGGAAATTTCTATTTTTACACCATCGGCTTTTATTTCATCTAAAACCTGATCTTTTTCTGCGTCGGTATAGGCATAAAGGATTTTTTTTCCTTTGGTCAATTTATAAAGTGGTGGTTGGGCAATATACACATATCCCCCAATCAACAACTCCGGCATTTTTCTATAAAGGAATGTTAATAACAATGTGCGTATATGGCTACCGTCCACATCCGCGTCGGTCATAATTATAATTTTATGATAACGCAATTTAGTAATGTCAAATCCACCGACAGAAACACCTTCTTTTCCGCCAATTTCTTCGTCACCTCCAAACCCTGCTCCCAAAGCTGTTATAATTGTTTGTATTTCTGTGTTTTCAAGAAGTTTATCGATTCTGGCTTTTTCAGCATTAATAACCTTTCCCCTTAAGGGTAGGATTGCCTGGAATTTGCGGTCCCTTCCCTGTTTGGCTGAACCTCCTGCAGAATCTCCTTCAACCAAATATATTTCACATAGAGCTGGGTCTTTTTCTGAACAGTCGGCTAATTTCCCCGGTAAGGCGGATATATCCAAAACATTTTTTCGCCTTACCAACTCTCTGGCTTTCCTGGCTGCTTCTCTTGCTCGCGCAGCATACTCGGCTTTTGTAATTATCATTTTTGCAATTTCCGGATTTTGATCAAAAAAGCTGGTTAAGCCTTCCATGATTATGGAATCGCAAACTCCTTTTACTTCCCCGTTGCCCAGTTTTGTTTTTGTCTGACCTTCAAATTGTGGTTCTGCGAGCTTTATTGATAATACCGCTGTTATTCCTTCCCGTGCATCATCCCCAGACAGAGAAAGTGTTTTTCCCTTTACAGGCTTAAACAGGTTGTTTTGTGCTGCATATTTATTTAGAGAGCGTGTGAGGGCGGTTTTTAAACCTGAGAGATGGGTGCCTCCCTCAATTGTATTAATATTGTTTACAAAAGCAAGGATGGTCTCATTGTAGCTATCATTATATCTCAAGGCAATGTCAACCTGAATGTTTTCTTTTTCTCCAGAAATTTGAATAGGATATTCAAATACAGGTTTACGACCCTCATCTAAATGAATAATAAATTCGCTTAAGCCTCCCTCATAAAAATGCTCAACTGATTTTTTTTCTTCTCGTTCATCTGTAAGAATAATTTTGATACCACTGTTTAAATAAGCTAATTCTCTCATTCTCTCATCAATAACATCATAAAAATATGTTGATTCTTGAAAAATAGAATCATCAGGATAAAACACAACCTTGGTGCCCGTGGAGTCTGCGGTGCCATTTTTTTCTATTTCAGTGGTTGTTTTTCCGTATTTGTAGGATTGTGAAAAAACACTGCCATCTCTTTTTACAAAAACGGTGCATTCTTTTGATAATGCGTTTACAACTGACACCCCAACACCATGTAAACCCCCAGACACTTTATAAGAATCCTTGTCAAATTTTCCACCAGCGTGTAAAACAGTCATTACCAATTCTAGTCCTGATTTGCCTTCTTTTTTATTAATGTCAACTGGAATACCTCTTCCGTCATCTTCTACACTTATTCCGCCATTGGGCAGGATGGATACATTAATTTGGGTACAATGCCCCGCCATAGCCTCATCAATGGAATTATCTACAACCTCCCAAACAAGGTGGTGGAGGCCTTTTGTGCCCACATCACCAATGTACATAGCCGGACGCTTTCTTACGGCCTCCAGCCCTTTTAAAACTGTTATTTTATCTGCACTATATTCTGGGGTGGTCTGATTTTCTATCATCTGAATTCTATTTCTTTTATATTTAATTCCGGTTCTTCTTTTTTAAGCCTGTTTAATAGGTCTTCTTTTTGAAAAATCAGTTCATTTCTCCATATTGGATTGACTGTTTTTACCGTTACCTTTCCATTTTTAAAATTTTGTATTTCTGTGTTTTTGGCAATAGTTTTTCCAACAATATTTTTCCAGGCTGTACTAATATTTATTGCTGTATTAATTTCTTTAAATTTGGTCCCTTTAAAATAATCAGACAATACAGTCTTAATAGATTTGGGTTTCAAAGAAGTTTAATATGTTTGTTTAATTGTCGTTCGATAAAAACTTTTATACTTCAACAATTTAATCGTTCAGTCTAATTGGCATAAGAAGGGTTGTTTTGTTATCGTTATTATTTTGATCCATCGGGAGAAATAGTCCTGCATTCAATGGTGAATTAAGCATTATTTTT
>Ga0209501_10006290_pt1 | contig 10702 bp, 7 predicted proteins | sample ArcticOcean_MG_C_4_FD_187434 | JGI IMG/M metagenome (GOLD analysis project Ga0209501, IMG submission 187434) | Marine microbial communities from western Arctic Ocean - ArcticOcean_MG_CB4_134 (SPAdes) (version 2) | ecosystem: Environmental > Aquatic > Marine > Oceanic | place: Arctic Ocean...
GGCCGTTGACCACCGGGGCGCACCCACAGTGGTGCTAGCCAAGACCATAAAAGGCTACGGCATGGGGTCGGCCGGCGAGGGACGCAACACCGCCCATCAGCTCAAAGAATTGGACGCCGAAGGTTTGCAAGGAATTCGCACCCGCTTCGACATTCCCCTCTCCGACGAGCAAGTGGCACAATTTTCGTATTACCGACCGGCCGACGACAGCCCCGAAATAGAATACCTGCGCCAGCGCCGCCAAGCCCTGGGCGGTCCGGTGCCCTCGCGCACTACCGTCAGCACCCCGCTCAAACCCTCAGAGCCGGATCTCTTCGCCGAATTCATGCAGGGGACAACCGGGCGCGAAGTCTCCACCACCATGGCCTTTGTGCGCATCCTCGCCAAATTGCTGCGCAACGAAAGTATGGGGCAATACATCGTGCCCATCGTGCCGGATGAGGCTCGCACCTTTGGCATGGAGGCGCTCTTCCGCCAATGCGGCATCTACTCGCATATAGGACAACTCTACGAACCCGTCGACATCGATACCTTACTCTATTATAAAGAGGCTAAAGACGGCCAGATTCTCGAAGAGGGCATCACCGAAGCCGGCGGTCTGGCCTCGTTCATCGCCGCCGGTACGGCCCACGCCACCCACGACATCAATACCATCCCCTTCTTCATCTTCTATTCCATGTTTGGCCTGCAACGCGTCGGCGATTTGATCTGGGCCGCCGGCGAGATGCGCACCCGCGGTTTCCTCATTGGCGCCATCGCCGGGCGCACCACGCTCAACGGCGAAGGGCTGCAACACCAAGACGGGCATAGCCACGTGCTAGCCCATGCCCTGCCCAACCTGCGCGCTTACGACCCAGCCTTTGCCTATGAATTGGCCGTCATTATACGCCATGGTATCGAGCGCATGTACGTGCATGGGGAGGAAATTTTCTATTATCTAACCGTAACAAATCAACCCTACGCCATGCCATCCATGCCCCCGGATAGCGAAGAGGGCATTCTCAAGGGCATGTACCGTTTTAGCAAAGCGCCAAAACAAACCCAGGTCCATCTCCTGGCCAGCGGCCCCATCTTAAACGAAGCTATCAAAGCGCAGGAGTTGTTGGCCGCCGATTATGACTTGGCCGCCGATGTCTGGAGCATCACTAGCTTCAAGGAATTGCACCGCGACGGGCTAGCCGTCGAGCGCTGGAATATATTGCATCCCGGCCAGACGCCCCGGACTTCGCATATCGGCCAGTGCCTCGCAGCAGAGCAAGGAGTCTTTGTCATCGCCTCCGACTATCTAAAACTGCTGCCCGAATCCATTGCTCGCTGGTTTCCAAACCCGCCCATAACCTTGGGAACCGATGGTTTTGGCCGCAGCGACAGCAGAGAAGCCCTGCGCGACTTTTTTGAAGTCGACGCTCGCTTCATCGTCCTGGGTGCACTGAGCGGCTTGGCCCGGCAAGGCAAGCTGCCAGCCAAAGTCGTACAGCAAGCCATGAAAAAGTTAGATATCTCACCAGATAAAATCGATCCAGCTTCCCTTTGATCACCGCGGGCCAACACGGGCAAAGATTTCTCTGCATCCTACCCAATAAGAAGAGATTTCTTCTCATCTTATCTACACAACAATAACATAATACCCATAATATATTGTTAATACTAATCTTATATTATTTTCATAAAAATATAAAAAAGGCACAATATTTGCTTCTATTGGCATAGGAAAATTTTACTAAAGGCAAAGATTCCCCTTATTCTAAGAAAAACAATGTCTACTTCACCTCTTTCTAATCAATTTGGCACACGCCTGGATCAACTAAAAAAGGAGATCGACCATTCCCTCCAGGACATTCGCCAACATATTGAAGGACTAGAAGAGGCCGAGAAGCGCTCCCTTGAGTTGGCAGCAAAATCCGCCGACGATAATTTTGCCGATCTGCTCTCCGACGCCCTGAAAAAACGCACTTCCCCATAAAAACAAAGCTGGCGCTGCGCTATTTTGATTGGCGACCTCGCAAAGTTGTTGTATTTTCGTAGGTAATGCATCTCTATTCTACCTTCCGACAGCGCTGAGTACGACTGATATGATCTCCCGCACAAAATTGGCATGGGGTACTTTGGGTTTGAGTCTCCTGGTCCTCTTCCCCTTTATAGCCCATATCGCCCTGCGCGAGACGATCGATTACCGCGACCTGACTGCTGTCGAGCGCATCGCCGAATTCATTCAAAAACAGCACTATAAAACAGCCTATAAACTGGCTAGGAAAATCGCCACTGAGGAACTCACCGCCGCTAGCCGCAGCTATCTATCCTATCAGCAAGCTCTATGTGAGCGCGCCCTAAAGCGCCCCGAGAAAGCCTACGCTCGCCTCAAACGGCTAGACAATAGCCTCGCCCCGCTAGAAGACTATCGCCGCTTTTGGATGGCCGGTGCCCTCGAAGATATGGATGATCCGACGGCGGCCATCTCTGCCTATGAGGACTTCCTCATCGCCAGTTCGCACGCCGCGCTGATCGATTCAGCTCATATACGCCTGGCCGATCTCTATGTAACCGGTAGACAATACGACGACGCCTTAAAAACGTACCACCGTTTACAAGAACGCACGCCGGCCCTGGTGCCGGAACTACTTCACCGCACCGCTGCCATCTACGACCTATTGCGCGATCACGCCGCCGCCAGAAAACAACGCCTCGAACTCATCCAGCACCATCCCGGCCATGCCCGGGCGCTAGAAGCACTAGCTCATCTGCGCTCAAGTAAAAGCCCGGAGGAATTGCACGCCCGCGCCCAGGTCTACTACAAGGGCAGGCGCTACCGCCAGACGATTTCTGCCTGCAACGATTTTCTGCGCAAATACCCCGGCCACCACCTAGAAGCCGATACCCACTACCTGCGCGCCCGCGCCTATGTATCGCGCGCCGACTACGCCCGTGCCCAACGCGAATTTACCGACAGCTACAAACGCTACCAGCGCCCTGGCGCTCTCTACCGCATCGCCGGCATCCAGGTGCGCCGCAACCGCGACAGCCAAGCCATTGCCACCTACGAGAAATTGGCCGATCTGCACCCGCACCACAAATTAGCCGACCAGGCCCTGTGGAACGCAGCCAAAGCATCGGAGCGCCACAACAACTTTGAGCAAGCCGAGATCTTCTACCTGCGCCTGGTCGAAAACTACCCGCAGAGCAAACACCTCGACGAAGCCCGCTGGAACGTCGGTTTTACCCACTATTGCCGCCACCAATACAAGAAAGCACTACAAACCTTCCAAAAGGTGAGCCGCCTGGCCGCAGAACCCCACATCGTCGACCAGAGTCTATTCTGGGCCGGCAAAAGCGCCGCCCATCTCGATTTACACGACGAAGCGCAAATCTACTATAGCAAGGCGGCCCAGGGTTTTCCGCGCTCCTACTATTCTTCTCGCGCCGTGCGTCTAGGTTTTGCGCCCAGCCAATTCACCCAAACCCGGCCGCCGGCGCGCATCGAAGCCCTACCGGCCGAACCGGCCCGCATCAAAGACGGCAAGGCTATCGACCGCGCCCACGCCCTGCACCAATTGGGTCTAGCGAAGATGGCCCTGGCCGAGTTGCGCCGCACCGAAAAACAGAACAAGGGAGATATTGGGGCGCTCAAGGTGGTGCGCTTCCACTACGAAGATTTGGGTTTTCTCAACCGCGCCCTGGCGCTTTCGGTCGGCCTCTTTACTGGCACCGATGCGGACGATATCCGCCACGTCTACCCGGCTTATTATTGGGACGAAATCGTCGCCGCTACCCGCGAAGCGAAAATTGATCCCTACCTGGTCGCTTCGGTGATTCGCCAAGAGAGTTATTTTAATAAAGATGCGATCTCACGGGCCGGCGCCATCGGACTCATGCAGATCATGCCACAGACCGGCCGCACCCTGGCGCGCCAATTGGGCTTGCGCAACTTTGACCGCCACACCCTCTTTGACCCTCTGGTCTCTATCCGCCTGGGCAGCCGCTTTCTGGGCGACCAAGTGCGCCGCTTTGCCGAGGGGCCAACCGAGGAACTCGGCTTTGAGTTGGGCCTGGCCGCCTACAACGCCGGGCCGCACATAGCCCGCAAGTGGATCAAGCGTTTCTCCTACGAGGACCCAGACACCTTTATCGAGCGCATTCCCTACAAGGAAACGCGGCACTACGTCAAGCTGGTGCTAAAAAATTACACTATCTACAAGGCGCTCTCACAGGTCTGAACAAGATGAGGCAATTATGAATTTCTCTACCCCTGGCGACTCTCCCGGCGATTCCGACGGCAAACCCCGCCATCTCTTCGAAGACATCTTTATTATTCTTTGTATTATCTGTCTGTGGCCGGTCGTCCTCGATTGGACCCACATCGCCTACGAAATTCTGCTCTACGGCGTGCTGCTTGGTCTGATTGTCATTTTTGTGCGCCGCATCCGGCGCTTTCGCCAAGCTCGCGACGAATTGCAGAATTGAGCAAAACCTTGCAGTCCGTCCCACCCTACTGCACGCAACCCGAAAGGAGCACGTGTACCTCACCGATAAAAAAATTCCATTATATCTCCATGAACCTTCCTTAAACACACTCGCTAAGAGGTAATCTAATGATCGCAATATTAACCGCATTACTGGGCTGTCTCTTATGGACCGCCCCAACACAAGCACTCGAACGGCCCGATAAAGAATTCAAAATCTTCCAATTTCCCGCCAATATGATTCCCCGCATCGACGGCCAGATAGACGATTGGGAAATGGTGCCTGCAACCTATATCATCGGCACCGACGAACTCTCCGACACCGTAATGGACAAAGGCACCAACCACGACCCGCAAGATTTGGACGTGGCAGTGCGGGTCGGCTGGGTCAAGGGCCTGAACCGACTCTATTTCCTTTACGAGGCTTCTGACGACTATTGGAACATGTACTATCGCCGCGGCGACATTTTTGAAATCGCCGTCGATGCCGACCTCTCGGGCGGCCCCAACATTAACAATAGCCAATTGGAGCGCTGGGACAGCCACTTTCGTTTTAAAGGGGTCCACGCGCAAAATTATCATATCTTCACCCCGCCCGGAGAGGGCCGCGACTGGGTCTTCGTCTGGGGCTGCCAGCCCTGGATCAGTGCCCTGCCCTACGCCAACCACGCCTATTCCTACAATTTCAAAGAAGGCGAAAGCGGCCGCCTGGTGCTCGAACTCTGGATCACTCCCTTCGACTACGCACCCTATGAAGGCCCCGAACGCGCCGTAATATCCCAGCTCATAGAAAACGAAATCATCGGCCTGTCCTGGTCGGTGCTGGATTACGACGAAGACAATCAGACCTACGAAGGTTTCTGGAACTTGTCGCACAAAACCCGCATGGATTCAAACGCATCCAATCTGGTCGCCTTCCGGCTCATGCCCCTAGCCAGCCGTTTCCGCAAAGAGATCGAAGCCCAATGGTCCTTTACAGTCATCGACATGGACCGTCGAATGGTGGCGTTTAAAGACCTGTCATACGGCGACATCACATCCTGGCTATGGGACTTTGACGACGGCACCACCTCCACCGAACAGCATCCTATCCACCAATATGAAAAAGCCGGCCAGTACGTCGTTGTGCTCACCGCCAAGGGACCGGCTGGCAGTGCGCGGCGCATCAAGGTCAATGAAGTGGTGGTGAAATAGAATTTTTCTATGTTGCGAAATCCCTACCTCAACCGTTCGATGATTCGCGCCCTAGATCAATTCCACGGACGCCAGCGCGAAATAGAACGGTCATGGCGCGCATCGACTCCCCCACCCCGCAATCGGTCTCTATCGTCGGCCAGCGCCGCATCGGCAAATCCTCACTGCTCTGGCATCTGGCCCAAGCCGAAATCCACACGCGCTATCTGCAAACACCGGAACGCTACCTCTTCGCCCTACTCGACTTCCAGGGTATGCAGCACCTCGACCAGGAGGGTTTTTGCCGTCAATTCGGCCATACCCTCAACGCTGCGGTAGATTTTGAGGTGCCAGAATTGCGCGACTTTTCGGCCGTGGAGGCCACCGTGCAGGAATTGGACCGCGCTGGCATGCGACTAGTCTGCCTCTTTGACGAATTTGAAACCGTGACCCGCAATGCCGGCTTCGGCACCGGTTTCTTCGGTTTTTTGCGGGCTCTGGCCAACGGCTACCCAGTAGCTTTTATCACCGCCTCGCGCCGCCCTTTGCAAAACCTCTGCCACACCCAAGAAATCTCCGAGTCACCCTTCTTTAATATATTCGCACAAATTCGCCTGGGCCCGCTCTCGCCAGCCGAGGTGCAGAGTCTCATCGCCGCCCCCTCGGCCGCTGCTGGCCTGCCGCTGCAACCGCACTGCGACGCGATTGTAGCATTGAGCGGCCGGCTGCCCTTCTTTGTGCAAATGGCCTGCTCGGCAACGTTTGAATGTCTGGTAGAAAAAGAGGAAGAACAATTGGGCATCGACCAAGTCGAGCGCCGTTTTCTCGAAGAAGCCGATGCCCACTTCCGCTATTTGTGGGAACGCTGCGAGGAGGAAGAACGCCAGGTCATCACCCTCTTGGCCAACGCGCAAAACGTGCCGCCACAACACACCACCTTGCTCAAAGAATTGGCGACCGAAGGTTATATCGAAAATATCGACGGGGTAAACCAGCTGTTTTGCCGCCTACCTGCCCGACTTGGTGTCGCCAGCAGCTCTAGAGCCGGCTACCGAAGTAGAAACACCCGAGAGCACCGCGCCCCCAAACGGCGACTCTACCCAATTGCCCCCTCTTCCCGAAGGCGTCCAACCCTTTCCAAAAATCATCGGCCAAAGCGTTGCCATCCGCCGCGTCTTCGCCCTGATTCAGCGCGCCGCAGCCTCCGAAGTCACGGTCTTGCTCACCGGCGAGACGGGGACCGGCAAGGAATTGGTCGCCCGCACTATACACGAACAAAGCCAACGCCACCAGGGGCCTTTTGTGGCGGTAAACTGTGGCGCCATTGCCGAACATTTGCAGGAGAGCGAATTCTTTGGCCACAAGAAGGGCGCCTTCACCGACGCCCACACCGACCGCCAAGGCCTCTTTGAAGCGGCCGACAGCGGCACCCTCTTCCTAGACGAGATCGGCGAAACCTCCCTATCGGCTCAGGTCAAGCTGCTGCGCACTCTGCAGGAAGGCGAAGTGCGCCGAGTAGGAGAGAATATACCGCGTCCGGTTAATGTGCGGCTCATTTGCGCCACCAACCGACTCCTGGACGAGGAGATCGCCGCTGGACGTTTTCGCGAAGATCTCTATTACCGACTCTATGTATTGGCGGTCAGGCTGCCACCGCTGCGCCAGCGCCGCAGCGATATTCCTCTCCTAGTCGAGCATTTCCTAACCGCCCAGGCGACAAAGATCAGCCCTGCAGCTATGGCTCAATTGCAACAGCACGCATGGCCGGGCAATATCCGCGAATTGGAAAATCAGCTCGCCAGTGCCGGTGCCATGGCTGGAGGCGATAAGATCGAACCAGGGCATCTATGGTCGCACCTGCAAAAACAGACCGAGCCTGCACCTCCACTTCCACTGCAAGAGCAAGAATTGGAGCTGGCCCTGCCACTCAAGGATGCGCGCGAACAATTTGAGAAACGCTACATCCACGCCTGGTTACAAAAACTGGACTGGGACCTAGACGCGGTCTCCGCTCGTCTCGATCTTTCGCACAGCCGCCTCTACGAATTGATCCGCCGCCACGACTTGAAAGAGGAATGAGGTCGTTGTCCGGAAAACAGGAATGATATAACATTCAATATTTATTATACTAACGCTTGTTTTCACAGGCGTTTTTTTACTTTATTTGGAACGTTTGTCCAGAAAACAGGAATTTGGGCCGGATTTTGTCCAGAAAACAGGAATCCGCACCGGAATCTGTCCGAAAAACAGGAATCTTGCAAAAATATAAAAACTATGAAATTTATTCAAAATAATTTTGTTTATTATTATCAATAGCTTATGCCCAATAAGATTTTAATATAGTAAATTTGGGTACACTTCTTGCTTAAATCCAAACAACCCTATGATGCCTGTGAGATAGCTAATGACACCCTTAGAAGGCAGTCGCGAATTTAAACCCATTCCCAACCCCTATATCACCGGCAATCCGGTGCGGGGCCAGGCCGTATTCTTCGGTCGCGAAGACGACTTCGCCTTTCTGCGCCAAAGTCTGGAGGCCGAAAGCGAGGGCATCGTCTTACTCTTTGTCGGGGCGCGGCGCAGCGGCAAGACCTCGATCATGTTCCAAATTCTGGAAGGCCGCCTGGGCGACCAATACCTGCCCGTGCTGATCGATATGCAATTGATGGCCGGCGTAAAAAACGACCAGGAATTTTTTGGCCGCATGGCCGCGCTTACAATAGAAGGAATCGGCGACGATCGCCTGATGCCGGAGTATTACCAATTCTCTGAGGGCAACAATCCGGTCCTCACCTTCGACAGCCTACTAGCCGACATTGGCAAGATCCACCCCGACAAACGCATGATTTTTCTGGTCGACGAGGCCGAAATCCTGCAAACCAAGGTGAGCAATGGCGAGTTGAGCGGCGCTATCTTGAGTTATATGGCCAGCGTTTTGGAGAGCCGCCGCATGTCCTTCTGTCTCACCGGCTCACCGGGCCTAGGCGAATCGCAGGGCACCGACTGGCGGCGTTTGATCGGCAAAGGCATCTATCGCGAGATCAGCTACCTGAGCCAGGACGACTGTCTGCGACTGATCGTGGAACCGATGGAAGGGCATCTCAATTACGGCGAAGGGGTATTGGACGCGATCTACCGTCTGACCTATGGGCAACCGTTCTACACCCAGGTCATCTGCACCAATGTGGTCGGCGTTGAGCTTTTGGCCGCCCAGGGCGAGGACAATTTGGGTACCATCACCCTGCGCTGGACCCGTTACCGCGGCGCCAATTTCGCTGCTTACCAGGTGTGGCGCGGCAGTTTTGGCCAGGAAGATCAGCGCCTTGAGATGGTGAGCGAGGTGGACGATACCACCTGGACCGATACCACCCCGCTGCCCTCTACCGGCTATGTCTACTGGATAATAACCGATGCGGCCGGCATAGAAATCGAAAGTTTGACGCGCGAAGTTTCTTTTGAACTGCCGCCGGTGGAAATCGACAACCTGGCCTTTAGCAGTCTGACAGCCTCGGCCCAATTGGCTTGGTCCTATACCGGGCCCCGCTTTGCAGGCTATGAAATACGCCGGGCAGCAGCAGGCATCGAGCAGTCTATCGCTTTATTAGAAAACATCAACACCACAGCCTATATGGATACCCTGCTGGACGGCAATACCCAGTACACCTACCGCATTGTTGTACAAACGTCCTACACCGAGGAGGACATCGAAATATCCAGCCGCAGTGCATCCGGCCTGTTCTATGCGCTCGAAGAGGTCGACCAATTGCCGCAACAAACCAATTCCGCAATACAGGCCGTAGCCCTGGCATTCGACGAAACGGATCAGCTTTTCACTGCGATAACCTCCATTTCCACTACCACAGCCGAGACTATGCTAGAAGGCGTGCAGATCCTCTACCCCGACGGATCTAGCTACCGCTCTTATTTTACTGGCCACGAGCCCGCCCGCCTGTCACCAATCTACGTGGTAGCTGGCCAGGGCCGCGTCTACCTGGCGGTGGGCATTGTGCAAAACCAGGAATCCGCCGGCATCTTATTGGGGGTGGTAAACGAAGACCGGAGAGAGGCCTGGTCGGTATCGATCCCCACCGGCGACGCTTATCCAGCCGGTATTTTCCTCGAGCCCAATGGCGATGTGTGGGTGGTAGACGACCAGGGACTGATCTATCTCTACGATCCGAACGGCAACGGTGGCGACCCCAATGACTCAGTGGCTACCACTTTGATCACCAACCAAGCGCTACCGCTCAGGCATATGATTTTGGGACGCGGCGCCGGCGCTGGCGGCAACGATCAATTCTTCTTCCTCTCACCGGACCGGGCCAACAACCACGTCGTCGGCCGCACGCTGGTCCTGAACCGGGACGAGGGCGAGATTTTCCTGGGTGACCGCACTTTATTTGGGGGCCGCAAAAAAATAGACGACGGTGTCGGCCCCGAAAATGGCGAGACACTCAATCCTCTAGTCCTGGCCTTTGACCCCTTGCTGACCCGTCTCATCGTCCTCGAGGAAATCGGGCGCCTGCAAGTTTTGGACGCCTCGCCGGACGACCTCAAACGGCGCTACATCACCAAATGGGGCCGCTTTGGCGCCAACGCCGGAGAATTCCAAGTTTCACCGCCAACTAGCGTGGCCGTGGCAGTGGATTCACAGGGCCGCATCCACGTGGCCGACGGCGAGGAGCGCATCCAGGTTTTTGTGCCCTGATTCCGCCGTCGCATTAAAATCACTACAAGTAAAACCACCTAACTGACAACGCCTTCAGTCCGCATTGCCGTGCGCGGCCACGCGGAAATGCGTAAACTATAAGTACTACATCTATAGTCGAGCGGAGTAGCAACATGGATATGAAATCGTCATACCGCCTTACGCTGGTTCTCCTGGCAACGCTGATGCTGGGTGCAATAATCGCCCCGACCCAGAGCCACGCCGGAGCCTGGAGCCAAAAAAAAGGGCATTACTACACCAAGTTCTCGGCCATCTTCTACCGCGCCGACGAGGCCTTTGACGCAGATGGCCACAAGGGCCATCTGAGCGATCTGGACGACACCTTCAAATCGGACCAGACTTT
>Ga0209501_10006294_pt1 | contig 10698 bp, 12 predicted proteins | sample ArcticOcean_MG_C_4_FD_187434 | JGI IMG/M metagenome (GOLD analysis project Ga0209501, IMG submission 187434) | Marine microbial communities from western Arctic Ocean - ArcticOcean_MG_CB4_134 (SPAdes) (version 2) | ecosystem: Environmental > Aquatic > Marine > Oceanic | place: Arctic Ocean...
GTATGATATAACTATTAAAAATAAATTTGAGAATGTAATTAATGATTATGATAGTCTTAATAAAATTAATATACCTAAAGGTATTATTCATGGAGATCTATTCCCTGATAACGTATTATTTAATAAAGGTAAAATAGAAGGGTTTATAGATTTTTATTTTTCAAATTATGATTACTTAATATCAGATATTGCAATAGTTATTATTTCATGGTGTTTTTATCATACCAATAACAAAAGCATACAACTCAATATGGACAAGGTTAGAATCCTTATAAACAGTTATAATAAATATAGAAAGATTTCTTATAATGAATTATCGTCAATAATTATAATATGCAAAATTTACTGTATTAGATTTTTTTTAACTAGATTAATAGACAAAAAAAATAAAAAGGATTCTAAAAAAATTTTAACAAAAGACCCTAATGAATATATATATAAATTACATTATTTTTATAATAATAATATTAACTTTGAGCAAGTAATTGAGCATGAATAATGAAAAATCTATAAGTATATGGACAGATGGAGCATGCTCTGGGAATCCTGGTCCAGGAGGTTGGGGGGCACTTATTAAGTATCCTAACTTAACCAAAAAACTAAGCGGTTCAGAGCCCCATACAACGAATAATAGAATGGAAATATTAGCCGTAATTAATGCTTTAAAAAGTATTAATTTAAATCTTAAAATTACTATTTATACTGATAGCAAATATGTAAAAGATGGAATAACTTCTTGGATACATAACTGGAAAATTAATAACTGGAAAAACAGCCAAAAGAAAGACGTAAAGAATAAAGATCTATGGCAAGAATTAGATGGCTTAACTCAAAAAATAGATATTAATTGGCAGTGGGTAAAAGGACATTCTGGTAATATAGAAAATGATATAGCTGATAAACTTGCTACATCAGCTATACCAAAAAACTAATCTAAGGCTTTTAATATACTTTCTGCACTAGATATCTCAAACGCTCCAGCTTCTTCAATAGCTAAATGAGAAACAGTACCATTCTCTACTATCATAGCAAATCTTTTACTTCTTTTTCCTAATCCAAAACCACTTCCATCAAACGATAAACCTAATGCTTCAGTAAATTCTCCATTTCCATCAGCTAAAAGTGTTACTTTGCCTTTTGAATTTTGCTCCTTTTCCCAAGCATTCATGACAAATGGGTCATTAACTGAAATACATATTATTTCATCAACACCTTTACCTAAAATATCTGCAGAGTATTCTACAAACCCTGGCAAATGTTTAGCTGAGCACGTAGGCGTAAAAGCACCAGGTACAGAAAACACAACTATTTTTTTATTAGAAAAATGTTTACTAACTTCTATATTTGTAACGCCACCAGCTCCTATATATTTTAATGTTGCTGTTGGTATTGTATGTCCTACTTCTATAGTCATTAAATTTACTCCAATTATTATTTACGTAATTTTACTAAATATTTAAATAATTATCCAATTAATATTTTTTATTACTCCTCATAGCTAATATGCATATTTTTAATACTATCTTTAATTTCCTTTAACGTTAATAGTTCTGAAAATATAATTCCTTCTGGATATTTAATATTATATAAAGCATTAAATGGTATACCGTATCTATTTGACTTTTGCAAAAACTGGGTGATTTTATTATCAGGTTTAGTCCAATCACCCCTCATTAAAATGAGATTATTATTTTTAGCTATATTTTTAAATTCTTTACTATTTAATATTAACAATTTATTAACCTTACAGGTAACACACCAATCTGCAGTAATATCTATAAATACAGTGCTACCACCATTAATATAATTTAGTAATGAATCACTATTATATTTTACCCATTCAGAATTATTACTAAAATCCAAAGAATATTTATCTAATACTTTGCTAGTATAAGTAAAAAATACAGTAATTATTAATAAAGCTATTAATAAAAATCCATATTTGTTCTTATTAATTGTTTTATTAAACATTAATAAAAGTATTATTATAGATAGTATAAACACAGTAAATATTCTTAAACCTACTATCATAATACAAACATAGCCTAACCACACTGCTGTTAACATTACACCAAAACCTAAAAAATATTTTAAATAAACCATCCAGGTGCCTGGCTTTGGTAAGAACCGTACAAGAGAAGGAAATGCAATAAATAAAATATATGGAAATGACATCCCAATACCCAAAACTATAAAAATACTTAAGGTTATAAAAAAACTAGAAGATAAAGCAAAACTAACTGCTGAACCTAAAAATGGAGCTGAGCAAGGTGTAGCCAATAATGTCGCAAAGGCTCCTTCAAAGAAAGCTATTCCATGTTTTTTATTCTTAATATAATTATGAATATTAGATGATAAGTTACTAGGTAGATTGATTTCTAAAAAATTAAATAAATTTAAAGAAAAAATGATGAGAATAAATATTAAGAAGAATAAAAATAAAGGTTGTTGAAACTGTATGCCCCATCCTATTTCACCTGTAATATTTTTAAGTCCAATAGTTATAAAAGCTAAACAAATAAAAGAAAAAACTATTCCTAAAGTAGTTAATAAAAAGTTGAATCTAATACTAGAATGATCCTTATATTTGTTGGATAAAATACGAGAAAGCTTTAAGGTTAATACTGGAAGCACACACGGCATAAAATTTAAAATAAAACCACCTATAAACGCCATAACTAGAATAACCAAAATACTATCAAAATTAGATTCTTTTATATTAATGGAGTCTGCATATGCTACTAAATTACCTTTTACTAAAGTAATATTAATCTTTTTATAATTATCAACTGCATCCTCTAAAACTAATTTAGCTTTAATATTATTATTAAAATTTTCTAAAATATTGATTTTTAAAATTTTTATATAATGCTCTCCGTTTTCCAGAAAAACTTCTAGTGGTCCAGATGGAAAGTTTATTGCGTTTTCAATATTAATAATTAATGCATTTTTAGAATGCTTATTAATAAGAATATTTTTTATTCCAGTCTTTTTATACTCTACTGGTACTTTAGAAAGGGCTAGTTCAATATTATGAAACTTATCAGTTAATTCTGCTTCACCTGGGTAAAGTTTTAAAAATAAATTAGTTTCTATTGGTATACATATATCTTTACAAACCTGAAAACTTAACATTGTGTTTAAATACAAAGTTTTTGTTACATCTATAACGGATAACTTTATAGGAATAATAACATTATTTTTGTAGACATTAGTTAATATATTTGCAGCTTCCAATTCTTTTATTGGATAGGGCCATTGTAATTCAAATGACTTGAGGTTTTTTGACGAACTAAAATCTAATGTTGGTGGCATACCGGAATCACCAGGTTGCCTCCAGTATATTTTCCAATCAGGTTTTAAATTAAATTCTAGACCAATATAAAAATTATTTTTATTAATCTTGGTTAAAGTAGAAATAAAACTGACATCAACCATATCCATTTTTAATGTATTGTATTCTTCTGAAGAAGATGTATTTATATTTAAAAAAAGGCTTATAAATACTAGACAATATAATATTTTTTGCATTATTTTTTATAGATTAAGAAAAGTTAAATTAATATTTTTTATCATCATTTATTAACAATGAGTAAATTAAGTGATCTCTCCACTCATTATTAATTTTCATTGCTTCTCTTACAACTCCCTCTTTTTTAAAATTAACTTTCTCTATTAGTTTTCTAGACGCAATATTTTCTTCTAATGTAAATGCCTGTATTCTATGAATTTTTAACTGTTTATATATATACGGTATAATAGCTTTAATAGACTCTTCCATATAGCCATACCCTATATTTCTTTCTCCTAACCAATAACCAATATTACAAGTCTGTATAACACCACGTTGAATATTAGAAATATTAATTCCACCTAGTAAATCTTTGTTATCCTTTCTAAAACATAAAAAAGAATACGCTAAATCATAAGCAGCTTTTGTCTTTTGTATTTTTAATTGTCTCATATAATTACTTTTATTACATTGATTTATTTCCCAATAAGGTTCCCATTTTTTTAAAAAATTATAAGATTCTTGTCTTAAGTTTACCCAGGCCTTCCAATCTCTTCTTTTAGGATACCTTATAATAACTCTAGAACTTTCAATATAATTATGTGGGAAATAACCTTTCAAGGCATAAGCTATTTTTTTTAAGCGATTGCCTTTAAAAGATTTAGTTTTTATAGGTTTAAGTTTATATTCAGTCACTTTAACAATCTTATCATAATATTATAACTAAACTATACATTAGATTTTAACACTATAAATTTTTTAAGTATATTTAAGTTATTTGGCATAGAATCATATTTTTCTTTTAAAGTAAGTATACTTTTATATTTAACTGGTAGTTCAGAAACAATATTTATAGCTCTGCTTACAGCATCTGGGAACTTAATAGGATGTGCTGTAGATAAAACTATGCAAGGACCTGTTAAATTTTTCTTTTGTGAGTAAGCCGCCTCTAAACCTACAGCTGTATGTGGATCTATTACTAAATTAGTATCATTATAAGTAGTTTTAATTCTATCCAGAGTTAATTGATCATTAACACATAAACCTAGAAAGGTTTTATTTAAAGTCTTTAATTTTTCCTTACTAACTTTAAATGATCCAACATTATTTAGCTCATTCATATATTGTCTTACTAAAGCTGAATCAAAATCTAAAATTTCATATAATAACCTTTCAAAATTACTTGCTACTTGTATGTCCATGGAAGGACTTAAAGTAGGAACAACTTTTGATATTTCATAACTACCATTTTGAAAAAAATTAGATAATATATCATTACTATTTGTAGCAATAATAATTTTTTCTATAGGCAATCCCATTTTTTTTGCAACATATCCAGCATACGCATCACCAAAATTTCCAGTTGGTACAGAAAAGTTAACTACTTTAACTTCTGTATTCTTCATTAATTTAAAAGAAGAATAAAAATAATAAACAACTTGTGCTAATACCCTTCCCCAATTAATAGAATTAATAGATGCTAAATTATGCTTTGCGTTAAAGTCTTTATCCACTAATAGTTTTTTTACTAACGCCTGACAGTCATCAAAATTTCCATCTATTGCAATATTAAATATATTGTCGGCATTAACAGTTGTCATTTGCCTTCTTTGAAATTCACTCACTTTACCCTTAGGATGTAAAATAATTAAATTAGCACGACTATTTTTTTTAAATGCTTCAATTGCCGCAGATCCTGTATCACCTGACGTAGCTCCTATGATAGTAATTTTCTTATCTTCACGTTCTAAAAATATGTTAAATACTCTACTTAAGAACTGAAGAGCAAAATCTTTGAATGCTAATGTAGGTCCATGAAATAATTCTAATATATTAATATCAGATCCAATATTTATCATTGGAGCAACATCATTTATTCCAAAATTTTTATATGAATCCATTGCAATTTTTTTAATATCCCCTTTAGTAAGACACGATCCACAATATTTAGATATAATTTCTGTACATAGTTCTGTGTAATCCATATTAACCATATTATCTATTTCACTAGTAGAGAATTTTGGAAATGTTTTTGGGATATATAACCCACCATCTGAAGCTAGGCCTTCCATAATAATTTTACTAAAGTTATTAGTAAAATTATTATGTTCATTTCTTGTAGAAATATAATGCAAGGTATTATCCAAATATAATGTATTGTAAATTTGATTATTAATTACGTTTAAAATTGCTTTGTAAAGTAAACCAAAATAAAAAAGAAAGCACTATAAATAATATAACTGCTATTGCTTGGTGAAACATAGCAATAAATAAATTTAATTCTGTAAATATTACTGTAGCACCTATTAAAATTTGAAGAATTATTAGTGAGATTAATATATTTCTTAATACGAAAATGATTTTATATTGTACAACATCCTTAAAGAAATTAACGATTAAAAATACAAATATAACTGATATTAAAGCTAAAATGCGATGACTTAAATGAATGATTTTATTGTGCTGAAATATACTAACACCGTCATTTGAACATAGAGGCCAAATATCACAAGCTAATGAAGATCCGCTTTTTGAAACTATTGCTCCCATTAACATAGTTGCTAACACAATTATAATTGCACCAATTAAAGTAGATATTTTTTTTGTAATGCACGGTATACCTGATACTAACTTTATATTCAAAGATACTAAAAATATTTTTAACACTAAAAACATAAAACTTAATGCAAGGCCTAAATGTACAGCAACAGACCAAGGAGAATTTTTATCAAATACTGTAAACCCTCCCATTAGCCCTTGTAACAATAATATGAGTATAATTATGTATAAAATTATTTGATTTATTTTTTCCTTTGTAGCTTTTAAACCCACAAAAAATACTAACAATGTAACAGGAGTAATAAATGCAGCTGCATTAAATCTATGAATCCATTCCAGCATGACTTGATAGAATTCAAAATTTACATCAGATATTTTTGATAATTTATCTTGATCAGGAAACCATAAGCCATAACATAGTGGCCAATCTGGACATGACAAACCAGAGCCTGTTAAACGCACAGCTGAACCTAAGGAAATTTGAAAAAAAATCAGTAGTAATAGTAAACCTGATAAAATCTTTAGGCTAAATACAAATTTATTTTCTGCTACTTTACCTAACATTCTTTCTCCATAACAGCTGCATAAAAATAGATAGAGCTATGGCCAATGAAAACCAAGTGATAGCATACTGTAAATGATCATTGGGTATATTAAGATAAAACTGGCTGCCTACAGGATATTTGTTTTTATAATTATTCTCTTCCATGAGATAAAAGTCGTTTAATGAGATATTAAAATAAGTACTTATTTCATCTAGATTTACATAATACCATTCATTATTAATCAAATTATTTTTTGGAGTGAAATAGTTAATTTTTTGTTGAAATTTAATTATGCCATTTATTGACACTTCTTTTGAATGTTTAACTAAACTTGGATCAACTTTATAATCCTCTGGAATAAATCCTCTATTAATTATAATATACCCAAATTGTGTTTTAAAAGGAACAATTAGATGTCTACCCACTTTACCATTAAGCACTTTTGAATAGATAGTTATATACTTATCATATAAATAATAACCATTAAGCTTAATACGCCTATAATTATAATTTTTAATATCATTAATTATTGATGTATTTATTTCTATTGGGGGCAAAGATATATGATTATTTATCGAAGATATGATCTCTGTTTTCCACCTTAACCTCTCAAGTTGCCAAGTACCTAATGAGATTAATATTATTATAGCTATTGAACTAAACATAAGAAATGTTGTTAATTTATTTATATTCACAATTTTTCCTAATCTTTATTTTTATAGGAAAGACATAATAATAAAGCTTTAAATGGTCTTAATATAAATATTGATAATAATAAAATAATAGGTAGCCATATTACTATATGAAACCATAAACTGGGATGAAAATTAATTTCTAATATTAATGCACCAAAACCTACTATTATACTTGTTATGAGCATGGTAAACCATGCTCCACCATCTCCTATTCTTTCGGCATTTAGTTCTATACCACAATGAGGACAAATTTCTAAAATCGTAATAAATCTCTTAAAAACGGATCTATAAGAACAATTTGGGCATAATCCATATAAAACTTTTATAATTAATGGTTTTGATATTAAATTTTTATTAGTATTAATTCTTCTTTCCTCACTATCCACCGTGTACAGTGCCGCCTAAACCTCCCCAATAATACACAGCAACAAACAGAAACAACCAAACTACATCAACAAAATGCCAATACCAAGCCGCAGCTTCAAAACCAAAATGATGGTCGGGCTTAAAGTGACCCACCATCGCTCTTCCTAAACATACAATCAAAAATATAGAACCAATTATTACATGAGCACCATGGAAACCTGTCGCCATAAAGAAAGTTGAGGAATATATTCCATCTGTAAAACCAAATGCTGCATGTGCATATTCATAGGCTTGAACAGCAGTAAATGTTAAGCCTAGTAATACTGTTAATACTAAACCCCAAATTAAACCACCTCTTTTATTTTCTTTAAGTGCATGATGCGCCCAAGTAACAGTAGTACCTGAAGTTAATAATATTATTGTATTAACTAATGGCAAATGCCAAGCGTCAAAAACCTCTACACCTTGAGGAGGCCAGTGCCCTCCTGTAAACTCAACTCTTGCTACTTGTATGGCTTCTCCAGAAAATAAACTAGCATCGAAGAATGCCCAAAACCAAGCAACAAAAAACATAACTTCAGAGGCAATAAATAAAGCCATACCATATCTTAGCCCTAATTGAACGGTAGTAGTATGATGGCCCTCATGTTCACCTTCTCTGATTACGTCTCTCCACCATATAGCCATGGTGCCTAAAGACATTAAAAAACCGATAATTAAAACAATACCATTATCTATCTCATGCATATACATAATTGCTCCTACAGCTAATACTAATGCAGATATAGCCCCTACTAAAGGCCATGGACTTATATCAACTAGATGATATGGATGATTTGCTTTAGATGACATTGTTTAACTCCTTATATTTAATTCTTAATATATTATATTAATTTATCGAATTTGTGCAGTAGTATTTTTATTTATTTTACCTTTATTTTCTTCATTTTCATCGATATTAAAAAACGTATATGATAATGTAATAGTTTTAACTTCTTGTGTATTAGGGTCAATAGCTATTTCAGGGTCAATATAAAAACTAACGGGCATTTCTACTTCTTCTCCACTTTCTAAAGTCTGTTCTTCAAAACAAAAACACTCTATTTTAGAAAAATATTTACCTACTTTTAAAGGGGTAACATTAAATGTAGCAACTCCAGTTATTTTTTTATTAGATAGATTTTTTGCTTTATAAAATACTAAAGTATTATTACCTGTCTTAACTATTTTTTGTCTTTCAACAGGAAGGAATTTCCATTCTAACCCTCTAGCCACATCAGAATTAAATTGAACCTTAATATTAATACTTTCAATATTTACACCATTTACATCATCTTTTTTTGCTACTGGTGTCCCACCAAAACCCGTAGTTCTACAAAACAAGTCATATAAAGGTACAGCTGCATAAGTAAGACTCACCATTCCTATTATTATTGAAACAACTAAAAAGACAGTAAATCTTATTTTTTTATTCTGTACCAAATTTATCCACCAATCTTAATAAAGGATATAATATATATACTTAAAATAATAAATATTATTAGATAAGCTATCAGCCAATTCTTTTTCTTTAATTTATCTTTTTGTGAATCTATTTGTTTTTTTTTCATACTAATTTATCCATATATATAGATATTTATCTATTGGCATTATCATAAATAAAAGAAATAAATATAGTATAGAATACTTAAACAAAATTGGCTCTGATCCTACTTTTTGTTTATATACATTCCATGAAAAATAAATAAATATTAATGTTAATAAAATTGTAAGTAATCCATAAATATTACCCAAATAACCTAGATACCATGGAGCAGGTGCTATTACTAATAAAGAAAGTGAATAAAGCATGATATTAAGTCTTGTTACTTTTTTACCTTTAACTACGGGTAACATTGGAATTCCAGCTCTCTGATAATCATCTGAACGATATAAAGACAAAGCCCAGAAATGCGGAGGAGTCCATATAAAAATTATCATAAAAAGAATAACAGGAAACATACTAAAGTCTTGAGATACAACAAACCAGCCTATTACAGGTGGAAGAGCACCCGCAGCTCCACCTATAACAATATTCTGCGGGGTGCTTCTTTTTAACCATATTGTGTATATAAAAATATAAAATATTATTGATATAAATAGAAAAAATGCAGCTACATAGTTAGAAGCCACAAAAAGCAGAATTATTGAAAAAATAGATAACACTACACCCAAAGTCAAAGCTTCTTCTGGCTTAACTCTTCCTGAAGGTATGGGTCTAGATTTAGTTCTATCCATAATTAGATCAATGTCTCTATCATACCACATATTTATAGCACCAGCAGCTCCAGCCCCTGCTCCTATTGCTATAATAGAAAATATAGATAAAAAAGGATGCATATTATTAGGGTTAAGCAATAGACCTATAATAGCAGTAAATATAGCAAGCGACATTACTCTTGGCTTTAAAAGCTCAAAATAATCATTTACAGTTGCACTTGACGCATTACTATTCATTGCCAGTTTCTCACTTCTATTTAAGGAAACCATAATTACCCCTAACCTAAATTAACTACTTACTTAATTTCAGGTAAATCCTCAAATGTATGGAACGGAGGAGGCGAAGTAGTTTGCCACTCTAATGTATCTGCACCTTCACCCCAAGGATTATTTGGACACTTCTTACCAGCGTATAACGTTCTAAATACAATGATTAAAAACCATATAACAGATATTGCAGAAATATAAGAACCTACAGATGCTACTAAATTCCAACCAGCATATGCATCAGGATAATCAGGTATTCTCCTAGGCATTCCTTGTAAACCTAAAAAATGCATTGGAAAAAATGTTAAGTTAACACCTATAAATAAAAGCCAAAAGTGTACTTTACCCATCCATTCCGTATATTGTTTTCCAGAAATTTTTCCAAACCAATAATAAAAACCTCCAAATAAACCAAACACAGCCCCTAATGAAAGAACATAATGAAAATGAGCAACAACATAGTAGGTATCATGCATAACGGTATCTAAGCCTGCAT
>Ga0209501_10006296_pt1 | contig 10697 bp, 6 predicted proteins | sample ArcticOcean_MG_C_4_FD_187434 | JGI IMG/M metagenome (GOLD analysis project Ga0209501, IMG submission 187434) | Marine microbial communities from western Arctic Ocean - ArcticOcean_MG_CB4_134 (SPAdes) (version 2) | ecosystem: Environmental > Aquatic > Marine > Oceanic | place: Arctic Ocean...
ACACTTACATTAGCGGCATCATCCGGAATGGCAGATAATGATATTAACGGTATGATACTTACTATAGTAAGTGGCACTGGTGCAGGACAATTTGGTACAATTCTATCTTATACTGCAAGCTCAAAACTAGCAACCATATCTGGTATATGGACATCGATGCATAATACAACAACTGTAGTACCGGACACAACTTCAGTATATGAAATTGACCCAGGTATTACTTTATCAGGAGGCGGTTCTCCCACTACTCCTGCTGTATTACGATGTCAAGTATCATCTACAAATAATGTTGAAGAAATTCTTGTTATAAATCCAGGAGCAGGGTATGCATCACCGCCAACATTAACATTAGTAGATCCGGCAGCCACTGTAACAGGATTTACTGTTAGTTTTGTTATTAAAGACGGAGTACCTGTTTGGACAAGAACAACAAGTGGTGGAGGATATCCGGCAGGCATGACAAGCGGCGCAACTACACCAGGAACAACTATTGCCACAGTAACAGGAAATGGTTGGGCAGCCATACCACAAACAGGCTCTTTATTAAAAGTTAAAGCATTAACCCAAGAACCTAAAGATGGTTCAAGTATGAAAATATCTGGAGATAGTAATTATTATCATGTTGTTGATGTTATAGGTTATACTATTGCAGGTGCAGGCACAGGAGTAGCAACTATACATATTACTCCTAGCATGAGTTCAGCAAATGCTTCGGCTCATGAAACTGCATTTCAAATTAGAGAAGACTATTCTAATTGTCGATTAACTGGTCATGACTTTTTAGATATTGGCACTGGAGATTTTACTACTACTAATTATCCAGGAGTACCAACACAAGCGGCAGATTCCACAAAAGAAGTTCTAGAAGGAGATGCCGGGAAAGTATTTTATACAGCAACAAACCAAGATGGTAATTTTAGTGTAGGTGGATTATTTTCTGTAAAACAATCAACAAATAAAGCAACATTGAATGTAGAGGATTTTTCATTGGTTGGTGTGCAAGAATTGGGAATAGGTTCTGGTGCAACAGTTAATGAATTTTCAGTCGACGGTACGTTAAGTGATAATTCAGATAGTGCATTAGTAACAGAAAAAGCAATTAAAACATATATAGCATCTCAATTGGGTGGCGGAGAAAATCAATTAGAGGTAAATACTGCTACAATAGGAACAGTATATATATCTGGAAATACTGTTTCAACTACTTCTGCCTCAGGAAATAATTTATTATTAAATTCGGATGGAGGAAAAGTTACATTTAATGGTGAGCCACAATTTACAGGAACAGTTTCAACTAATACTACATTAATAACTAGAGGATTTTTTGAAGACAATTTTGTTACTCAACAAATGATTACCGGTATAATGCAAAACCTAGAAAATGAAAGAGTAGCAGGAACAGGCGATCCAAACAGACCATAAAGGATAAAAAATGGCAACAGGTTCTACAACCAAACAAACACTTTTAAATCAAATTGATCTAAAAGTACCAGCAGCAAATGCAACTGAATTATCTCAACTTGCAAAATCACTAAACAATGTGCAAGAAATAGTACCTGAAGATCGGGTATTTGCCGGAACCCCTAGAGGACCAGAAGAATTATATTTTGAAAGAGATGCAGAATTTGTTGTTTGGACCTACAGAGGCGGAGGCCAAGGCGGCGGTAGTTTTGTTTATGATAATAATTTAGATATATATGATTCTAGAAAATACCACGGACATTTTCATTGGAACGGTACGGCAGACGGACCTACGGGCCACTCCCATACCTGGGGTGACGTTCAATCCAACCAAGGTGAGAATCCTTGTTGGTTGGTGACCACCGGCGTCTCCTCCTCCCACTCCTGTTATGTTAACGGAACAGATGCAGTTGGGGAATTAGGTCATTATAGACTTAAAATGGGCGAATCAGGTACCATAGGTTATTATCATTGCCATTTAGGAGATTTTCGAATAAGAGAAAACGTTAACATAGGTTCATGGGAAGTTCGTGATAATAGATATTATGTTTCTTATGTAAGAGATAAATTAGTTATGCAAAATAGATTCATGACCCTGAATCAAAAAGCAACCGCAACATCTACAAAAGATATTCCGGGAACCACAGGCATGGCACGAGGATCTACTTCTTATAATAGAAAACGTAAAGAAGCAGTATTTTTAAATCCTGCAACTGCTGTTATAGATATTGCAAATTCGCACCAGGGCGCCGTAAACAGTCATTGGTGGAATGGAACGCTTACATGCCAACAAGTTTGTTATGGAGGACAAGAGCACAATGCAATGAATAGAATCCGTTGTAGAATTTATTACGGAATTCAACAAATAGATGGTACATCCAACTTAGAAAAAGTATTAGACGACAAAACTGCAAAAAATTTATATTTTAATTGGATTTATGGCATGAATTCTTCGTATACAGGATCTCATTGGTCAATGAAATGTGTTTTAGTAGATAATGGTTGTATATATGCAATGACACAAAATCCAAGGCAATCTTATACATTACTTAGGTTAGTAAGACAACGAGATGATCGGGCAATTCGAGCAGAAACACGACAAACACAATGGTGTAACGAATGTTATGGAACACACGATCACCAAGGCACAGGTCCAAGAATTGTTCAAAGTAGAAATAAAAGAAATGTAGCAATGTATGGTCCATATTATCGTGCTGGTGCTGGATCTTGTGGTTGGATAATTTCAAGAGATATGTCTAGAGAATATCCTGAATTATGGGAAAGACGCACCGAGTGGGGTATTCAAGTAGCACCTTTTAGAGATAATGATTTTTATATACATCAATCAAATGATTGGCAACAATGGACTTCTGAACATAATTCGAGAATAGCATATCAAAACGGAAAAGGACATTTTGAATCTTATTGGGTCGGCCCCGAACTAGATTCCGCGGGAGCAACAACACAATATCCAGCAGTAGTACCAATTCATAAAGATGGATTAACATATTAAGGTAATTAAGCATGGCAACTATAAAACAAGCAAAAGACAATTTATTAGATAGAATTAGTACATTGGCAGATACAACTACAACAAATGCAAGTGATACTATTCTTTTAACTGATGCACTTAATACACTAGATAAAGGAATCGACGAAGAAACTACCGTCGCCGCCTCACCTGATTATCATTATCGAAATACTAGACCAGAATACGGAATATGGGGGTCTCATGGAAATTATGGCGGTATGACAATTGTCGACGAAATGGCCACCCCGCTTAAATCAAGGGCATATTGGCATCATAGTTACGAGTCCGGAGCAGATGGAGCTTTCGCCTGCATGTATGCGGGCGGCATGAAGGAGCAGCACCATTCGAATCCTTGCTATTACAAGTGCAATGATACTGCCCCAGCAACCGAGGCCTGTTATATTAACGGAACTACTGCTGTCGGGGAATTAGGCCATTTTAGACTGATTACTGGTTATAGAGCATTAGAAGTTACCCGTGCCGGAGCAAAAGGCACGGACTACCGTAAAGAAAATATATATGTAGGTAATGCAGAATTGGGTAGTAAAGAATGTTATTTACGGTATAAAAACTCAACACTTGCACTACGATTACGGACATTGACCGTTGATCATGAATCTTTAAGTGAATATGATACCGGAAATAGTAACGAATCATCTCGAGGCGGTTGTTCGTATAATAAAACTAGAGAAGAACTAGTTGTACATAATAGAAAAGGATCTACTTCTGCAGTATATACTGTAAAAATTTATAAAAATATTACAGAACTTACTAGAAAAACTAATATAGCAACAGTCCTTACAGCAGCAGAAGGTACGTCGGTATCATTGGATTATACACTTGCAGATGGTTATCAATCTGGTGATATTGAAACAACTCAAAATAATAAAATTGTTTTATGTGACAGCGGAATAATGTTTGTTACAACACACGAACCAGGTGTTGCTCTTCATATTGCAAAATTGACAAGAGATTCGGGCGATACCGCCCTTACATATAGTGACCACGCTCAACGAGCAATAGGCCACACAACTGGCATAACATATGGAGTAAACACTGATCCTGCACATGGACATATGTTGGTTCAAAGCAGAAGTAAGAAAAATATATTTTTGTTCTGTGCATATTATCAATATCAAAGAGGAATGACAAGTTTTGTGGTTAGTAAACACTTAAATTCCTATTCATTGGGATTTATTTACGAACACATAACCGCAGGAGCCAATGTAGGACCATATGGCGATAATGATTTTGTTATATCGCGAAATCATAATTGGGATAATCCCGGTGATCAATCGATTGTGTGTTTCATTCAGAAACCAGATGGATCATGGGCAGAAACTGATACAGGTAATCAAATAGACAACGGTGGATGGTGGACAACTTTTTATCCGTGCTTAGTACCATTAAATATTTAAAGGAATAACAAATGGCAAGATCGCAAAGTGAACGAATTGATGAAATAGTTCCAAGAAAAGAACACAAGGTTAAACAAAAATTACTTGATAGGATTAATACATTGGGAGCAGATGCTAATACAACTGCAAAAGAGTTAACCTATCTTTCTAAATCATTAGAAGTATTAAACAAACAAATTAAAACTGATTCCTTTACTGATGGTTCGGGCCCCGATGATTATGGTAAACGGCCTGCATTACAAGAAGTCCCACACCAATCTATGCCAGGCTGGAATGTAGGTAGATCTACAATGGGACGAAATGCATCGCCTGCACAATTTGGTATTTATTCCACAGGCTCCCACTCGGCTGGTATAACAACGTATAATGACAAAGCAGATCCTGTAACTGTTAACAGGTGGAATTGGAATAATCATTGCACCGGAGGAAATGGAGGAGCGTATGGACAATGGTCAACAGCTCAACGCAGTTACACCGACGGCTGGAACACTAATAATTGTTATTTTGCCACGCTGGCTTATACCCACAATGGATTTTGCCATAACAATGGAACCGATTCGGTTGGTCCACTAGGACATAGTGGTTTGGTTACTGGTCCTGGCCAAGCACTAGCAAGAAGAAATTGGTGCACCGGCTGGGGTAACCAACCATCTGGTATTAGTTGTACAGCCGAGTATAGAAATGAACAAGTAGAAACAGGCAATTGCGAACCAACAGACAAATATACCTATATAATATATCAAGGAACTACTATTAGATTAAGAAATAGACGAATACTACCTGGTGCAGTTACAGATTATTCTCAAAAACCAACAGTAAATGGAGATACTAATTCCTATGGTTCATTGACACATAATTTTGAAAGACGCGAGTTGGCAGTTTTAAATAGAGACAGTACTATTTTAGATCAAAACGGAGATGGCGGATATCATTTTAAAACAAAAATTTACAAAAATGTACCAGATATCAATTTACAAACAGACTTAGGAGTTGTATTAAATGATTCAACTGCAAAAGTAATAACAAGTAGAATTGACGATGGTGGTGATCAAGGTAACTATGAAGTACCAGGTATTGACCTTGAGTATGAAACTGACGATAGATCTGTATTTACTGATACCTTGTTTGAAAATGCAGGGCGGCTTGAAGGCCGAGAAGGTACAAAAATAGTTATGGTAGATAACGGGGATATTTATTGGAGTGTTACTGCAATAAATGCTCATTCATTACATAAATGTACCAGATATACAGTAGATGGTGTAACCGACGATGATTATTTTGATTGGGGATTTGTTCCGACTTATTCCAAAACTGCCGCTATCCGTGGTTACAAAGATCAAGATGAATTTTTAAATGAAGATGTAATAGGATATGATCGAAGGCCAGAAGTAGTAGATTATCATTATCTAACTGATTTCCGGGGCAGAGACACTACATTCCCAACAGATCATGCCAATGGAGTAACACGGGGATGCAGTCATGTAGGTATTCCAAGCCGAAACAATAAAAATATTATATTACAATGTGCATATCGCGAATATGGTAGTGGCATGTCATCATGGCTTATTGATAAACGATTTAGTCGATGGCAAACAGCATTTTATGTTCGAACTATTGACTGGGGATGCCAATGGAGTCCATTTGGCGATGAAGGATTTGCTATAAGTTATAATCGTGATCATTGGCCCCTCGCCAGCCGCGGATATCGTTTATATCTCTTGAGACAGGATTTAAATACAGGAATATGGCAACGGTCTGAAATGAACCAGGCAATGTCTGAACAAATACATGCGGCAAGCTCATTTCCGTGTATAGTACCAATTTATTAAGGAATAAGAATGGCAACTTTTAATAGTATAAAACAAAAATTAATAGATAGAATTCAAACATTATCGTCGACGGCGTCCGCACCTGACGTAAACTTTTTATCTAAAACACTCGATCAAGTAGAAGGTAATCCCAAGCACTTAGCATTGAACAGGGTTAACATAGAAAATGCTGAATTAAATGAAGATGGACTTGATAGAGAACGGGCAACCCAATCTACATCTACAACAGAAATATCGCCCCTGGGCGGTGGTATTCATATACAACAGCAAACTAGATCAGATGGTGAAATGGGTACCACCACAAACTATGAAAATAATAGAGCTCTTAGAGATGATGCAAGACCTCAATTTTCGATATGGAGTTCTAATGCTTCCCACAACTCAAGTGGAAGTATTTCATATGATCAATATTTAAGACCTTTTGAACGTAAAGGTTATAAAAGTGCCGGTGGCCACTGGTATACAGGAGGAGATGGCGGCGAGGGCCAAGGTGTTTATGCCTCCGGTCAGCGGCACGGTTACTCAACCCCCACTAAGTATACCTATTTGAACACCGGGCCAACGGGTGTGTGTTATAATAATACAACCCCGGCCGACCAACATCCAGGTGGAACTGATGCTGTTGGAGAATGTGGACATTATAGAATTAAAATAGGCTATGATTCAAGAGAAGTTTGCCGAATGCTCGATTCTGGGGATTCATTTAGATATGAAAATATTGAAGTCGGATCATGCGAATTAGACCATAGACAATCATATATGAAGTTACAAGGTAGATGGATCCATTTAAGAGAAAAATGGATGCCGAGCACACATGTAACATGGGCTAGTCATGATGCATGGGCTTTGAAGGAATTTCGAGGTTCACCTTCAATGTATCAAGTTAATATGAATGAAGCAACTGATGTTGAGTCTGCTTATGGTTCAATAACTTATAATAAAACTAGGCAGGAATTAACAGTTATCCATCAATTAACAGCTTTAGCAAATAGTTACAATATGAAAATATGGACAAATGTTGCTAAAATAGATAGATTAACTTGTTTAGAAGATGTATTAAAAGAAGAAAATGCTGTATATGTTAACTTTGCATGGGGAACAGGGTATAGTACTGGAACAACAGAATCCCAAAGATGTTCTAAAATTACTATGACAGATAATGGAGAAGTATTCGGAACCATGATGCATGTTAATTCTGCTTATACCTTAGGTAAAATAAATAATACATGGCGATCCAATTCTACCCAAGCAAGTAACACTGAAAGAGCAGGGAATATTGTATATGATATCATAGTTACTAAAGCTGGTAAAGGATATACATCTGCACCTATATTAACAATAGCCGATCCAGCGGCATTAACAGGAACACCATCTGCTGGTACAACAGCAATCGCAACATGTTCGATATCAGGGGGTAGGGTAGTAAGTACCACAATATCAAACAATGGTAGTTATTATGATTATGATGCTGAACCTCATCCTGTAGTTACTGTTGATAATTCTGCCGCTGGAGGAACAGGCGCAGAATTTGTAGCAGTATTAAGATTAACTGGTGAATTTCAGAACATAGCTTCTCAAACTGTGGGAGCCGGATATGGTAGAGATACTGGCCCATATGGACAACGAATTGTAATGAGTAGAAATAGAAAATTTGTTTATCATTATTGTCAACATACAGGATTACGAACAGGTATTGCTAGTTATATTATAGATAAAGTTAATAATGCTTGGACTGAAGGACAGTATCATGCCGCCGAAACTCGAGGATGGCAAGTAGTAGCATTTGGTGAACAAGATTTTTATGTACATTCAAGCGGCAATTGGGATGACTCAACCAATGCAGCAGGAACTGCAGATACTTTTATGTGGTATCAAAAAGCACCTTGGGACGGAACATCTGCATCATGGACATTTGACAATGTAGCCCAACATATAGATCTAATGGCATTTACAGAAACATATCCTGCGGTGGTGCCGATCTTCTAAAAGATATAAATATATAAAATGACATTGCATAATGCTAAATTGCAAATGATAAATATATTGTAGTAAAAGGATTACAAATGGCAAGAATAGACTTTGATACAAGAAATATAGGAAAGAACATTGCAGATGATGCAGAATTTGAACTGCCTGCACACGTACATGCCGCGACGGGTCAAACCCTATCGTTACCACAACGATTCGGTATTAATAAAGGTGAAAATCCACCTATTATATTTGATAGATTTCCGGGATGGACAGATGCTGATGCAAAAACAGAATTAGAAAGACTTTGGACAGACGATGAATGGCCTTCCAGAATTGTCCAATTTTTATCGGCTGTAGCCTCGGTACAAGACGAAGCAAACTATCGAATGAGTGAATCAAGCTGGAGAATGGAAAAAGCTATGGAAGTAGCCGAAGGCGATTATACCGAGGCCGGGCTAGTAGCAGAATTAGCTAAAAAAGCAGATTGTAGGGCAAAATCAAATGCCAGAGGAGAAAAAATAAAAGAAGCATTACTTGCAAAAACACATCCAGATTATTGGCCAGACACGAAGATGTGGGATTGTGCTTTAGGTGAATATTCTGGGCAAGGCGAAATTTCTAAATTACATGGTGCTGGTGCAACCAAAGAAAACCTAGCAAAGCGAGCAGAAGACGACTTTGGTGTAACAGATCCTGGATCAGGTCTTTAATCGTTGGTTATTTGAGCTACATATTGTTTGGATGATGTTAGTGTATCTTTGTCTATTTCGTCGCAATGATTTAACCATTCGTATTGATCATTAATATCATATGCATATCGTGCAAACATAGTACACAACCATACTCTATGGTGCATTCTTCCTATATGAGTCCTAAGATAATGTAAATATTCTCCTGGAGTTCTATCATCTAATATTTCTCTTTCAGTTGATAATTGACCAGAGTCATATGCTTGTTGTTGTCTTTTGTTTACAAATACCTTAGAAAGATCCCATCCATCTATTGTCCCAAGTTCATTACCTGCCGCTAAAAGACAATATCCAGGTCTACTAAAAAATAAATGTTGTTGTTTATAGTTCATTACTTCGCTTGCATGTTTTATGTATTCTTGTTTGTGTTTTGTCCAATCAATCCAATATTTAGATCTGTTATTTTGTGCAAATGCATAATGAGCCGCAACATACTTAACTGTAGATTCAAATGATTCGAAGGCATATGTATTATATTTTTCAATTTTATCCTCATCCCACATAAAGAAATAATGAATATCTTCTTTTAAATCACTAGTATTCCATGAGTTGATTCCTATCATTTGTACATCTTTTGGTAATTTATTTTGTTTTATTAATAATAAAAATGTAATTAAATTATTGTGCATAAAAAATATAGAAGTACTTTCTAACGGTTCAACAAAGCCCGAAGATAGACCACAAGTAATCCAGTTAGTACCTGCTTGTTTTTCATAACACTCTGTATCAAATTTAATTAATTGACAATCTTCGTCTTTAACTCTATCACCATCAAAACTATCCTTAAATTCTTTAAGTGCATCTTCTTCTGAAATATAATCAGTGCTAAACACATAACCAGTTCCTATTCTATCACGTAAACCTATTTGCCAACGCCATCCTGCTTCCATTGTTTGGCATTCAACACAACTTAAATATGGAAATTCTTCTTCTCTATCAACATAATCTATCCGTGTTGCCCAGGCTCGATCATTAGGTATTTCTTTAAATTGTTTAGGTTTATAACCACAGGCATTAGGAACAAGTCGTTCAAAACCACTACAATCAATAAAAAAGTCTGCGTCTACTCGTTCCCCATCTTCTGTTACTATATAATCTATTTTATCGCCATTTATAATTTTAATTTCTGTAACTTTTTTATCGATTACCTTGGCACCCATTTCCTGTCCGTGTTTTAATAAAGTTTCGCCCAATAATCCTGAATCGACATTATATGCATATTCTCTCCACATTTTAGGTAATGGTGTATCCCAATGTTCGTGTTTTAAGAAAGGTGCTTTGCCCTTTAATCCTAAATTTAACCCACACCAACTTTCCCAGAATTCTTTAACAGGTCTATTAAAACTTACCATATCATGATATTCCATGGAAAATAACCCAATAGGAGTAAAATAAGAATGGTTTTCTCGTAACCAATCTTTACAATGAACTGCATATTTTATAGAACCTCTAGCATCACCTAAACATGTTTTTTCAGGATCAAGTCCACACATTTCTAAAAATGTATTAATATTACCAACAGTTGCTTCACCAACACCTACAATAGGTATTTCCTTTGAAGCTATAAGTTCTATGTCGCAAATTTTGCCTAATTTAACTTGAAGAAATGCCAGAGCACTAGCACCTGCGGTTCCACCGCCTATGATAACAATTTTTTTCTTTTCCATAATTCCTTATAAATATTATTAAAGAGGTAGTAAAATGGCTTATATTGGATTTGATGTTGAAAATAGATTAC
>Ga0209501_10006303_pt1 | contig 10692 bp, 6 predicted proteins | sample ArcticOcean_MG_C_4_FD_187434 | JGI IMG/M metagenome (GOLD analysis project Ga0209501, IMG submission 187434) | Marine microbial communities from western Arctic Ocean - ArcticOcean_MG_CB4_134 (SPAdes) (version 2) | ecosystem: Environmental > Aquatic > Marine > Oceanic | place: Arctic Ocean...
AGTCAACGATTCCTGCTGTCTGACCAAGCTTTGGTGCAAGAACACGATATTAACGAGATCACCAAAAACTTCCCAGTATGGAATCAGAGCAACCCTGAAGATGAAGAGTATCAACGACTTCGTCGTGAAGGCTTCGCAGAGTGGCGGTTGCCAGTCGTAGGATTGGTGAATCAACCAATCTCGCTTTCTCTGGAGGATTTAAAACACTTCCCAAAGCGAACCCAAATCACTTCTCATATTTGCGAGCAAGGCTGGTCAGCGATAGCGCAATGGACAGGCGCTCCCCTGCTCAAAATATTGGAAGCTGCAGGCGGGGTAAAACCCGAAGCCCGCTACGTCGTTATCGATGCCTATGGTGGCTGGTATGAAGGTTATGACATGTTCGATGTTGTCCATCCGCAGACAATTTTAGCCTATGGCATGAATGGCAAAGATCTACCTCAAGGAAATGGCGCTCCAGTTCGACTAAGAGTTGAGCGGCATTGTGGTTACAAGCAGCTGAAATTTATTAAGTCCATTCAAGTAGTTTCATCAATGGATGGTTTTGGTAGAGGAACGGGTGGTTTAAATTCTGATTTCGGTTTTCACTGGTATGCGGGCGCATAATATAAATTATGTGCTAAATCAGCTGAAGTTTAACTGAGCTTCAGCAACAAAGATTGGGTACATTAGAGCTCATCGGTTATCATTCGCCTACGCAACCCAAAAATAATTCCCTAACTTTATCATTTCTAGACTCCTCTATTTTTCAGCCACGTAGTTGTGCCAATCCCAAGTTAAAAAGGCCAAACATTTAATGTCTGGCCTTTTTAAGTATCATTGCATTATACAAAATAGTCGTTCTAACTCTAATACTCGTCATACCCTTCGGTGAATTCAATTCGAACACCTCTAGGGTCAATGATATAAGCGATATTCAGATCGATTGATGGCACTTCACGATAAGCCACTTGAAACTCGATACCCATAGCTTCTAATCTACGACAGAACTCTTCTAAGCCGTCGATCTCGAAACCAATGTGATCGATTGCCGTACCCTGAGTAGCTGCACGTTGTGTTTGGCTGCCACCGAAGCTGAGATTCATTCCAGGAACATTTGTAGTTGTTGGAATCGCTCCTCGAGGTCTTACATCTAAATTCAAAAGATCTGTGTACCACGCGAGAAGTTCTTCATGGCCAGCTGTATTGAAATGAATATGATAGCCAGTTACTTCCTGTTGCAGACCCTGGTCTTCCTGAAGTTCTACCCTTGCTCCACCTGGTAGATCAACGAAGGCATTTATCTGGCCTTCGGCACCAAGGAAAGTTCTACCGCCAAAACCGGCAGCTTCAGTGGTAACTGGAAGGCCGTCTGCTTCCCATTTTTCCAGAAATATATCCATATTGCGGACTTTAAATCCGAAATGATCCATCACTGTTGAAGGTGAAGCCATGGTGGGGTCACTGGGTGAAAGCGCCACCAGCATATTGTTTAGAACAACAGCGGTTAAAATTGGATTGCCCTGAGCATTGCGGCCTTTTTCCACAACTCTGCCGCCGAAATGGTTAACCCATATATCCTTATGCCGCTCCATATCGGAAACGTTTAGATGTACGTGACCATAGGTAAGGCCATCAGAATTAAATGATGCCAACACCTGGCTGTGAGCAGGAGCAGATAGCAGAAAAAGTAGGAATATCGTTGAGAGTAATCGCATAGTTATATCCTCCGTTCTTATTGATAGTATTCGAATTTGGACTGAGCATAAATCCATTAGGAGCAAGAGTCCATTGCATCGAGGTCGAGCATACTGTTTACACGAGGACCGGCTTGTAATAAAACTAACTAATTACTAAAAATAAACACATGGTGAGCTCATGAAATCCATTGATCCAACACTGGTCGATACTAAATTCTTTCAACGGGTTGTTAGAACGCTATGCTTAAGCTTTGGCGTACTGATTGCCTTTTATACAACTTCAGATTTCGGGGCTTCCAGTTTTGCCGCTGAATCCAACTCCAACTATGTAGACGATTCCAGAATCATCAATTCTTTCGAGAATGAACCGGGTAATTGGCTCAGTTACGGGCAAAACTATAAGGAACAACGCTTCTCGCATCTAACTCAAATTACTCCAGACAATGCCGATCGAATGGGGCTGGCGTGGAGCACGACCATTGGCGATTACAATATGCGCATGTCTGGAACGCCATTGGTGGTAGATGGTGTGATGTATGTCTCCAACGGTTGGAGTGTGGTTTATGCCCTCGATGCGACTAATGGGGAAGAAATCTGGCGCTATGATCCAGAAGTTGATCGCAGCTATATTCGCCTCGCTTGCTGTGGTCCTGCCCACAATCGAGGAGTCGCGGCTTATCAAGGTAAAGTCTACGTGGCCACTTTTGATGGTCGCTTACTGGCGATTGATGCCACTACTGGTGAAAAAGTCTGGGACATTGATACCTGGATACCAGCTGGGCTCGGACGCTTTAATATTACCGGTGCCCCTCGGGCAGCCGCCGGAAAAATTTACATTGGTCAGGGCAGTGGCGAGTCGGGTCGGCGCCGAGGCTATGTCACAGCTTATGATGCTGAAACTGGTGAAGTCGATTGGCGTTTTTTCCTTGTCCCTGGAGACCCCAGCCAACCCTTTGAACACCCCGAGATGGAGCTGGCCGCTCAGACTTGGGGTGGTGAATGGTGGAAATTCGGCGGTGGCGGAACAGCCTGGAATTCCCTTGTATATGATGAGGAACTCAACAGCCTCTATATCGGCGTAGGAAATGGTGCTCCGTGGCCTCGAGAAATACGCTCTCCCGGTGGCGGCGACGATCTGTTTCTATCGACCATTGTGTCGGTCGATGTCGATACTGGTCGTATGAATTGGTACTACCAAACCACTCCCGGCGACAACTGGGACTTTAGTTCTGCCATGGATATGACTATTGGCGAAATCGAGCTAAACGGCGAGCAGCGCAAAGTTTTATTGCAGGCTCCAAAGAATGGGTTTTTCTACATTGTTGATCGAGAAAGTGGTGAGTTATTGCGCGCCCACGCCTACACCGAAGGTATTACATGGGCCACTCACGTGGATATGGAAACCGGCCGGCCTGTAGAAAACCCCGATGTAGTGTACGAGAACAATCCCCAATGGATTCTGCCCGCCAACTCCGGTGCCCACAACTGGGAACCTCAGTCGTGGGACAATGACATGGGATTGATGTATTTCTACTATCACGATATCGCCAATTTCTATTCTCTTGATGAAGCCTTCGTTAATACCGGAGTCTATGAAATGCGTGAGCGTGGGCTAAGTCTTGGTTGGGGCGAAGGTGCCTACCGGCGCGAGCTGATCGAGAATGCCGCACCGCGACCAGAATCACTGGCTTTCGTTGGTGCATTTGACCCGATAACTGGCCAGTACAAATGGCGACAGCAATTGGAATCTATATATAACGGTGGCGTGCTCGCAACTACCACCGGTGTTTTATTTCAAGGCGAAGGAACTGGGGATTTCGTAGTTCGCAATACCGATAATGGAGAACCTATTTTTAATTACCGGGCCCCAGGCACGTTTCGGGGCACCTCTATGATGAGTTATCAAGTCGGCGATACCCAATATGTTGCGACGATGATGAATGGCAATAGAGCCATCGATCTCGGTGGGGCTGTCGTAGTGTTTAAATTGGACGGCACGGCAGCAATGCCAATTGCGGATGTGGTACAAGCAGAAGTACCTGAGCAACCAGCGACAGATTTTAGATTAGAAGCTATTCGGCAAGGTGATGATCTTTATCATTCGCAATGCGCTAGCTGTCATGGCGGAATTGGCATTCCATCTGAAGTTGCCATCATTGCGCCAGACTTGCGACTGATGAATTTAGCCACCCACAGTGAAATGCAAGATATTGTATTAGAAGGAGTCCGTGCTCAACAAGGTATGCCAGATTTTGAAGATACTCTGACCAATGATCAACTTGAGGCTATTCGTGCATTTATTGTTACTCAAGCCCGACAGTTGAAACAATATCAAGAAGACCGCAGAACTGAAGAGGAACCTGCTAATCAGGCTTAGGTTTATTTAAACACTAGAGCCTGATATCCATAGTCATCTAAGCATTAAATTGGTTTTACCACGTACTGTTTGCTATGGATTGAGAGCATAAGCAATGAGTTTCGGAGCCGGATTGGTAAGCACTGAAATTACGATAAATTGCTTGCCATCTACCTCATAAGTCATTGGTGCTGATCGAGAAGCAGCTGGGATATCCACCATAGCAAGCTCAGCTCCACTTGCCTTATCTCTCGCAATCAATTTGGTTTGGCTACCGTTATTCTGCGCGTGAACCAAAACAGTTGGTGTGGCGAGAATTGGATTTCTTCCTCCTCCTCCGAGGGGAGGAAGATCAATACCCTCAACTGCTGGGTGATTTTCCACTCGTTCTGAACCATTTCCATTTGGTACTCGCCAAACTATGTCACCTGTGTTCATGTCAAAAGCAGTAATCGTTGCATAGGGCGGCTTGAGAATTGGCAGCCCCTGAGGCCCCCTAATACCGCCAAGGGCAATACGTCGATAAGAGAGATTGGAATCACCGGGGTCGCTTTCAATCACAACAGGTACTGTGATCGAATCCGAAGAGGGCACATAAAGATATCCTGTTTCTGGATCAACCGCTGCACCCATCCAGTTCGCGCCGCCGCCGGCACTGGGGCGCAGAACTGTGCCCTTGTTACCGCCAGGAACCGATAGCGTCGGAGGCGTGAACAAAGGGCCGAACGTGTAGTCATCGATTATATCCACTGCCTCTCCTCGAAGCTCGGGAGTGAAATCAATTAGATCGCTAATTTCCAGACCTTGGACTTCGAAGGGAGGCGGCCTGGTTGGAAAGGGCTGAGTTGGCGAATCTTTTTCTCCAGGGATATCGGAACGCGGCACTTCACGTTCTTCAATCGCCCACACAGGTTCACCTGTTTCTCGATCAAATGTGTAGACAAAGCCCTGTTTAGAGATTTGTGCAACAGCTTTTATTTCTCTTCCTTCTACAGTGATATCCATAAGATTTGGTGCCGCAGGTAAGTCATAGTCCCAAAGTCCATGGTGAATCATTTGGAAATGCCAACGCCGTTCGCCGGTTATTGCATCCACTGCCACCAGGCTTTGACTAAATAAATTGTCACCCGGCCGATTGCCACCATAAAAATCATCTGTTGGCGCTTCTAATGGCAGATAGACTAACCCCAGCTCTGGGTCAGCACTCATAATCGACCATACTCCGTTGTTACCAGTTCGGCGCCAGGACTCTTCCTCCCAAGTTTCAACACCATACTCACCAGCCTGTGGGATAGTATGAAACACCCATTCAGTTTCACCGGTATTAATACTGTAACCTCGCACCCACATCGGCGGCCTTTCTCTCATTAAGGGCCGACCCTGAGTGATTTGTGAAGTCACTACAATGTCGCCGATCACAATCGGCGGTGACACTACTGACACTGGTTGCGCGCCAGTCCAATCCAAAGCATTTCTGGATGCGCGCGGAATACCCACACTCAAATCAACACGGCCACCATTAAATTCTGGGTCCGGTTCACCAGTCAGCGCATCGAGTGATAGTAGGTAACCATCTTGAGTTCCTGCGATGACACGCTCGTCATCACCATTGGACCAATAAGCGAGACCGCGATTGTGATAACTCAGCGGATTAATAGGAGGACCGGATAGATATATTTCAGGATTATGAGTCCACAAAGTTTCCCCGGTAAGAGGGTTTATCGCAGACAGCTGATTCAATGCCGTAATAATGAACAAACGACCATTAGCCATAAGAGGAGTCGCTTGAAAATTACCAATTTGAATGTCCGGGTTTTGCTCTCTCAGTGACTCGAGATCAAGACTGGCATCTACAGATGTCCATTGCCACGCTATTTCTAGATCATTGAAATTTTCGGCATTGATTTGGTCGAGAGGAGAATATTTGGTGGAACCTGTATCTCCGCCATAACTGGGCCACTCACCCGATTGAGTACCGTATTGGCTGAGTACTACCCCGGGAAGAAAAAGAAGGAAAAAACTCGTGGTCAAAGTTTTAGGAGCGATGTTGAAGAATTTTGTTGTGCGATTGAACGGCTCTGAGGTTAGTCTGGGCATGAACACTTTCCTCTATCTGGGGTGTCTATAAGAAATAAAAATAGCGAACTTTAATACTAAAATTTGGGCATTAATCAATCGCAGCGCTTTGAGCTGAGAAGGCCCTTCATCCTTCTTGTAGTAGCTATCGACGAGTTCCTACGATGTCTGTTCTAAAACTAAATAATGTTTTACCGGCTGTGACATACAGAGTTCGTAAATCGGGGCCGCCGAAAGCTGCGTTGGTTATGGTGTCTTCAGGAACCGGGATGTGCTCTAACAATTCACCTGATGGGGAAAAAATATGAATGCCGGCCACCGTATCAAGTGTCTCGCTGGTTCCCCTGAGTTGATTTAAGCCAGCGGCAACATATAAATTGCCTTGGCTATCGATAGTCATGCCATCACCGCTGCGCCCGGGATAGAAATCATGAAAAATCCGCATATCGCTGACCGTGCCTTCACTACTCAGATCGTATGCTTGAATCAATCTGGGACCACCTTCGCTTTGTTCTGTCTCGATGACATAAAGCGTTTGGTCATCCGGGGAGATCACGATGCCATTGGGCCGCATTACTTCGGGCTCAGTTAGGATGCGCTCAATTGAACCGTCTGTGTCAATTCGATAAACAGCATGAACGCCAGTTTGCTCTGGTTTTATGTGTACCCCAGGTCTATCAGTGAAATAAATACGACCCTTGCTATCGAAAGTAAGATCATTCGGTTGATGCAGCTGTTTGCCATTATAGGAATCTGCAATTACTTCGATCGCACCAGTAGTCATATTGGTTCGGGTAACTCGAGGCAATGTCGCACCACCATCTCCCCCTTCGCACGCAAGCAGCCGCCATTCGCTATCAAATAGTAAACCATTGGCGCGATAACTTGGTTGACGAAAAGTGCTGAGCGATCCATCGGTCGACAAGCGCATAATGCGGCTATTATCAAGATCGGTAAAATAAACAGTACCGTCCTCCGCGACAGTAGGTCCTTCGGTAAAAGCCACTGATGCTGCCACTGTAAGAGGGCGAGCCGTTAGAGAAGTTGATTGGCTACACGCGGAAAAAAGCGAAACCAACAATATAACTGCGGGAACCAATGATCTTATCGGAAGTACTAGCCTATCTATTATAATTCTCATCATTCTCACCTTGTTAATTTTTATTTTTTTTTGTTAAGGAGATATTCTCTGACGAAGAATTAATCAGAGAGCTGTGGCCCTGAGGATTCCGTCTGTTGGAGCATATCCACAACAAAACCCATCCAGCATTTCCCTATCTTGAGTTCTTATGTGGACAAACTGGTAGCGTAACAGCGAAATACTGTTTTCCTTATCATTAACCATATCGATTATTTTTACGCCAATCTACAGCGACTGATCATTGGGTAAACTAATCTTACAAGCATCCACTAGCTACGGATTTCTGCGCTCCCGAACTATATCTTGCCCGTTACTTTAACTTTACTGCGAATCGATCTCTAGACTATCGAGATACACCCTATTTATCTCAGCAGGATTCACAATACTAAGAAATATCTCAATAAATACCAATTTACTAAATACGGCCCTCAATTCCCTGACACTCAGTGCATGTAGGAAAGTTCACCACAGAATTACACAATTAACTGCCCTTTTAGCTCGCCAAAGCGGGTTAAAGAACCTTTTCGATGCCAAGATCTCATATAGACGATATATAGTAGCTGCGTTATATTGGAAACTCCTTTGCTCATTGACCCATTTGGGAATATGCTCTGGGAGTGTCAATCATATATTAATAATGCGAGAACACTGCTATGCCTAAAAACCCTGATTCGAACAGTGGATTTAACCGAAGATCATTCATCAAAGGTGCCGGAATGACTGCACTGGCCGGGGCTACAGGCGCCGTAGCCACTGCCTCAACTAGCGCTTCCGCACAAAGCTCCAGCAGCATTCCAAAGCTTGCTAACGGAAAGTATGACTTCGATACACCCTACAATCGGGTAGGCTCAAATTGCGCTCGCTGGGACTCCCCAGGCCTTAACTATCCCGCTGGTGTCTTCAAATATGGCATGGGCGTAGCCTCCATCGACTTCGAATGCGCACCTTGCATTACCGAAGCACTAGCGGAGCGCACCAATCACCATAATTGGGGCTATATGAGCTCCACCCAGCCACTCCGTGACGGCATTGTTCGCTGGAATGGCGAACGACATGGGGTGGAACTAGATCCTGACTCAATCACCATCGCCTCTGGCGTCTATTCAGGCATGATCGCCGCAATGCGAGCCTTCATTCCCGCTGCTGGAAAACTGCTTCTCGTCACCCCCGTTTATAGTGGCTTTTACACAATGGCTCGAAATGCGCATGTTGCGACAGTAGATAGCCAAATGATAAGAAAAAATGGCCGCTATGAAGTTAATTGGGAAGACCTCGAAGCAAAGATGACTTCCGATATTCGAGCGATGGTGGTTTGTAACCCACAAAACCCAACCGGCAATGTATGGACTGAGGAAGAACTTCTTCGAATGGGTCGTCTCGCTTTAGAACACAACATAGTTGTTCTGTCCGATGAAATACATTCCGATGTAATACGCAGTGGCCACAAATATGTACCTTTTGCTAGCCTGCCTGACCGAGCAGTAGTCAACAATAGTGTTTCGTTTAACGCTATAAGCAAAACCTTCAACATGGCCGGCATGAAAAACGCTTACTTCTACTCAAAGAGTCCTACCATGTTGGATCGAGTGGATCAGTATCATCATGCAGAACTGAGCACCCTAGGAGTAGCTGCTAATGCAGCTGCTTATCGTCATGGTGCGGAGTGGTTTGATCAAGCGAATGCCTATCTTGATGAGAACCATACGTTCATGGAGAACTATATCAAGCAAAACATGCCAGATGTTGTTTACACCAAGAATGAAGGCACCTTCATGACTTTCTTGGATGTCAGCAAGATTATGACTTCCATAGGAGCTGCAGAACAATACATTGCAGCTGAAAAAGCATCGCCTGAATACTATTTTCGTGACTGGTTGGTCCACAACTCTGGCGTTTATCTAAATCCAGGTTCCGTCTACGGAGCTGGTGGTGAAGGTCATGTTCGAATGAACTTAGCGTCTTCAAGAATGGTTCTAAAAGAAGTACTAGATAGCATGACTATGGCTTTTAACAAAGTGTGATCAGACTAGACTATTCAACAAAATAAAATATATCCCAACCAGTAGAGGATAAACAAACATGAAAATTACACGTCGCGGTTTCGTTGGCACAATGGGTCTCACCACTGCTGCCGGAGTATTATCTAGCACCTCTTTACTCAACAGGGGTGCCGAAGCACAAACACGTGCTGAGTCAAAATCCAAAATGTATGACAACGGTATCATGCAACTCAATCAGAATGAGAGTGCTCGAGGACCGGGGTCAAAGACTATGGAAGCTCTCCACGCTCATGTTAACAATCGTGTCGGCCGCGGCTATTCCCCTGATCATGTTCCTGAACTAGAAGAAGGTATAGCCAGTTATTATGGTATTGAAAGAGAAAATGTTTTGTTAGGCACGGGCTCCACGCCTCTGCTGCAAGGATCCGTTAGAGCTTTCTGTAGTGCGAATAGACCTATCGTCTCTCCAGTTCCAACCTACGCGACAAGTTTAAACACAGCGAGAGAAATAGGTGCCGGTGTGCGAGAAATAAATCTTGATAGTGGCATGGGCATCGACCTTCAGGCAGTACTTGAAGCCTCCTCTGGGGCAGGGCTAATCTATATTTGCAACCCTAATAACCCAACAGGCACCGTCCATGGACCTGAAGCTATTGATGATTTCGTGCGCAAGGTAATGACTGAATCTCCGGACACCATAGTACACATTGATGAGGCCTATATTAATTACGCCGAGCCAGGGGCAATTGAAACAGCACTCCCTTTGGCATTGGAATTTGAGAACGTATTCATCAGTCGCTCATTCTCCAAAGCACATGGCATGGCTGGCTTACGGGTTGGTTATGCTCTAGGACAAAAACAGACTCTGGATAAAATTGACGCAGCCTGGGGCATGGGCGATGTCAATATGCTAGGTGCGATTGCGGCACTCACAGCGCTTGAAGATAAAGAACACATCGAATGGGAACGGCAAGAGAACGCCCACATTAAAGCATTTACCATCGGCGCTTTCCGCGACATGGGTTATGAAGTCGCAGACTGTCACACCAATCACATCTTCGTGAAGCTTGGGTTCCCTGCCGCAGAATTTCGGGACAAATGTTTGCAAGAGAAGATATTGGTCGGGCGAGATTTTCCGCCAATGGAAAAAACCCATTGCCGAATCTCGCTTGGTAGTAGAGAAGAAATGGAGAAGGCAGTAGAAGTGTTTAAAAAAGCACTAGCGTAAAAGGTTGAATGTTAGACGTATTTACATTCGAAAAACACCGCAGAATGCTTGACGAAGAATTATAATAACTGGCCAAGCCTCACCGTTATTCAGTTTAGTTTGCAGCAATCGCTCACCAACACTTGATCAATAAAAAACCCCCAGCCTTTCGACTGAGGGTTTTGTATTTAGATGCCTGACAATGACCTACTCTCACATGGGGAAACCCCACA
>Ga0209501_10006308_pt1 | contig 10689 bp, 11 predicted proteins | sample ArcticOcean_MG_C_4_FD_187434 | JGI IMG/M metagenome (GOLD analysis project Ga0209501, IMG submission 187434) | Marine microbial communities from western Arctic Ocean - ArcticOcean_MG_CB4_134 (SPAdes) (version 2) | ecosystem: Environmental > Aquatic > Marine > Oceanic | place: Arctic Ocean...
ACAGCAAAAACCACTTTTATCTAATAAAAAACTTCTAGATAATAATTAAAGAGAACCTTGTGGTTTGTCTTTTCCATAATATCCTTTACCAGACCAACCGGTCTCTTCTGAATATCCTTCAAAGTAAACCTGTAAAGCTTTTCTTTCTACATCTTTTGTAATATAACGTGCACCATGAGCCGAACATGGACCGTCTTGTAATATTTCCATTGTATTATCCAGATTATATGGTTCAAAGATGATTTTTGACTCATCTGCCTCTGATGCAACATAAGTTCCACCAGGATCACCTTTTTCCCATCCTTTGGAAAAATAAAAGAAAACTATCAGAGTAGATGGACCATCATTATGAATATGTGGTAGCTGAAACCCTCCCTTCTGATATAACACAAAACGGAAAGTCTTCATTTTGTCAACGGCTACCCCAGAAAATTTTTTGAGTGTATTCAAAAATTCATCGGAATGTAAGAATTTAAAGAATTTATTCCATTCTAGACTTAATTTTGGATCTGAGTCTTGTCCTACATAATGATGTGGATTGTATTTTCCCCATCCACGGTAAAATTGATGCTTTGTAAATTCAGTACTTGTAGACCAATACCCGTCATCTTTTTTATATTCAGGATAAGTTTCAAATAGTTTCTCATAGAAATCGCGTTTAAAGAACCCTTCAATGAATGCGTATTTGAACGGCTTATTATTTTTGAATGTTTTCGATTGTTGAAAAAAGTTTTCCAAATCGCAAATTTCATCAAAATTTTCCAATTCTAATTCTCCTCTAATATTTTATTATTCATTTTGTAAAGTATTGATGTTAATACTATTTTATAATATTTTTTTATCAGTGGGCTAAGTATCTTAGTTTTTAAGTTTAACTTCAAATCAATATTAAAAGAAACATTAGTGCCAGCATCCGTTTTCAAAAATATTGTTTGGATTGTAGTACCTTTTGCAGGACCAGAAATAATGTCAGTAATTAATTCATTATCATTTTTCTTTTTGTGTACTGCTTCCTGAACAATTTCTTTCTTTACAATTGTTGAAAAGACCATTGTTTCTTCAGTTTTGGTTTCATTGTCATTTTGTTCTAATATTCTGACAGATTTGAGTTGATCTGGCAAAAACATTGGAAGATTTTCAAAATCTTCCGATAATCCAATTAGCTTGTCAATAGGTGCAGGAACATTCATAGAAAAAGTAAGCATAATTCGCATTTTTGAAAAAACGATTTAAACTTTCCTTATATAACTTTCTAATGGGTTTTAAGAAAATTACAAGCTTCAAAAAACTTCAAATTCAGATATATCTAACTAATTTGGTGGAAATTTTTTTATCTTGTAAAAATTTAGGGTAAAAAATGTCTAAAAATTTCAATATTGCCGATAGAGAAATTGGCGATGGTTGTTCACCATTAGTAATTGCTGAAATAGGTATTAATCATGATGGTGATTTTGAAAAAGCTAAACAAATGGTAAACGATGCTTATGAAAATGGTGCAGAATGTGTAAAGTTTCAATGCCATATTATTGATGACGAGATGATTCCAAATGATATTATTCCTTCAAACGCAACGGAATCAATTTGGAATCTAATGGATAGGTGTTCATTTTCCGAAGAACAAGAAATTGCATTAAAAAAATATACAGAAGATTTGGGAATGATATATCTTAATACTCCATTTTCTCGTGCTGCTGCTGATCGATTAGACAAAATGGATGTCTGTGCATACAAAATTGGTTCGGGGGAATGTAATAATTTTCCACTTATCTCACACATTGCATCTTTTTCTAAACCAGTAATACTAAGTACTGGAATGAATGATATGGATTCAATTTCTAAAAGCGTAAATATTCTAAAAAAGGCAAATATTGATTACGCAATTATGCACGTAACATCGATGTATCCTACACCATATGATAAAGTTAGATTGGGTGTTATTACTCAGCTTAAAGAGAAATTTCCTGACACTGTAATTGGATTAAGTGATCATAGTTTCGGAAATTATACTTGCTTTGCAGCAATTTCTCTTGGTGCATCAATTCTAGAAAAGCACTTCACTTCTGACAAAAACTGGTCTGGTCCAGACATTCCTATCTCTATAACTCCCGAGGAACTAAAAGACCTAATTGTAGGCAGTAATGCAATTTTTAATTCTTTGAATGGAAAAAAAAACATTCTTGATGGCGAGAAAGAAACTGCTAAATTTGCTTACGCATCAATTGTCACAACCAATGACATAGAAAAAGGGGATTATTTCTCAACAGATAATATTTGGGTTAAAAGACCAGGAACCGGACAAATAAAAGCAGAGTTTTTTGATGACATTTTAAACAAAAAATCCAGCAAAAACATTAAAAAAAATTCACAGTTGAAATGGAGTATGGTTGATGGCTAAAAAAATTGTTTTTTTGACTGGAACTAGAGCTGATTTTGGAAAATTAAGTCCTTTAATGGATGCTGTTGAATCAGATGATACTTTTGAATGTCATATTTTTGTAACAGGAATGCATACGCTTGAAAAATATGGTAATACGTTTGACGAAATTCAAAAAAAAGGCTACAAGAACATAACTGTATTTGACAATCAAACTGATGCTAATCAGCAGGACATTATTCTAGCTAAAACAATTATTGGGTTTTCAAAATATATCAAAAAAAATTCTCCTGATATGATTATTGTACATGGCGATAGAATTGAAGCATTGGCAGGTTCTATAGTAGGTTCATTCAATAACATTTTGGTATCACACATTGAGGGTGGTGAAATATCAGGAACAGTTGATGAATTAATAAGGCATGCTGTATCAAAACTTTCTCATATTCATTTCACTGCAAATGACGAGGCTAAGGAACGACTCGTTCAGTTAGGTGAATCAAAAAATAGTATATTCACGATAGGCTCACCAGATATCCATGTTATGACCAGTGTTGAATTACCTACCATTAATGAAGTGTTGAATCATTACGAAATACCATTCAAAGATTTTGCGGTTTTTATTTTTCATCCAGTAACAACTGAATTAGACACATTAGCCGAACAGATTAATGAAGTAATTTTATCTTTAATAGAATCAAATAAAAATTTCATAGTTATTTATCCTAATAATGATAATGGAACAGAAATAATTCTTGAAAAAATTCACGAATTAGAAAATAACAAGAAATTTATGATTTTTCCATCAATACGTTTTCTCTATTTCTTGACAATTTTAAAAAATGCGCAGTTTATTATTGGAAATTCTAGCGCTGCGGTAAGAGAAGCTGAGGTTTTCGGAACACCTGCAATCAATATTGGTTCTAGGCAAAGAAATAGGAGCAAAAATGAAGAAATTGTTAACGTAGAGCCAAGGAAAAATTTGATTTTGGATGCAATTCACTATATTGAAAATAAAAGATTTGATGAAAAGAGTTTTTTTGGTTATGTAGAAAATACAACGGAAAAATTTTTGGATGTTTTACGAAACCCTTTAGTTTGGAAAATTTCTATTCAAAAACAATTCATTGATATACAAAAAAATGGATCACAATAAGGCAGTTGAAGAAAAAGATGGAAATGTTATGAAACCGATTTGTTTTATTGGCGCCAGAGGTAGTTCAAAAGGTGTACCTAAAAAAAATATCAGGATGATTGGTGGAAAGCCTCTTTTAGCATATACAATTGAAAAAGCACTAAAATCTAAATTTTTTAGTCACACTATAGTATCTACTGAAGATTCTGAAATAATAAAAATTTCCAAAAAATATGGTGCTGATGTCCCATTTATTAGACCAAAAAAATTAGCTACAAATAATGCGTCAATGGAAGACGCTTTGTTACATGGAATAAAAAAATTAAATTCATTAGGTTATCTGTTTGACATCATAGTTCTTTTAGATTGTACAGTACCGTTTTTGCAAATTAGTGATATTAAAAAAGCAGTTAATCTATTAAAAAGAAAAAATGCTGATGTTGTTTGTGGTGTTTACGAGCAACATCTGAATCCATATTTCAACATTGTAGAAATTACAAAACATGGATATCTAGAACTCTGTAAAAAATTAAAACAAACACCAGAGAATAGACAAGATGCTCCGACAGTATATCAGATGAACGGTCTCTATGTTTTTAATTCAAAGAGATTTCTTAAAAAAGGCAAATCAGTCATGGAAAAGATGATACCATATGAAATACCTATAGAAACTGGTTTGATGATCGATACTGAATATGAATTTAATATCGCAAAACTTATTTTAGAAAGCAGAAAAAAGCATTGACTACAATGGATTGCATGTAAACGTGATAATTCAATCTTTCAGATTAAGCAGTTTATTTATTCTTCCAGATTTCAAATCTTGATCATCCTCCGATTTTTTGATGATTTTTTCATTGCAAGTGCAATTTTCATTGTTTTAATCCCTTCATCCAAATTGTTAATAGTTTGTTTTCTATTTTTTACACATTTCAGAAAATGTATTATTTCATCTATGTACATTTCATTTCTCTGAAATTTTTTTAACGCCAAAACAACTTCCCATATTTTTTTTCTATGTTTGAATAATCTAATTTCGTTTTTATCTGAATTCCAATAAATTACACCTTTAGTTCCTTTAATTTTACAACCTCTGAATTCTGGTCTCTGAAAAAAATCTAAATGAAGCTCCGCCGTAATATTATTTTTGAATTCTATTATACTCGAACAATAATCTTCCGCGGATATATCTAAATCACTAAATTTTCCAGAAACGCTAAAAATTGATTTTGGATTACCAAATATCCAATACAGATAATCTATATCATGTATCATCGTTAAAATAATCCCTCCGCCTAGTTGCCTATCGCTGGCATACCCTTTCCTATAATCTTCATGAGTATGCCAATCTGGTAAATATGAACCATTTTCAGATTGTATGGAAATTACCCTGCCAATCTTTTTTTGGTTAATTAATTGACGTATCTTAATAATACACTTATGGAACCGGAGATTGCATCCCATTTGGGTAACCAATTTTTTTTGTTTTACAATCTTTTGAAGTGTTTTTATTCCGTTTGTAGAATTTGATAAAGGTTTTTCAATAAACAAATCTAATCCGGACTTTGCCATTTTTATTGCCATAGGAATGTGAAATGCAGTTTCATTAGTGATGAATGCTACATCTGGTTTTTCTAACAAACACTTTTCTAAAGAATTTAAAACATTTATTTTTTTATGATCTAAGAATCTAATGTTTTTCCTTCTAGAATATACAATTATCTCGCAGTTAATATTGTGTATAAGATTGTTAATATGGCGTTTTGCAATAGAACCAAAACCTATAATTAGAATCTTCATGAAAAATACTTTCCAGTAATGGTTTTATTTGTTAAAACAAATTTTTTATTCAATACCATTGTTCATCAATAAAATCACTTTATAATTAAGATATTTATCGTTAGAATAGTAAATACATGAAAAGTAAATGAATTATTCTATTATACGTAATCTTTAAAACCTAAAAATGATAGTATTGTATAAATACACTCTCATGTTTTGATAATTCCGTATGAATAAATCATCTAATATTTTAGAAATCGATGGAGTAAAAATTGGTGTAGGATATCCTACTTACTTTATTGCTGAAGCAGGATTAAATCACAATGGTGATATTAAACTCGCAAAGAAACTAATTGAGCAAGCAAAAGACTGTGGTGCAAATGCAATAAAATTTCAAACTTTTAAAACCGAAGAATTTGTTAGAAAATCAAATAAATATTTTGATTTGTTTAAACAAGCTCAACTTGAGCAAGAAGAATTTGGCGAGCTAATGGATTACGCAAAAAGTAAGGAAATTACTTTTTTCTCAGCTCCTTTTGATATTGATAGTGCAAACTATCTCAAAAAAATTGGCGTCCCTTGTTTCAAAATAGCCTCTTCAGATCTTATTAACATGCCTTTGATAAAACATATCGCAAAAATGAGTACTCCTATGATCATATCTACGGGATTATCTTTAATGCGAGAAGTTGAGGAATCTGTAAATTGGTGCCTATATGAGGGCAACGATAAATTAGCATTATTACATTGTGTTGCCCATTATCCAACCATACCGGAGGAAGCTAATTTGGATGCGATCAATCTTATGCGTGAAAAATTTCCTTTTCCAATAGGTTATTCAGACAATGGCGAATCAACTTTGGTTGATTTAGCAGCTGCTAGTATGGGTGCAAATTTAATTGAAAAACATTTTACTCTTGATAAAAAAATGTCCGGACCTGATCATTCATTCTCAATAGATCCATCTGGATTAAAAAAACTCATGTCTGAAATCAGACTGATTGAAAAAATAAAAGGCGATGGAATGAAAATACCACGGAATAATGAGCTAGAAAGTAGGTTTTACATAAGAACTTCAATCACTGCTAAATGTGATTTAAAGAAGGATGATATTTTGACTAATGAAGTATTATCCGTTAAAAGACCAGCTGATGGCATAGAACCAAAATACTTGGACCAACTAATTGGAAAGAAAATTAATAAAGATTTGTCATCTGATTCGCCTATTACCTGGAAAGATATTATCTAACTTATAAAAAAATGAGAGTTTTACTAACAGGCGGATTAGGTTTTATTGGAAAAAGATTCATTGATAACTTCCAGAACTCTCATGATTTGATAGTATTTACGACTGAAAATTCAATTAAAAACTTCAATCCAACAGAAATATCCAATGTGATTATCGAAAAAGGTAGTGTTGAAGATGACTCTTTTCAAAAAATAATGCTAAAACATAAACCTGAAGTAGTAATTCATCTTGCAGCAAAAAGTGGATTAAAAAACTGTGAGGAAAATCCTGATTCAGCCTTTAATTGTAATGTGTTTGGGACCTATAACGTAATTAAAACATGTGCTGAAATGAATTCAAAACTAATTTTCATTTCATCAAGAGAAGTGTATGGTGAAACAATTAATGAAAGTACTAAGGAGGATGATCCATTATTCCCTAACAATATTTACGGAATTACTAAAATGCTAGCTGAGACGCTGATAATAAATACGAGCCAAAAATATAATGTCGACTATATTATCCTCAGGCTGACAAATGTTTTTGGCCCAGGTCCGTATGAAAGAGGAGTAAACAAAATTATAAAAATGGCAGTCAAGGATAAAAAAATTCAAATTTATGGTGGAGAACAAGTGGTAAATATTGTCTATGTTGATGATATTGTAGAATTAATTAATTCAATTTTATGTAAAAAATGTTCATGGAATAAAATATTTAATGTTGGTTCCAATAATACATTGAAAATAAAAAAATTTGTAGATGAAGTAAAAGGATTAGTAGGCAATGATATTGATATAGAATATTTACCTGCTGGAAATTATGGAGATTCTGTATTTAATCCCAATCTGGAAAAAATTCAAGACGAGATGAAATTTACAGCAAAAACTTCACTCATAGATGGAATACAAAAAACAATTAAATGGATAAAATCAGTGTAGCGATTGACACAAAAGAAAAATATTTTATTTAGAGTTTCTGGAGGACGAGCTTTTAACAAGGAATTGGGTCTAGGGCATGTTTACCGAGCTATAAATTTGGCTTTAGAACTTAAACCAAATAATATTTTTTTTCTTGTAGAAGATTATGGAAATGGAAAAAGTCTTTTATTGAATTGGGGTTTCAAAAACATATTTCTTTTAAAAGGTGGAATCAAAATTAGCTCTGATATCACAGAAACAACAAAATTGTTGTACAAAAAAAAAATTGATATTTTAATAGTTGACAAATATGATTACAATACGAAAAAATATGTTAAAAGAATGCATAAAATAGTGAAGACAGTTGTTGTTCCAGATCTAGAAAAAATTGATTACGATGCAGATTTAGTTGTAAATGGGTTCATAGGATTTGATAATACAATTTTAACTAACAGATATGGCGCAAAATGTCTGTTAGGTCCAAAATATCAAATACTCAATAAAAAATACCAAAATAGAAAAGTTACTAACCAAAAAAAATATACGATTTTAGCTACTTTTGGAGGATTTGATGAACATAATATAGTCCCTGTTTTTTGTAAACAATTAACAAAATATCTAGATAGAATTACGGCAAAAATAATTCTTGGTCCTGCAACCAAAAAATCAAAAGAATTAAAAAATTTAGAGGAAAAATTTAGAGGAAAAATCAAAATAATTTCTGCAACGAAGAATATAAAAAAAGAAATATCAAATGCAGAATTTGGGATTTGTGGTGGTGGTATTACAACATACGAGTTTGCATCTATGGGAGTTCCTTTTGCAATTATTTGCCAATATAAACATCAATTAAAAACTGCAAGAGTCTGGAAAAGGAAAAAAATTGCTCTAAATTTTGGATTTGCTAATCATATGATAGATTCCAAAATTCAATGCTTTCTTTCTAACATTACTAATAATAAAATTCAATTAAAGTCTAAAAGTACAATTGTTGATGGATTGGGAACAAAACGTATACGTTTACAATTAGATAAAATGTAAGATAACGAATACTATGATTCTTTGAGAGGCGATAACACAAATACTATTTTTCTATTACCAAAAGCACCCAATTCATATTCAGTAAAAATTTCTTTAATGCCATCATCATTTTTTAATTTTAGATTTTCTTCAGTTTTTGTTTTTATAATGACGCTAGAAACTAGTTCGAATCCAGCTTTTTGAAAAAATTCTTTCCATTCATAGAACCTGTATTCGTGTTCACCATTCTCTTTTCGTGTCAGTTTTTCATCCAATTTACGGTAATTCTTTTTTAAAAACTCCTCATCGTATGTAATATTTAGAATTCTTTCTATTTCTTCATCAGAGGTTGAATTATTATGAGCACGATCAATTATCATGAATATTCCATCCTTTTTTAAAACTCGTTTACACTCTTGTAATGTAATTACTGGATCTTGAGAATGATGCATTGCATCCCAAGATAGAGCAAAATCAGCTGAATTATCAGGCAATTCTAGAAAATTATAATCTCCTACCACAGAAACAACTTTTTCATACTGATCTTTTAGAATTTGTTTTTTTACAATTGGCTGACATAGTTTAACTACGTCCTCAACTAATTCTACACAAAAAATCTTTTCAACATTAGGATTCTTTGCTAGAGTTGATGAGATGCACCCAACCCCCCCTCCAAGATCAATTCCAATTCCTTTGATCTTGTTGTAAACATTTGGAATTAATTTCATTGTTTTTTCTACTTCAGGGCTATCTATGTACACATATTCATTAATTATAGCATCATATCCTTTTTCTGATGTTTTTTGTGCTAGAATTTTGTTACCTAGATATTCCTGATTGGCTATAATCTGTTTGTCATATTTCCACACTAGCAAAGTAAATTGACTGCCTCAAATTTTTCTATTATATGTTATGATTTGTTACTAAGTACTGTTCATATATACAAGAATTTTATGAAACAAAGATATGAAATATTGTTCAAAATGTCTGATGCCTGACACACGACCTGGAATAAGATTTGAAAATGGTGTGTGTGTTGGATGTATTCATTATGAAAAACAAAAAACAACAGATTGGACTATGCGAAGAAATGAACTTGAAAAATTATGTCAAAAATATAGAAATTCAAATGATAGTGATTATGATTGCGCAATAGCGGTCTCAGGTGGTAAAGATTCACATTTTCAAGTTTATTATATGAAAGAAGTAATGAAAATGAATCCAATACTATTAACTGTAGAAAATATTGATTCTACTGAAACTGGAAGAAAAAACCTTCATAATCTAGAAGAGAGCTTTGGTTGTGATACTGTTAGTCATAAGTTGGATCGTGATGTATTAAAAAAACTTACACTGCACACCTTTGAAAAATATGGTACACCAACATGGTATATTGATTCCTTAATCTATGCTTTTCCAATTAAAAAAACAATGGAATTGGGTTTAAAGTTACTTGTTTACGGTGAAGATGTAAACTATACGTATGGGGGGAAGTATGACCAGGAAACTTCATCGGCGTTAATGCAACCTATGAATGATGTTGTAAAATCAATACATAATGAATTGATAAAAGATAAAATTGTATCAGAAAAAGAACTGGAATCTGCAACAACTCCAAGCGTTGATAAATCCAAGGATTACGGTCTAGACCCAATTTATCTTAGTTATTTTACACCATGGAATTCACATCACAATTATGAAGTTGCTAAACGTTGGGGATTTCATCATTTGGGCCATGAATACAAACGAGAGGGTACATTCGAAGATTACAACTCTATTGACTCTATTACATATCTGTTAAGTGAATTTTTAAAATATGCAAAATATGGCCATTCGTCTGCAACACAAATGGCATCAAGATGGATTCGTTATGGAATGGCGACTAGAGAGGAGATGATTTCTACAGTTAAAAAATATGATAAAATTCTTGATCAGGGAATAGTGGATGGTTTTTGTTCGTTTACAAATATCTCAGTAAGAGAATTTTATGAAATATTGGATAAATGGTATAACACTGAATTATTTGAACAAGACGCAGATAAAATCTGGCATGAGAAATTCAAGATCGGAATAGGGTTGTGAATTTTATCTGATTAATTTAATGAGCTTAGGATTTCCGCAAATTTTTTAGATGCGATTCCAGGATTTACTAAAGAATTTGATAGATGATTTTTTGTATTTTTAATCAAGACATTTTTTACATTTTCATTAAATAATAATTCAAATATTGGTT
>Ga0209501_10006313_pt1 | contig 10681 bp, 8 predicted proteins | sample ArcticOcean_MG_C_4_FD_187434 | JGI IMG/M metagenome (GOLD analysis project Ga0209501, IMG submission 187434) | Marine microbial communities from western Arctic Ocean - ArcticOcean_MG_CB4_134 (SPAdes) (version 2) | ecosystem: Environmental > Aquatic > Marine > Oceanic | place: Arctic Ocean...
TAGGTCCGTTCATTGAAGAAAAACTTAATGCTTTAGGAATTTACATGTTTGTTCAGATTGCTAGAATGACTCCTAAATTAGAAGAAGAAGTAAATATTGCAATTGAGTTCTTCCCAGGAAGAGTTAAGCGTGACGAATGGGTTAAACAGGCTAGTGAATTGGCTAAGTAATGACAAACTATTGGTTGATGAAAAGTGAACCACACGTTTATTCGTTTGATGATTTAATCAAAGACGGTAGTACGCATTGGGACGGTGTCCGTAATTATCAGGCTAGAAACTTCATGCGAGATAAAATGCGAATAGGAGATTTAGTTCTCTATTATCATTCTAATACGAAGCCACCCCATATTGCGGGAATATCTAAAATTTGCAAGGAATCATATCCAGACATAACACAGTTCGACCAGAAGTCCAAATATTATGACTCTAAGGCCACAGAAGAGGTTCCTAGATGGTTTCTGATAGATATGGAACCTGTTACTAAATTTGATGAAGTTGTGACTTTAGATCAGTTGAAAGATAATTCAGCTTTGGAAGAGATGCTTGTAATCAAAAGGGGACAGAGATTATCAGTCCAACCTGTTGAAAAGAAACATTTTGATGAAGTTTGTAAGATGGCAAATATACACTTATAGTATAACCTAATTCCAATATTATGTCTAAAGTAAGGTTTGAAATCTATAGCACCGACAGAGGTAAGAAACTTATTGATTTAGCTGAAATAATGGTCGAAGCAGGTTATCTTCAATCATTTCATTTAGATGAAGAGGCTAGCGAAGTTATTTTTAACTTTGAAGTAAACGTTGGATTTGATATTGAAAAATCAGATATAGATATGAAAGCGTTAAGATCTTATTTTGATGCGGCAGATGATATTGGTAAGAAATTTTCAGATGAATTGCTTAGATCTATTTTTGATTTGGATGACACAGGTCACATCTGGAAAAAGTAATTAGCCTTTTAAAAGTGTAAAAAATATGCGCAAAATAACATTGCTGCGCTCATCATATTTAAGTGTATCCGAAAGGTAGTATATACTCCCCCTGTCCATGTAAAGTTCCCGCACTCTGGGAAACGTGACCTTCGGGTTATGAAGCCAATACAAGGAGTAAGGGAAAAGCCTAGAAGGAAACGACTTGGGAAACTAAGGGGAAACGATCTTTGAATGCAAAAAAGGAAACAACCGGGACACTGGGGGAAACAATTTGAGCGGGAAAAGAGGGAAACAAGTTAAAAACCAAGAGGAAACGATCTAAGCACGCAAGCCAGGAAAACAGGCGAGATGTCGCGGGAAAACAAAACTTGTACGCCGGAAAAGGAACCTGGTTTTAGGATCAGGCGCCAATTCCACCCCGGGTACAGCAATGTCAACTGACGTGAGAAGGTCGACGGAACTGTGCCCACTTTAATTTTGGGCATCAGTAAATCTAGTACACTCTATTTATATCGACCGGATGAACGTTAGTTAAGACGATTCTGGATTAATTATTAGATATAATTACAATAGCAAGTTTCATTTTTTCTATTTATGATAAAAAATAGTTTTTGTTCTTAATTGCAGTAAAATACTTCCATGTAAAGAAATAAACCCCCTCCTAAATGACGTCTGTAAGGTGTACAATTAAATGAGCATTGCTAAGAACTTCATGACAGAATATGCAAAAGTTGCAACCCATGATGGGGAAGATGAACCAATTCAAATTTGGGCTAAAGATTCAGACTCATACGGTGGAATTGGAACTGATAAGTTAGGAATATGGGGAAGTGTCGTTGGTGTAGATTTCGATATATGTGTCGCCGATGGAGCTTGCGTTGATGCTTGTCCAGTTGATGTTTTTGATTGGATCGATACTCCAAATCATCCAGCTTCTGATAAGAAAGCAATCGGGGTTCGAGAACCAGATTGTATTGTTTGCAGAGCTTGTGAAGAAGTATGTCCTGTAGATGCGATTCTGATAACCGATCCTGGAGATATTGATTCAGATTCACCTAGTAAAGCAGCTCCCGAAAAGGAAGAAGAGACAGAAGCAACAGTTGCAACTTCACAACCAGCATCTTCGATGTCTCAAATGCCAGTTACACCAGTAATGCAACAACGACCTCACGCATATGCTGGATACAAACAGAATTCATATTGTGTCAAATGTGGGAAATATACATTCCATTGGCATGGTTCATCACCAAATAATCCAGATTTATATCCAAATTATGAATGTAAGGATTGTGGTTTTATTAGGAAAATTAAGATATCTTGATCGATACTAAATTTATCAAGGAACGAAAAGAATTCTTTGCCGTTTTATCCTCAATAATATTCATATTTCTAATATATATTTTACTTTATGCTCTAAATGATTGGAGTTGGACCGGAACAAGTGACTCTGATTATTGTGAAAAAGTTAGAGAAAGTTGGATTCGTGAACCTGCAAATACAATTTCAAATTTAGCTTTTGTTTTTGTCGGCCTTTACATTCTATGGTTAGCTCAATATGACTCTATTGAAGGCGATCCTTCGCTTTCGAATAGAAGTTGGTTTTTGATAATGTATGCAATATCCTGTACCGCCGTTGGTGTTGGAAGTTTTGCTATGCATGGATTCAATACTGAATGGGGTGGATGGTTAGATCTTACAGGAATGATGATGTACATTACAATTCCTGTTTTCTACAACTTTTCACGCTTTTTAAAATGGACCGAAAAAGAATTTTGTATGTATTATTTAGGAACTAATATCCTTCTAAGTATACTTGATTGGCAATTTAATATTGGTATTTTTGTTTGGGGATTATCAATAGGTATTTGGTTGACTCAAGAAACTGCTATCAAATATCAAAAACAACCAATAATAATTTTCTTAGTTCCAACAATGATTGTCCTCGGTCTGTTTTTAAGTTCAAATCCAGGCAATAATCCAATAGATTTTGTTAAGAATGAATATGAAGCAATCATTCTTTGGGCACTTTTAGCTTTATTCTTGCATAAGATGGATGAAATCAAGTTTGAAAGAACTCACAGTCCTTATTTTTGGGCTGGTTTTGGTGCATACGTTTTAGCTACAATTATTTGGGAACCTAGCAGAACTGGTGGGCCATTATGTAATCCAGATACCTTATTTCAAGGTCATGCACTTTGGCATTTGTTAGGTGCTGTTGCAATGTGGTGTTTCTACAAATATTTCAGAACTGAAGTCAATACTCATTGAGCTTCGTAAACAATAATCCACATTCGGTATTTAATTTCAGGTAAATATCCATCAGCATCAGTAATAGTTGGTTCGTATTCTTCACCTTGATACAATCCTCTGTAGCTAATTTGATTCAAACCTGTATCTGATTGACCAGTTATATCTATTCTATTATATTCAACATCTTGTCCAGGACACCATCCAGCTCTTCCATAGACCCAAGTTCCATATTGATTTGCTGAAACTCCTTCACTAACTCTATTATAACAGCCATAACTGGTTCCGCCGTTAGGATGTTCCAATAAATCTATAGTATTTCCATTAATTGTAAACTCATGTTGATGATTACAAAACTCAGCACAATTTTCATCAGTACTACTGTGCCCATGGCCAGTAAAGAAAGTAACAATCTCGACTCTTTCTATTTCATTTGTAACATTGTAGTCAAAGGGATTTTCACTTCCAAAAATATTATTGTATTCAAGATTAAATTTACGTGTACCTCCAGCTAAGTATTCCGCTCCTATAGGTGTATAATCTTTATTTTCATTCCAAAAGAATAATTTGACGGTCAAACCGTAAGCATTTGGTTGCCAATAATTAAATTCATTAATTTCTTCTGTTTTCAAAACACCAAGCATCGGTGTCACATCTGAGATATATCTTCCTTCTCGATTATATGCTGTAATGTATCTTCCAATTTCAGCTTTCCATTCGCGGCTCCATTTCCCTTCGCATCTGGCCGAACTATCCTCTTCACCAGCATCCCACCGATGACCTTCATTTTCACACATTTCTTGGCTAGTATATTCAGGTAATAGTTGAGAAATACATGTTTCATAATCATTGAATTCAGGTAAAGAGCATTCAGCATAATATGCATTTAAAGAACCAATAAAATCCCATTCATTACATCCTTTATGATCAGCACATGCTTCGTAAGTATAAACTGCAAAAGAATCAAATTGTTCTAAATTATCGGGCATTTCTACGCCTCTAATATTTGTTCCAGCCCCCCATCCTCCACCGTGGGTATTGCTCTCACCCTCAGTCCAATCTAGTAAGGTAACTGATTCGCCTTTGATACATTTTTTAGGAGAATAAATACGTTCATGACATGGAGTACTAGTATGATATTCCATTGCAGCCAATTCTCTTTCTAATCCAAATTCAAAATTAAGATAGAGTGGTTCGTTAGCAATAAAGTGAAAGCGATACCAACTAAAATTTTGGTTAAAATTCAAGTCCCAGAAGCTACCAACTTCTTGCCACCTTTGTAATTGATCTATACAAAACCAAGCAGGCGATTCCTTTACTTCTATAAATTCAGCAATATGGCCATCTAGGAAGTTGGCATCCATTGCAATATAATGTACTCTATCAGACCAATGATTTCGGTCCTCTTCACTCATTCCAGCCAAGGCAAAGTTTACTCGACCAGACATGTAGCTAACATCACCCATCCAAGCACCATCCCGATATGATCCGAAAAAGTAATGAACATTGTCTGGAGATTTTTCAAACATCAGTCCTAATTCAGTTGCTTGACCTATAGGATTTGCTGAATTCCAGGTTATCACACTATCAGGATTAGTAGGATTGTATATGACAAAAACATAGGTGTCTTTTCCACTCCACTCATCACTAAAAACCCAATTATTTGTAAAGTTTAGGTTTTCATCAATTGGTTCAGGAATAGTAAAATCTCCAACAGTTCCCATGTATTCGGTAGAATAGAGGCCGCCATTCCAAGGAATAGATTTTTCAAAGAAAGAGCATCCTTCGGTATCGACTTCTTCACCATACAAGAAAGGCCCATCTGAACATTCATCATTATCACTGCATAATCCATCCCCATCACTATCGCCTGTTGAATCATTACCCCAACAGAGATCAAGTGAATCAACAATACCATCACCATCACTGTCTCTTTGAGAAGCAGAACATCCTTCTTGGTTTGGAACTTCATTCAATGGGGTCTCTTCACAGAGGTCATCATCATCAAAAATCCCATCATTATCATCATCATTATCTTCATCACTATCCTTACATCCATCATTATCCCAATCTGCAGATGAGCCAGCTTCCCAATTCAGGCTACCTCTAGGACATTGATCAACAGAATTATTCATTCCATCATTATCCATATCATCATCTAATCCATCTGGAGTTTCATCACCATCATAATCCAATGGTTTCGATGCTGCATTTTTTGGATTAGTTCCAAGCATCATCTCCATTTCATTACTAAATCCATCTCCATCAATATCATCATCTTCCGTTAATGAAGTATTACAATTTTCTTTTATGGAATCTGGTTTTCCATCATCATCCATATCATCGGATGCACAACTATCATTAGGAAATTTATCGGCATTATCACCTATTGAATCATCATCTGAATCTTTCCATTCATCTTTATCGTATGGAAAATCATCCATATTGTCAGGATATCCATCATTGTCGGAATCACTATCTTGCGCTCCTCCGTTATTATTCTGGTTTCCATCATCGTTATTATCAGTATAATCATCAGAGTCGCCTTGTTCAATGATATTATTGTTAGTAGTTTCCTCGAGACAACCGCTAGTTGAAAAGAGAGAACTCAAAAAAAGAAAAGCCATCAAAAATGAGGCTATTTTTGGTGAGTTCATAAAATTTGGATAATATGCACAGAAATAAACTTTCGTATGCATCAAATTGCATATTTAGAGGCTTTTACTTATGAAATTAATGTCTATTCAAGTTGCAAGAAAAATCGCACTTGCATATTGGGGTTTTTCTAAGACTGCTAAATCTCGGGCTTCATCTGGAACTGACATAGATATCATCAAAGGTAATGATACGCCCGAAGAAATATCAGCAGCAGGTTTTGAAGGTAAGTTTGTAACACTGGTTGATAATTCATGGGAAGATTACACCGGCCATGTTGGAGGCTATGGACGTATTCCTTTTGAAACTCTTTTAGATTTTATAATACAAGTAAAAACTAAAGAGGAGCATATTGGTGAATCTAATATGGATGAAGTAAGAAAATGGACGACTCATATGATGAACAACAATCCTAATTATTTCATCGCTCGCACAGTTTATAAAAATCAAAAAATGGAGTTATTAATCAATACTAAACATTGATTACAAACTTTATTAATTCATAGGCTAATCGGATAATAATGAAAATATACACCCGGAAAGGCGATGATGGTCAGACGGGACTGCTTTATGGTGACAAAGTATCAAAGAATTCAGTACTTCCTGAAGCTTACGGTACCGTCGACGAAGCTCAAGCCATATTGGGGTTAGTACGTACTGAATGTGATAAAGGAAGTGATTTAGAGAATAAAATAATTCATATTGAAAGAGATTTGTATATTTTGATGGCCGAATTGGCAACAGATCCTTCAAATCATAGTAAATTAGTGTCTGGTAAGAGTAAAGTTAATGAAGAAATGATTAAATTTTTAGAAGGACTTATTGATGAAATAACAGATAGTTTTGAAGTTCCTAAAGAATTTGTTTTACCTGGACAGAATAGAATTGCAGCACTTTTAGATATTTCCAGAACTGTTGTTCGAAGGGCCGAAAGAAGAGCTATAGCTTGTGACATTCAAGATTCGTTAGCAGTTGCATACCTTAATCGACTTTCAGATTTATTGTGGGTCATGGCACGTTTGCAAGAGGGTGAGTCAATAACCTCAAAATCAGTTTAATGAAAGTTCCCGAGCACTTAGCTAAGCCATTGTTGGAGCAATTAGAAGACCAAGAAACTTCAGAAGATTGCTTAGTAATCAGAGGATCTGCTTTAGGTTATGCAATATTAGATAATATTGATAAAAGAGATGAAAGCATAAATAAATTCATTGAAACTTCAGAACCAGAACTTTCAGGCAATCAATTAGCTAGAGAATTACAAGCTCGTGCAGTCGGAAAAATATTATTGGGAAAATCTGCAGATGAATTATTAACGAGAGCTAAAGAGATTTTCGAAATTGAATTAGAGAAGGCATTACCCGATTTACCTGAAGATTTAGCGATAGATGTAGCGACAGAACCTTTGAGAAATGCTAGACAGGCTCGTAGTGGACTAATGGAAAATGCATTCTTAGCAAAGGAATGGGCGTTGTGCATGAGTGAAGGAGAACACGGTCGCTCTATTATTCCTGATTACTTACTTTACCAACCTCATCGTGAAGGATATCCTATTGAATTTGTTGCTAAAGGAATACATACTGAAGATATGGAAATGGCAATAAAAGGTGTAGAAATGCAAGATGAATTTTTGAATTATGTAATTGAAGTTGGATATCTAAAACCTTGGGAAGAGGCGTATTTCACTTCTTATGCTATATCTTTAATTTCTAGAAAATTATTGGATTAAATTTAATTTATTAGCATATTTTATATAGTGGGGAGTAATTCCAAATGTCCTTTTCGGAGAATTTGATGTACAATCGAGAATCTAAAATTGGTAAGCAGGTCCTTGCTTGGGCCCTTGTTTTTGCTCTTACTTTGAGCGTAATTCCTACAGCCATATCAGACGAGTCTGATGATGAGTGGTTTTGGGATATTGACTACGATGTATATGACGAAGACCAAGATGGTGCTGATGATACAATAGAGATTGGTTATGATCCAGATACAACTTGTGAGTGCGATATTGATATTATAGTTTACATTGACATTTATGATGAAGGCGGATATGTAGATTATATTTACGAGGAGTACACCATAAATAATGGTGAGGGAGATTGGTATACTCAGGATTGGACTCCTGATTACGATGGAACTTTCGATTTTTATGTAGAAATGTATGATGAATGGAATAATTTAGAAGATAATTGGAATGTAACCGATATTGAGTTATCACCAATGACTGGCTCTCCTCCAGCATCTGACGATACAATTAATGTTGATAATTATGTAGGGGCAGATGATGAAGATGGTGTTAACAATGATATTGTTCTTTTTGCGCACAACGAAGATGATGGTATAGAGGAAGTCGAAATAAGTGTAGAATATTTTAATGGTTTAACTTGGGCATACTATGCGAATGGAACAACCGATGATGAGGGTGATTATATAGTCTATAATGCAAGCAGTGGGGAGTACCGCTGGACAGCCTCATATAATGGTACAGATTTAGAAGAAGAAACAGTTTCCTATACTGAAGTAGATACAGTAAATAATCTAAGTCATCAAATGAGTGTAGAAGATTGGGATGATGCTAATGATTACGATGATTTTATTGGAGCCATTTTTGAAGATAATGGCACTAAGGATGATGGTTATGTAGAAGTATATGATGAAGCTGGCGATCTCTATGATTCAGGCAATACTGATCATGACTATTATGGCTATGATATCTATTTGTTAGATGATGTTGAAAAAGGAAATTATACTTTTAATCTGTATTATGAAGAAGATGGTGAATTATTACAGAGTGGATGGTTACATTCCTTCGGAAGTACTAGTACCAATTATGATGAATGGTTTGAAGATTGGGTGTATGCGACCGAAGATACAAACGATGACGGTGTAGCTAACAGCATAATTACCAAATATGATCCAAACACCGAGTGTAACTGTACTGTAGATATCGAAGTTGATTTCGATGTATACAACAATGATACTGGAGGTTATGACGGTGGCGACTATTATGATCACGAAATAAACGGTACCGAAGTTGATTCCTTCGAAACGGATGAATGGTCACCAAGCAAGAACGGAAATTATACTTTCGAATTTAATATGTATGATGAAGACTACAATTACGAAGATAGCTTCAATTTCACAGTATACTTAGAATGTGATAACGACAGCAATGATTCAGATTGTGATATTGATGAATGGTTTGAAGATTGGGATTACGAAACCGAGGATACTGATGGAGATAATTTAGTAGATACTATAGATATTAGTTATGATCCAAATACAGACTGTGATTGTGAAATGGACGTCGAAGTTGCCGTTAATGTTTATGAGAATTCAACAGATGATTGGGTAGATTCTGAGTCCGATATTCACACGATTAATGGTACTGTGGAGGAATACTTTGAACAATCTTGGACTACACATGAGAGTCAATCTTACGATTTCTATGTGTATCTGTATGATGACGAATGGAATATCGAAGATTCATTTCGGATATACAATGTTTACTTGTACCAAGCAAGTGGAGCAGGTGGTCCCGGTGACGAGGATGAATACTTTGATTATATTGATGCTTATGTCTACGATGATGATGGTGATGGATATGATGACACAGCCGAAATAGAGTATGACCCTGATACAACTTGTGAATGTGACATTAACATAACATTAGTAATCGATGTCTACGACAATGAAACTGGTTATTGGGTAAATGGAACTGAAGAAGATTATACGATTTACAGTGATGATAATGATTACTGGTATCAAGAGTGGTCACCAGAGTATAATGGAACCTTTGATTTCTATGTTGAATTGTATGATGAAGATGGAAATTTAGAGGACGAAGAAGAATATATGAATATTTCACTTCACGTCCGTTCAAGTGGCGGCGGTGGAGATGACGACTACGACGAACACTTCTATAGTTGGGATTATGATGTTGATCCCTCCGACAAGATTACTATAGGTTACGATCCAGATACTGAGTGTGACTGTGAAATGGAGATATACGTCTATGTGGATGTTTATGAGAATGAGACAGGAGATTACGTAGATTATGTATATGCTAATCATACAATCTATAATGGATACAGTGACTGGTTCACACAGGATTGGACCTCTTGGAACGATGATTATTACGACTTTAATGTTTACATGTATGACGAGGACTACAATTTCGAGGATGAATTCTGGATTTATGATGTATACCTAAGCTCTGATGATGGTGGCGGCGGCAATCAAACAGATGATGACAACGGTGTTGGACATGTGGGTGGCATTGATAATTTTGATGATGATGACTATGTCAATGATTACATTGGTGGAGTTTTAGAAGATGATGAATTTAAGGAAGATTCCTATTTCGAAATTTACGACGAGGACAACAATCTAGTAGATAGCGGCAATCCAAACTATTATGGCATGCTTTTTGTTTCTTCTAATTTGACCGAAGGGTGGTATACCCAAGATGTTTACTACGAAGAGGACGATGCCATGCTTCAGACAGGACCTTTCTATTCGTACGGTGATTCAACCGAATTCGAAGTTGTCAATGTAGACAACATTGTGGAAAATTATGATGACGATGAGTACGCTGTCTATGATGATGTAGGATTCAATGCTCACCAAGGTAATTTCGATAGCGGAGTCGCGAATGTCGGTATTGAAATTAACAAGTACAACCATTCAACAGAGGAATGGGATTACCATGCCTACGTTGAGACCAACGAGACTGGAGAAGCTTGGCTCTACAATGAGACGTGTGGTGAATACGAATGGTTTGCTTCTACAGATGACGAAAAAGGATACTATGAAGTCTGGGCCGGATGTGACGACAATGGTGGTG
>Ga0209501_10006321_pt1 | contig 10671 bp, 12 predicted proteins | sample ArcticOcean_MG_C_4_FD_187434 | JGI IMG/M metagenome (GOLD analysis project Ga0209501, IMG submission 187434) | Marine microbial communities from western Arctic Ocean - ArcticOcean_MG_CB4_134 (SPAdes) (version 2) | ecosystem: Environmental > Aquatic > Marine > Oceanic | place: Arctic Ocean...
ATGAATGTCATTGGTAACTAAATCCTCTAACTCCTCAACAATTGAACTTGAGTCAAAGGTTCTTTTTTCACCAACATACTGATATTCACCTGATTCATAAACTTCTTGCAATAGAGCTGATATCTTTTCTTTTATCATATCGATTGCTACTTCTTGATGATGTATCTTCTGTAAGTCTTTGTCTTTCTTAAAGAAAAATAACTTTATATTTTCTGTTATCATTCTATCGAAATATGCTGATAATGTATCTATGTTAGATAGTCTCATTTATTCCTCAAAGTATTGATTAACCCAATAGACAACATAGTCTATATCTTCATCAGTCATGCCAGGATGACACGGTAGACTGATTAAAGACTCCCAAATATTATCTGCTACAGGATATTCTCTATAGTTGGTCTGTTTTAATATACCATATTTATGTAATGGTTTAAAGTGAACTGAAGTGTGGATATTCTTACTAGCCAAGTAATCAATCAACCCATCTCTACTTGCACTTATACCACCACTCCTATCGGGCGCATAACTTCTATATTCTGGCACTCTAGCAATATAATATTGAACTGTTTCTGAATGTGGTGGTCGTTTTAGACTTTCATGTAGTTTTTCATTGTATTGTGATTGAATGTATCTGCGTCTTTCTAAGTGAGCAGGTAGTTTCTTCATTTGTTCTAAACAAATAGCTGCCATAATATCAATCATGTAGCATTTATAACCAAGAATATCTACTTGGTAATCCCAAGCATATCCAGGTTTACCACTTTCACCTTGAGATCTACTCCAAGTAGAAGATACACCAAACCAAGTCATATCTTTTACCTTACAATATAAGTCGTAGTCATCAGTTGTAATCATACCACCATCACCACAAGGCATTGTCTTCACTGCTTGGAATGACCATACAGCAACATCTCCTTTTAACCCTGCTCCCTCTGTATAACAACTATGAGCGGTATCTTCTATAATATAACCATCATAAAACTCTCTAATCTCATCTATTGGTGCAGGAACACCAGCCATATTGACTGCTATTAGACAATCTGAATTTCTCTTTAGTCTCTTCTTAACATCAGCTGGATCTATATTTAAATCTTCTTCTCTAACATCAACGATATTTGTTGAACAATCATTCCATAGAGGAATAACAGCAGTTGCTATAAAAGACATAGTAGGATTAACAACATCTATACCTTTAAATCCTTTAGCTTTCATAACTAAATCTTGTCCATGTGAAGCACTTGTAACTGCTACAGCATATTTGTGTCCAACCATTTTAGCAAACTTTTCTTCAAACTCTGCTACTTTAGGACCTTTTCCCCACCAACCACTCTCTATAACTTCACGAATAGCCTGTACTTCTTCTTCACCACCATGTGGTTTCAATACAGGTAACATTGTATCTCTAATCTTCATCGTGTTCCTCCTGAAATACTTCAACCATCAATACGTTTGGATCGTGTATCAATATCATACGACCCTCTTTAGTAAAGAACTTAGTAAATTGTCCTTGTTCAATAGTATCTGTATCTACATTTCTAATTGTTTTTCTGTAACCACCTTTGAAGTGTATTATCTGAGTAACATACTTTCCTTGCTTAGTTACACTTGACTCAAGATTCTTCATATTCACCTTTCAAATGTGCCATCATATTATCAATATCTTTTTCATTTTCCATTCTCTCAAAAACTTGATTTGAAACCTCATGGTTTTCTTTTGCTATATCTTCAACATCTTCACCTGTTTTTTGAGCCCTAAGTCTATCTGGTCGAGTAATCATATTCCTTGAACCTGCCCAATGGTGATAAATTAAATCATCGTAGATTGCATAATATAATGGATGTAAATCAACCTTATTACTTCTTGTCAATGGATAATAATCATATCCGCGTTCTGTCAACCATTTTGTAGTTCCACCCCACCAATTATCATTCTTATCTTTAATAATTTCTCTAAGATAATCAGTTAAGTTGTCCTCTATAATATGTTTAGCTTCAAACAACATAAACATTGGATGAGGTATCAAGTATAATGGATCTCTATCCCACTCATGCATTGGTTCTTGTGCTGATACGAATGGATACTCTTTTAACTTCTCATCTAAGAAATCAGAGATGGGTGCTATTGGAAAAGCATCTGAATCCAATAACATTATCTTGTCAGTTGATTTTACTTCGTGATTCTCTAACACACAATCTATTAGTTTACCCATCGAATAAACCCAATGTTGTGACCCTGATATAGCACCATCAAACTTATCTTTGTGTTTATCATAAACTACTGTGGTGTCAATATACTTACCATTCTGAACATCTTTTTCATATTTCCATCCATCTAATCCAGGTTGGTCTCCTAATCTTGCATAAACCTTATATGGTTCTGAAATAAATCTTTCTATTTGTTTCTTTTGAATATCAATCCACTTATCACCTAAATGTAATGTAAGTATATGTAACACTATTGAACCTCCTGTATCAAGTCGAATCCCCATTGTTCTTGAGTAATTAAATGAAATGGATATCCTTGATAACTTTTCTTCTCTATAAACTCATCTACTCCAAGTTTACCTTCTTCTTTTATCTTTCTATTTTCTTCTAAACTTCTATGTGCTGATGGTTTTACCATATGCATTCTACTAAAATAAAATCTTGGTTCAGCAAAATTATAACCGTTAATATTTACAGAATAGTTATAAACTAAATCATCATCATCTTTACAACCAAAGAATCTAAACTTACCACTATCTTTACCAAATGGATGTATCTCTTTTGGTAACTCTATATTCTCATCTTCAATTTGTTTCCTTAACTTACTACTGAAAACTAAATCTAAGTCACCATTCTTATTCTTTCTTGCATCTACTCCCATAGCTGCTAAGATAGAACTATTACATATTGCATACTCTTCTTTTGGAAATCCCATTATATCCATTATTTCAATAAAATTAACATTGGATATAGGATTGGATATGGTTTGTTTGGGTATATAAAATGGAATGTACTCCTTACCATTGAGTATTCTGCCCATCATAGCAACTCCTCTATGATATCCATGTTTTAAAATGCCACCAAAAAACTCTACAGGATTTTCTATCAATGCTAACTGTATCTCATCATCTGTCATTGGTTCTAAAGAATCATAATATTCCTTAGTCATATTTTCCCAACCCAATGAGTGGTGATCTCCAGCATTTCTTTTAAACTCAGCCCACATACAGTTCCAATACTGATGATTTTTACTATCTAACTTACTTTCTGCTTCTTTTCTATTCTTCTCATCTGAAAAATATCTTACAGCTTCACCAACGGTTGTTAATTTCTTATCATTATGAATTATTTCTTTACCACCACTACCGTGTTGCAATTTCATATCAAAAAAACTTTCCAAGTTAATTGGTATTAATGATATATAATTTTCAATAAATGTTTTATAAGTATTATCCTCTATAAAATTTCCAGCTGAAAGGTATGTTTTGTAGTGATGTTTAGAAAGATTAGTATACTCACCTATACGATATATTCCTTCTAAATCTATTAGAGTTGGCTTTCCTTCAAATTCATATGTGTGGTTTTTACAAAAATCGTAAGTAAAGTAATTAGCATCTATAGTTTTTAATTTTATTCTTTTGAATAGTTCTTCAAAATGTTCTTCTGATGGTGTAGATTCTTTAGTTATGTAACCTCTACAATTATCATTTTCATCATATAGTAGACCAACGAAGTTAGGAATGATTGTGCTATCGTAGAAACCACTTGCGAATGCAGCTGGTAATGTATTTGCTCTTATATAATCTATATCCCAAACCTTAATATAAAAATCATCAATTTTATAAACGGTACGGATATGATTCTCTTCACCATAACGATTATTTTTTTCTTTTATTTTTTGGGAAAATGTAGAATCTGAAACCTCTATGAAATCTTCATATTTGAAAACTCCATAAACATCTCCAATCAAAGATTCAAATTCAAATACTTTGGTAAAATTCATTCTGCTTTATCTGTTTCTTTAATGTTTTAGGGTGATATAAGGATAGTTCTTCGTGTGGTGGTAGATGTGCATATGTTTTACAGCCGTCAATGTGCTCATGAACCTTATGAGTCCACCTAATATCTGGTGAATTTCTAAATACTCTTGATTGATAATCTGGATAATTAATCCATCCTTGTTCTGATACTCTCCATCCCCACTTTTGTATCCACTCTTCTGTAAGTCCGTCTACTGTATTCACACGAGGTATCCAAATCAAATCAACACCTTCATTCATTTCTATAATCTGTTTGAGTTGTTCTAATAATGTTTCGTGTGGATATTCATCGGCATCTATATGCATGATGTAGTCTCCACTACAATTTTCTATAACCGAATTCTTTTGAGCCGAAAAATCACCATCAAGTTTCCTCTGATAAACCTTAATAGTTTTCTCATGTACGTATTGTTGTATCCAACCCGTTATAACTTCTTGTGTTTTCTCATCTGAATAATCATCACAAATAACTATCTCATCTTCTTTATCAGTTTTATGTATTAATATTTCTAATAACTTATTTAACTCATCGGCTTCATTGTGTACTGTAATACCATACGACAACTTCATTCAGCAGCCTCTCCTAAAAACTTATCTGATATTACATTTTTAAAATCATAATCTAATTGTCTTATCTGACTCATATTCTTTAAACTAAATGTTCTATATGCTTCTTCTACGATTCCTGGTATCTTATCTAATTTTATTTTATAAAATCTTTTTGGTGCTGAACGACCTTTTGGTAAAATAAATTTACTTATTTCTTGTTCAGTTTTTGTTCTAACGTCCTCATCTATAGATGGTCTACCAATTTGTTTAACGAATCTTCTTAAATGATTATCAGAAACATAATCCATAGATAATGAATGTATCTTTTTTTCTGATATGCCACCAGCTGGGGGCCAAACACTCAACACAATAGCCATATACAAACCACCCGAACCGTCTTTTTTCTTATAACGAAATTCTATTAGTGTTCCGTTCTGTATTCCACTCTTATTAACAGGTACTTTATTTAATATTCTACTTCTGTGTTTCGGAAGAAATGCCATCTTTTACTTTCAAGTCTTTAATTATTCCCATATCTTGACATGCTTTAAAAAACTCATGTTTATTATACACTTGTGCATTTTCTACATCAAGTCTCTTATCATAATTATCATATTTAGCACGTTCTTCTTCTGGTATCTCTGCTACTTTAGCATATTTCCAAACATATTTTTTCTTATTGCCGTGTATATACGAAGCTTCAACTACACTTGTATCTTCATCAGGATAAATTATACCTAGCTCTCCCATATTAATAACACAAGGAAACCAAACAATACCTTTCTTCTCATCATGATATTGTAAATCTTTTACCAATTTTGGGCTAGCATTCATATTATCAATTAACTCTACACTACCTACTCTATATCTTGAATCACTCATAAAACCACAATTGAAACACATATAACTACTAAAATGTTCTTGTATCTCTTCGAAACAAGTATCTGAATCATGACACACTGGACAAATTATTACTCTTTCCATTACATCTTCCTTAACTTAGGTAGTTTAATAACATCTTTTACTTTAGGTTGTGGTGGTTTTATTGCGCCTGTTTGACCACCTGATATTTTCTTTAGTTTTGGTAATTTAAGACTCACTGCTTGTGGAACTTCACCAATCATCCTATCAACAGTCTCAACAAACTTTTTACCCATCTTAGACCTTGTGAATTTAACTTTATTTGATTTTGCTAACTGATTAAATATAGGTGTATATTTGCTATAGTTTAAGAACACATCTTTCATCTTTGCTGAAGCTTTACTGTAGTTTACACCAAACCAAGCCATACCATCAACAAACATATCTTTTGGAAATGCTTTATTTGGAACTTTTACTAAACTACCCTCTAATGCAGTGCTCATACTTGGTGGTAAAAAATCTAAGTGTCCACTCCAAGCAGAATATATAATTGGTTTGCCTGTTAATGATGCTTCAAGTAGTGGTCTTCCAAATCCCTCACCGTGTGTAAATGAAACATGGGCCTTTACCTTTGGATGATTGTATAACTGATTCATCTCTTCATCTTCTAAATCACCGTGTAGTAAATAAATACTTGGAAATATCTTAGCTTCTACACTTTCTTTAATTGATCGTATCTTCTCTAAAATATCTTCTCTATCTATTACTGAAAATGTAGCACTACTTGTTTTTAGAATCAAAGCTGGCCTTTTCTTTTTACCTTTATTCTTAAAAGTTTCTATAAATGTCTTAATCAACATACCAACATCTTTTCTATCTTCAGTCATATTACCACTTAACCAATGACCTGTAAATAAAAAACAGAATGGCTCTCTGATTTTATCAAACTCATCAAGTAATTCTTGACTAAATTCGTTTGTCTTGCCATAAATTTTTTCATCGTAGCCCTCAAATAAAACTTCTATAGGTTTATTAACTTTATAAATACCAACTACTTCTTTACCTTTCTTTTCTTCATATTGTGTATGTTCAATCATTTCTTTAACAAACTCAGCTGGAACTATATTTAAATCCATCCTATTCATTCCATCAACCCACGTTTTTGGTATAGCAGTTGCTTCAAGACCTGCAGTAATGCCCAAATTCTTTTTACCAACGGTTTGAAATTCATTAGGAACTGTAACTTGTATATGTAAATCAGGTTGTTTATCTAATTTACCCTCATATATCATGTTGTCTAATATAAGTTTATGATCAGGATTCTGTACATTTAGTGCATTCATCGGTGTATTTCCCCAACGAAGTGATGCTATTTTTATATAATACTTATCAGATTTTATTAACTCTAAAACGAGGTCTCTTGCGTGTGCTCCGTACCCACTTCTTGTAGCAACAGGTCCTTGAAATAAAATAAATGGTTTTGTCATTATAACTCCTATGCCTTATATAAGGTGTATCGTTTACGTGGTTTCCACTTTTCAAATGTAGTATTCATATCTTTTGTGAATCTTTTGCACATATTCTCTGCTGACATACCTATCTCATCTGTCTGAACAAATTCCATTCCCTTTTCACCACATTCTTTTCTCTCTTCTTCACTCATATCATAGAAATATTTTAATCCTTCTGCTGCGTCTTCCGAATTACATCTATCATCATAGATATATGGTGTTGGGGGTGATCCTTGCAAAGAAATGTTAGATGGAAATACAGTATATACCCAATCACCATGCTCTTTATATCTTCCTCTGTGATTAGATTGAAATTCGTCTGTATAATCATCTACAGTAAGATAAGAACCATCTTCTTTTTTAAATCCACATTGGTCTTGTAATCCACCCGTAACATTAACTACGATGGGTGTTCCAGACATTAGTGATTCACACGTTCCTAAACCAAATCCTTCATTAGATGCAATATTGATTGTAACGTCTACTGTATTGTACATGAAATTCATTTGATTGTTATCTAATTTCTCATTTGAAAATATAACTTTCATATGTTTAGGTAATAGTTTCTCAACTACTTTAGGTAAATTAGTTCCATTATCATCTATCGGTTGTGTGTGCATTATCAAAGCACATTTTTTAGCTTTTTCTTCACCTATTGACTCACAAAATGTTTTAAATGCCATTATAACATCACCAGGTAATTTTCTACGAATATTTCTGTTATTCCAAAACACAATATATTCATAATCTTTACCACCTGTTATGTGATTTTTAAATTGTTTAACTTTATCATGCTCTTTATGTAATGCATCTATTGGATAAAATACGTTATGATTTATTCCATGAGGAACATATGTGTTATCCCAATCTGTTCTTGGTTTATTTACGCATACCTTATCTACAATATTAACTGTTTGTCGTGAAATATTCATCATCAAATCACAACTCTCATAAAAAGGTTCATTCCAATGAGGATAAGGTAAATCATCCCATATATTATAATAAAAGATAGGAATACTTTGTCTAATTTCATGTTCCATTTGATATAACCAATTCCAAAATCTTGGGTCGGTGTAGTGTAAGATAGCGTCAGGCTTTTCTACAGACATAATACTTCTTAAAATTTCAGGATTTCCATAACCACTAATTGGATATATCTTTAGATATGCATCTTTTAAATTATAATCTTTATTGATTGAGTCTGATATGTCTACTACTCTACCTTCTTCGGGATGTTTTATTGCACCACCAATTTGAACCCAATCGAAATCTTTTATTGTTCCTACAACGAATTCTCTCGACATTGTTCCAACGCCACTTGACATTCTCAAGTCGTCAGATAATAACATTATTTTCTTTTTAGCCATATTTTAGTACCTACTACCGCTTGAAATTAAGTTGGTGTACGTCATGATTTGTTCTTGAAATTTCAAATCCGAACAATACAAATCCATTGAACGATTAACTAATTTTTGAAGAGTAAATTCTTCTTCAATACTTAGTCCTTTAAATTTTTTGTACAAATCGGTAAGAACTTTTACCGATGTTAGTTTGCTTTCCATATAGTAACTCCATTCATAATATATATATATATAAATATAATGATACTAAGAAATAAACACAACTTTTTTCTTATATTTCTTAGCGTGATTTACTGCGTTTGCAGTTCCTGATGTCAATTTTCCATTGGCAATAAAAGCAATAACTCCATCTGAATACTTTATTATTGCTTCGTTTCTAATAAAAAAATATTTAACGTTGTATTCTTTTCCATATTTAAATTGATTTTCTATGCAATAAGAATTATATGGTTCGTGGTATGGTGGAAATTCAGTATATTTTACTCCAAATTCAAGTGCATATTCTTTTGCATATTTATCTGCACCAAATTTAGCTCCACCACTAACTACCTCTATAAACTCATTATATTCTTCTTTGAGTTTGAATATAAACTCTTTTACTTTTAATTTGTTTGTATAGGAACGAGAACCTATTATTGCTATCTTGACAGTCTCGATGTTTCGTATGCCTGTTTTTGATTAACACTTAAAATAAAATTAGATATTTTTATGTATTTGTCTAATCCTTTTGGTATCAATTCTCCGATTTGGGTATTGTAATTATATCTACTTCTGTTAAATTTTTTTTGATTTTTTAATGGATGGTTAGGATCTACTATTTCAAACAAAACATAATCATTAGCACCTACTTTATCGTTTGGTTTAAATGAAGTTCTATGTTTAAAAATATCTTCATATTTTTCTGCAAATTTTACAACATCTTGAGCATCAACAATGCCAGGGTCCATCCAAAATTTTAATGTCCAAGAAGTATTAATCTTAGAATAACATTCTTTCAACTTTTCAACAACCATTTCTTCAGATTTCTGATTAAGAAATAGATGTATTGGTAATCTTAGACTTATATTAAATCTATCATACATATTTATTTGACTCCCGCATCACAATATTCAGTTTGATTAAACTCACAGAATCGACAGTTCTTCTTTGATGCTTCTTTCCTATAAATATGTGATTGGTTATGTTCTCCATCAATAAAACATTCATCTATGAAAGAATCAATATTCTGTTTAACTTTATTAACACTTGGTGTTCCATTTGCTGGTACAAATGTTTGAACTCTTCTTTGTGGGAAATCTACCTTTTCATATAGTTTTCTCTTAACAATAAAATATTCTACATCTATCTTATCTAAAGGTATGTCATGCTGAGCTCCATAGAAGTGTTTGTATAACAACAGCTGGTCTGTCTTATTCTTATCAGCCTTTTGCCATTTATTCCATCCCATAGTAGATGTTTTAATATCTATAATTTTATATCTTTTTCTTACAGTATCATAAATTAAAACATCAATATAACCAACAAACTTGATTTCATCTGGTAAATCAAAATCAATAGGAACTTCTATACCAACTAACTCATAACCCTTCTTACTAAAATACATAGACCTTTTCTTTAAAAACCACTCTATTATAATTAATCCATGCTCATAAAATTCTTGCATTTCTTCTTTAGTTGATATCTCTTCACCATGTAAATCTTCTACTATTCCTGAATAATAATGTTTCATCCTATGTAATAGCATACTTGCTAATGGTAAGCCATCAGCTTTCTTAATATTATCATTATACATTACAGTTAAATATGTCTGTAATACATCATGCATAGCAGAACCAAATAAAGTGTGTATGTTACCTTTAAATGTTCTTAACCCATCAATGTAGTTTAACTTCCATCTATGTGGACATACAGCCCATTGGCTATATTGACTATAACTAATTCTCTTCATACGTTAATATAACACTTTTTTGCAATATGTGTCAAGCCTTTTTTAATCTTTTTATCTTCTTTTTAATGCCTTTATTCAAGTAATAAACATATTTGTTTTTACTCTTTCTCTTCTTAAAGAACACATCAGGATCCTTTGCTTCCCATCTTGAACGTATTCTTCTACTGTATGGTTTGATTGGTTGGCTTAGAGACCTACTATGATACTCCTTGCCATCAACCATCAGAACTCTACCTGCGCCAGTCTCACCAAGAAACTCAAAGTTACTAGCTCTGTAAATAACTCCCGTGTGTCCGTGATGTTTATCTGCAAATGAAACAATAACTTCATAATCTGTATTTTGTCTTAACCATTTTATAGTTTGAGATATAAAAAAACTCTCACTATTTTTAGGTGATTCATCTAAGCAAACCAAT
>Ga0209501_10006324_pt1 | contig 10669 bp, 13 predicted proteins | sample ArcticOcean_MG_C_4_FD_187434 | JGI IMG/M metagenome (GOLD analysis project Ga0209501, IMG submission 187434) | Marine microbial communities from western Arctic Ocean - ArcticOcean_MG_CB4_134 (SPAdes) (version 2) | ecosystem: Environmental > Aquatic > Marine > Oceanic | place: Arctic Ocean...
TATCATCCAAATAACGAGACAATGCCATTTTCTCATATATATCCATTAATTGTTTTTTGGTAAATCCCTTAAACTTCATTTGTATCCTTTGAGAGAAAATAATTAAATGAATTCATAATTTTAGTCCGAATATCAATACTTTCAAACTGAATATCCAAATCCTCCAATGAGGTAACTCCATACTCAAAGATACCACAGGGTATCATGCTATCAAAATAGGTCATATCCGGATTTAGATTTAATGCAAATCCATGCATGGTGACCCATTTTGAGAGACGTACTCCCATGGCACAAATTTTATAGTCATCTACCCAGACTCCTGTGAGCCCTTCTTTTTGCCCAGATTCAATTCCATATGATTTCAGGCAATCCATAACAACATTTTCCAATAGACGCATATACCATGAAACGGACATTTTATAATTGCGCAAATCAATAATGGGATAACAGACCAATTGTCCGGGACCATGATAGGTTACTTCGCCACCTCTGTCAATTTGCACCACCTCAGCGTTAAGAGGTTTGCTATCTAGCAGATTGTTGGTATCCGCATTTTTTCCAAAGGTATAGACATGCTCATGCTCCACAAACAATACCACATCAGAAATTTCACCTGCCACCCGTTTGGCATGGAGCTGCTTTTGGAGTTCCCAAACAGGTTGGTATGATTGTCTGCCCAGCCAAAAATATTGAATTTCATCCGCATTAGATAGACATTCCCAAATTGAATCAGGTGTATCAAATGTAATTAGTTTTGGCGCTATATCTATTGATGGGATCATTGTACTATTATATCTTCAATCTTAAATATGAATTGCCTCTCCTAAGGCATCCGCTGTTGCTTCCATGATAGCCTCTGAAAGGGTTGGATGGGGATGGATGGTCTTTAATACTTCATGATGAGTAGTTTCCAAATTTCGGGCAATGACTGCTTCAGTTATGAGATTTGTGGCTTCAGCTCCAATGATATGGCAGCCCAACATTTCACCATATTTGGCATCATAGATTACTTTTACAAATCCATCTGTGTCTCCCACTGCCATGGATTTCCCTAATCCCCTAAATGGAAAATTACCAATTTTTACTTCGTAGCCTTTTTCTATGGCTGCTTTTTCGGTAAGTCCCACTGATGCTACCTCAGGATGGCAATAGGTACAGCCGGGAATATTATCATATTTCATGGGTTCTGGGTTTAGTTTGGCTAAATGCTCTGCAGCTATAATACCTTCGGCAGAAGCTTTATGTGCCAGCCAAGGGGGTCCAGCTACATCTCCAATGGCATATACATTGGTCTGAGAAGTCTGCAGGTATCCATTTACCTTTATCCAGCCTTTTTCCACGGAAATGCTACATTCTTCAAGTCCCAATTCTTCAACATTCCCCTTAACACCAACAGCAATAAGCGCTTTTTCAGCTTCAATTATTTCACCATCCTTTAAATGAACTTTCACCTTTGACTTTGATTTTTCAATTTTATCTACCATTGTATTGGTGAGAATATTCATTTTTCGTTTTTTGAACAATTTTTCAAGTTCTACAGATATATCTTCATCTTCAACAGGCAAAATATTTGGAAGGGCTTCAATGAGAGTGACTTCTGTTCCAAAAGTATGGTAAAAATGGGCAAATTCTACTCCTATGGCCCCGGCTCCAATAATCACCAGCGATTTTGGCTGCCTCTCCGGTATCATTGCCTCTTTATAGGTAATTACCTGATTCCCATCAGGCTCCATTCCCGGAAAATATTTAGCTCTGGCTCCGGTTGCAATAATGATATTGTCAGCCGAAATTTCAGTTATTTTCCCATCTGCATCAGTGGTTTCGACCTTGCCGTTTCCTAACAGTTTTCCCCGAGCAGAAATATAGTCAATTTTATTTTTTTTCATGAGGAATTCAATCCCCTTAGAAAGGCGCTTGGCTACATCACGTGAACGTTTAATCATTTTCTCCCAGTTCACAGTAACATCCCCCACCTCAATACCATACTTCTTGGCATTTTTGACAATATCATAAACTTCTGCATTTTTAAGTAAAGCCTTTGTAGGAATACAGCCCCAATTGAGACAAATTCCGCCCAAATGATTGGCTTCCACAACGGCTACTTTTTTCCCTAATTGAGCAGCTCTAATGGCAGCTACATATCCACCGGGACCTCCACCTATAATGATTACGTTATATTTCATTATAAATCTTTTTCCTTATATAAAGCCTCACTTTTTCAACGCTACTATTTTTAGAAATTCATCTCGGGTTTTTGAATCTTTTCTAAATTGACCTATCATGGCAGAAGTGGTGGCATAGGAATTTTGTTTTTCCACACCACGCATTTGCATGCACATATGTTCACCCTCCAAAACAACGGCTACCCCTTTTGGGGAGAGTACATCATTTATAGTCTCAGCAATTTGGTGGGTCATCCTTTCCTGAACTTGAAGTCTTCGTCCAAACATATCAACAATTCGAGGGATTTTAGAAAGTCCTATTATTTTTCCATTGGGGATATAGGAAACATGGGCTTTCCCAAAAAATGGAAGCAAATGGTGTTCACATAAGCTGAAGAAATCGATATCCTTAACTGTTACCATTTCATCATACTCTTCAGTAAAGATAGCCTCATTAATTACGGTTCCTAATTCTTGTTTATACCCTTTTGCCAAGAACTTCCATGCTTTTGCCACGCGTTCTGGGGTTTTTATTAAGCCTTCTCTTTTTGGGTCTTCCCCAATTTCTAATAATAATTCTTCTATCAGTTTTTCAATTTTTGATACATTTGTTTCGGTCATTATGATTTTGGCCCGTAATATTTTGTTGAAATAGTTGGAGTTTCCTGCAGTTTTATCGAATGAAGTTTGGCAGGTGATGGAATTTTATCAGCCAATTTTTCCCAAATAAAAACCACCATATTTTCTGTAGATGGCTGTTGATTTTCAAACCAGTCAATATCCTTTTCAATTTGGCTATGATCCATTATTGAAATCACATTTTCTTGAACAATATTATTTAATTTTTGCAAATTTACAATAAACCCAGAATCAGTATTTATTTCTCCAGAAATAGTAATATCCAGATTGTAATTATGACCGTGCAAAAAAATGTCGTCACCAAAATTTTCAAAATTTTCTTCTTTCGTCCAACGGTTATTCCAATAACGGTGTGCAGCGCAGAATTTATATTGTTTGGTAATAAATGGCATGTGAATTGGTCTTGGTGAAATTCCCTGTTATTTTATTGTATTCTGCAAATATTTACAGAATATAAAATTTACAGGTTCTATATGAATTTAGCCAATGAGAGTTTGTAAAATTTTACTTGAAATAATAACCCATAATCATCCAACCAAGAAATATTCCAACAATCCCCATTATTCCGATAATATTATCTGGAGATGGAGGTTTCAATCCGAAGATGGCAAAAATAACACCAACAAATACTCCCAATCCACAGGACTGTAATGCCAGATAAAACTCAGCTTTATTAAATAATTGATCCATTTTAAGTTTCTCCTAATTTTGACGGACACAAATTGGAAATCACACAATTATTGCATTTGGGTCTATTTGCAATGCATACTGCTCGACCATGATCAATAAGTAAATGTGCAAAAAGTGTCCAATCATTTTTATTAATTAATTTTGATAATTCAGATTCTATTTTAACCGCATTTTTAGTCTTTACAAATTTTAGTAGATTCGTTATACGGGTTACATGTGTATCTACTACGATTGAAGGGATTCCCTGAATATTGCCCAATACTACATTGGCTGTTTTTCGCCCCACTCCCGGAAGTTTAACCATTTCATCCAAAGTATTTGGCACATTACCACTATGGGAGTTTACTACCATCTCCGCCATGGCTTTTATTGACTTTGCTTTATTGTTGTAAAATCCAGTGCTATAAATCTCTTTTTTGATTGTTTCTAAGGGAAGCATTACAAAATCTTCAGGAGATGGATATTTTGCAAACAAACCCTTAGTTACCTTGTTAACTCTTTCATCGGTACATTGGGCAGACAAGATTGTAGCCGTTAATAATTGGAAAGATGACTCATATCTGAGAGAGCATTTTGAATTGGGGTATTCCTTTTTCAAAATTGAAACGATATTTTCCATACGAATTTTCTTTTTAGTCAGGGATTCAATCGGCATTATTTATTTTTTTCAAAATTGATTCTAAATTTTTTAGCAATTTATTTCGCCTTAATACCATATCACATCCACACGTTTTATAATATTTCACCTGCCCACCATCAATTATTTGAGTATAACCTATAATAAAATAACTATTTTTATTTTGTATATCTTGAATCTGTTTTAAATTATTTTCCTGCATATTTCTCAAATCAATAATTATTACATTTTGAGTATCAGGTTCGGGCAATTTGATTAGGCTTTCACAGAATTTGAGTTGATACGAATAGGTGGTAGAAAGCTTGGCAAGGCGAGCACTCATTTGCCAATCATCCATCCATGCTAATACTGTCATATTATTTATGTATTACTTTAAGTGTTATTATATAACTACTTGTAATTACTGAGGTATCTAATATTTTGTTAAAATAATTCTGCACCATTATAATTTGGCTTTTCAGAATTAATACGTCCATACCTCTTTCCGTTTGATAGGGTTCAAATTTAGTGAGGCATTTCTTCATCATGCTTCTGGCACCATTTAAATTTTTATTAAAAAAATGGAAATAACTCACTGCCAATTGGATTAATCCCTGAATAAATTTTGCATCATCCAATTTGTAATTCAGCCATAATTCTTCCCAATATTCGTGGGCATCATAAAATTGTCTATTATTGAATGCAGTAATACCCTGATTAAATAATTGGTCTTCTTTAGTCAAACTTCCTCAACACTTCATCCACCACATCATAATATTTTTGACCTTGCTGAATTTTAACCGCTGCGGTTACTGGATCATGGTCAAACACCAGCCACCAGTCTTCATCGCCAGCTTGTGCTAAAAATTGAGTTTTCTCTTCTAATGTCAATAATGCATTCAGGTCATACCCCATAATCCAGGGGATTTGCAGGTGGGATTTAAGAGGAATTAAATCACTACAATAGATCAAAGCCTCATCACCATCTTCCAGTTTTACCAGTTGCTGTCCACAGGTATGTCCATGTACGCAATAAGTGGAAATCCCATTTATGATGGTTGTATTTTCAGGAATAAGCTGCAGCAATCCGGCTTCCTGCACTGGAAGAAAATCCGCTTGCAGAAAACTGGCCTTGTCTCTGGTATTGGGCTGATTGGCTTGCTTCCATTGTGACTCGGTAATAAAATATTCCGCATTGGGAAATGCTGGAACTGGCTGTCCTTCCTCATTAAGCTCTGTAGCTCCTCCGGCATGATCAAAGTGTAAATGGGAAAATATAACGTGGGTAACATCTCTAGGTGAAAAACCGATTTTACTTAACGCCCTTTTTAAAGGGTTTTCAGGTTGTACAATATGGAATATCTTTTTGAATTTATCGTTTCCCTTAGTTCCCAGCCCTGTATCAATTAAGACCCTGTTGTCACCATCATCCAATAGCAGACAGCGCAGGGACAAATCTATACGGTTTAATTCATCTGCAGGATTTGTTTTCTCCCAAAGCACCTTGGGCACCGACCCCATCATAGCGCCACCATCTAGGCGGAAATCTCCGCTTTCTAAGGGATATACTTTCCATTTTCCAATTTGGCTCAGCATTCTGTTTTCATTGGAATATTTATTATTTTATTCATAAACCAATCCGTTTTATTGGTTGGATATCGAGCAGCTGATCTCACCGCATCCAGTCGCAATATCAATTCAGAATTCAATTCTTCCATTGGCAAGCCGGATAAATATGTCCACACTCCCATTTCTCCTTTTTCTCGAATTAATACAATCAATTCCTGGGGAATAAAAGAGTGCCAATCTTCCAATATTTCTACTTTTGCAGTATTTACCAAATCGTTCAGGAGAGGAGCAATAGAATTCATCCGTATCATGGTTGTATTGAGAATTTGACTATGATAACAAATCACCTCAAATTGGCTGGCATTAACATTCTCATTTACATCCATGAGGCAAGAAATACTCAGTTCGATAAATGATGATTGACAATCTCTTTCCATATTTCTAATCGTTTTAAAAACATAATAACAAAACAATAATTGAAAAGGTGATTTTTGAGCTGCCAGTTCCATTAAATATTCAGCAATATATTCCTGATTAGCCACTTGTTTTAAATAATTTAGATATTCAAATGCTTCCGTTTTATTATTAGAATTGATCAATTCTCCTAATTTTGCAATTTCAATAACTTCAGGTTTTTCATGTTTATTTTCTTCACAATTATTCTCTTTTCCCAAAGAGAATTCTTTGACATATCCTTCCAGCCATTTCAATAAGTTTTTAGGGGGATTTTTGGGTTTTATACCGATTAATGCTTTTCCAGCTTGAATAACCGGAAGAAGATGTCGCTGGCTATAAGGAACCTGTGAAGCAAAATTAAACAATGCTTCCAAATGAATTTTCAGTTCCTTTATTTTTGAAGAAGGTTCAGCCACCATAAGACCAGCCGGTTGTACTTAATTCCAGCGGTTTAGAATCACTATTAACTACCGCATCTATTACTTCTGCTAAAAAAAGAGGATGATCTCCATTTTCCAAAATCTCAACTACCTTACATATGATATATGCAGGAGCTTCTTTAAGTAATGGCATCTCATTATGCAATCTAAATTCATGTCCATTTAATTTACCATGCTCAAGTACGGTTGATTTAAAAAAAGATAACGCTAAGTCTTTTTGATCGTCTCCCAAAAGATGGAGAATAAATTCACCTCTCTTTTTGACAATTTCATAGGATGCGCTTCCCCGTTTAATGCAGACTGAAATCAGCGGAGGCTCAAAGGATGCCTGGCTTACCCAGGTAACAGTTGATACACAATATTCACCCTTATCCATAGAAGAGAGAACATACACACCGTATGAGAACATACGTAGGGATTGCTTTCTATATTTTTCATTCATGAGTTGTTTCCCCATATTTATTCATATTATTTAGGGTGCCAAATTTACTCTTTAAATTTCAACCATGAAAAATGATTTCGTTCAATTAACCAATGAATATGTAAATTGATAAAAGATTAATATGCCGTAAGGATATTAAAGCAAATTAAAATAGTCAAAATAATTATTCCCTTTAATTAAAAAAATATAAATTAAATAAAGATTTATAATAATTATTTGAAACCTAAATATCTAATAGAATGTAAGTTAGCAAGCAATTAAGTATTACATAATTACATATCTTATTATATATAATGCCTCTAACTTTTATACTTCTAAACCTTGTCGGAGTAAAATCTTAATATGCCCCAAGCTGGATTACACGCTGCTGTTGGAAATCAATTTCTACGATTTATCCCTCATAAAAGAAGACTCTTCCCAGCAATAATATTTGGCGCAATTTTACCTGATATGGATGTTATCGCTGTTGCAATCGGGTCTCTATTTTACCCCATCTCTCAGTCAGAACATATTTTTCACCGAACTTTCTCCCACAGTTTTTTTACACTGATTTTAATTTATCTCCTATTTGCAATTTGGGGGGAATGGAAAAATAATTCCACAATGAAATCTATCGGCAAGGGTCTTGTATTGGGGATGCTCACACATATTGTTTTAGATACTTTTTTTTGGTTTAGAGAAATACACTTTCTCTGGCCTCTGCCAATTCAGCCATTCAATTTGTGGAAAATCTGGACTGCGCCTGATTCGCTACATAGAACGATGCTGGTATTGGAATTCTTCTGTTTTCGCTGGTATGCCTGGTTGCTTATACAAAAGCATCTGCATACTCCAAATCGATTATCATGGATAGTTTCCTACTTGAACATCTGGAAAAATATAGAATCTGGTTTTTTACTGATTTTTATTGCTTTGGGTGTTTGGAACCCCCAATTCTTTAAATTTTTATTTGGTGCAGCATATATCCCCTCTCTCATAATGGCACTATGGGCAACCTATATGAGCCGAGATGCATTGGAAAATAATCTCAACAATATTAAAATGTAATTGTTAAAATAATTATAATTTTCTGTTTTAAATTGAATTACATTAATACATAAATATTAACTACTAAAGGATTAAATGGAAAACATCTCTACATTTGTATTCTCTATTGGACTCATCATATTTGTAGCCCACTTTTTTACTGCCCTGTTTGAACGCACACGGGTGCCTGATGTATTACCACTTATTATTATTGGGATCCTCATTGGCCCAATATTTGGAATTGTATCTCCAAATGATTTTGGCTATGTAGGACCATTATTAAGTGCCATAGCGTTGGTACTCATGCTTTTTGAAGGCGGCAGCCATTTAACCCTGGATACCCTGAAAACATCTCTGAAAGACTGTGTCTTACTCACATTAGCAACTTTTATATTCACAGTACTTATTACTACAGGAATAGCACATTACATCATGGGGAATGACCTCATGCCTGCCCTTTTTATTGCTGTTGTTCTAGGGAGTATATCCCCGGCAGTTGTGGTACCCATTGTGCGGATGTTAGATCTTTCTGAAAATACAAAATCAACGTTGGTAGTGGAATCTGCAATTACTGATGTACTGAGTATTATAATTGCCCTGGGAATTTTAAAGACATTTCAAGCTGGGCATAAGACCATTATGGAATTTATCGGAACCAACCTTATTGCCACAATGGCTATGTCATTGATCGTTGGCTTTATTGGAGCAGTGATCTGGTCAACCATTTTAGAAAAAATTCGTAAATTCCCCAATACCATTTTCACCTCTCTGGCATTTCTATTTCTAATGTATGGATTATCAGAAATTTTGGGTTATAGCGGTCCCATTTCAGTATTAATATTTGGCGTGGTATTGGCAAATTCAAAAAAAATCCCTCTCAACATTGTGCAGAAATTCGGTGCAGACCATTTAACGGAATTTACCAGTATAGAGAAAACATTATTTTCCGAAGTTATTTTTCTGGTTAAAACCTTTTTCTTTATTTTCCTGGGGATGTCCATTCAATTTGGGAATTTCAAGATTCTGTTTATTGGAATTTTACTAACCATTCTCATATATGGCGGACGGTTACTCCTAAGCCGGATGCTCATATCTAAAGAGACTCCTAATAGAGATGCTGCCATGATATCGTTTATTATACCAAAAGGGTTGGCGGCGGCAGTATTGGCAGAAGTCCCTATGCACATGAACTTACCACCAGGGGTAGAAGACACATTTATAGAAATTCGAGCGGTGGTTTACATGGTGATTTTATTCAGTATTCTCCTAACCTCCGTTCTTATTTACAGTCAGGAGACTGGGATAAGCAATTCATGGTTTAATCGAATTCTTGGTAAGTTAAAATAAATTACTGTAATTAATTATACAAAAAAGGGACTGAAATCAGCCCCTTAGTTTATAATTTTTTAACTACTCTCTTACTTAACTTTTACCCATACTCCCTTTTGTTCACGCCATCCGTAACGCTCTTTACCTTCCTCCTTATGAACTGATATTTCTGTCACAGCCAAAGCATCGGTTGATTCACCCATCATAAAAATATCTAGATCATAGACTTTTCCATTAGATGCCTGAAAATCGGCACAGGCAAAATAGGTATCATTTCCTAAACCGGTTAGACGATCCATGTGAATCTTAAGTAGTTCCAGCTGCAGAACTTCCTTAGCAGATCCATCAAACACCAAAAATTTACCACCTTTTAATTTTGCATCACTGGCAATGAATTCAGCTACAGCTTTCCCAACTGCCTGGGCTGAAATTTGGGAAGTTTTATCACTTGGATGCTCCGGGTGTTCTGGGTGTTCCGGATGCTCAGGATGTTCTGCCATAAAAGACAATGATACCACTAAGACACTATAATATATTATTGAAAAATATTTCATATTTTACTCCATTTTATACCTTGATTGACCCTGTAGTTTACTCAATGATTAAATCTAAAAAAAATAAAAATCATATTTATTTTCATCATAAAAATTGTAAGGTCGAAGTAATCAGAATACATTAACTTTCCCATCTTAATTTTCTATTATTATTTAATACTCTATCACAGGATAAATGCAAAGAAGAATTTTACCAGCGGAAATCCAACAATTAAGTCAGATTTTTATGTAGAATATAAACCTGCGAATTCTGGTGGAATTAAGATTGATATTCAATCTAAAACTAAGGTTCTTCATAATTCAAAATTAGAAAGTTCTTCTCAAAATACGCTTATTGATCTGAATGTAAAAAATGGTACACTTTCTGTAATTGATAATGGGGGGCAGTATTTTGTTTTGCAAGCTCGAATTGAAACTACTGTAAAAGCGGCAATTCCAGGCACGAATAACGAAGCTCTATCCCCTTTTAAAAAACATGCTCAATATAATTCTACAAGAGATCGCTTCCGCCGCAGTCGTTTGTATCTTCCAGGAAATCAAGCCAAACTTATGCTTAATGCCGGCATTCATAAACCGGATGCGATTATCCTCGATTTGGAGGATTCAGTAGCGCTCTCGGAAAAGATTGCCGCTCGATTTATTGTGCGAAATGCTCTGAGGACACTTGATTTTTTTGGTGCTGAACGCATGGTGCGAATTAATCAGGGTGATCTAGGGTTAAAAGATTTAGAAACCATCATTCCCCA
>Ga0209501_10006329_pt1 | contig 10663 bp, 7 predicted proteins | sample ArcticOcean_MG_C_4_FD_187434 | JGI IMG/M metagenome (GOLD analysis project Ga0209501, IMG submission 187434) | Marine microbial communities from western Arctic Ocean - ArcticOcean_MG_CB4_134 (SPAdes) (version 2) | ecosystem: Environmental > Aquatic > Marine > Oceanic | place: Arctic Ocean...
CACGGTCAGAATCCTGTACACCTGCTAATTCAACAATTATTCGGTTGGCACCATATTTTTGGATGGTAGGTTCAGATACACCAAATTCGTCAATTCGGTTTCTGATAATCTCCAAAGCACTTGCTATTGCATTATCTCGCTGGATTTTCAATTCTGAAATGACAGACTCATTATCACGGGTTGTAGCTAAATTATTGTAGTTTCTAAAAAGTCGAAGTTCTCTATTATTGGCAACAGTAAGAAATTCTGTGAAAAAATCCGTCTGATTATTAATAGAACGTTCATCGGCTTCCTGAATTGCATCTCTTAATTCTTCTGTCTTTTTTCCGGCAATTTTTTCCACCAAGGTTGGAATGTCTGTTTCAAGCAAAACATACATACCACCCTGTAAATCTAAACCTAGATTAATGGCACCATCTCTTAATTCTTTCATCACAATGACGCCCAATTCAGATTTCTCAGCTTCAGATAAGGAGTATAGCTTGTAGGTAGGCCAGATGAGGTAGGAGGATGCAATCAGTAAAAACGCGATAAGCGCCCAACGATATCTAATATCTTTAAACAATGTTATATTTTATTTGAATAATTATTGGAGTGAATTCTGTTAATCATGACTTCAATTACAACGTACAATTTACAGACTTCATTTTTTCAACTCAAAAGGTTGTTTTGAATAATATTCATTTTTATTTGGGTAGATATTTTGAAATTCCCCGATAACTACCAAAGAGGGCAAGCAATAGCCCAAATATAAAATTGTAAGCAATGAGATTGGCAGGTTCAACCAGAGGGAGTTTTATCAATGGCTCTAGGAGATAGGTCTGAAGAGAACGCAATAAAAATAAAATTAATAATGAAAACCCAGCACCCAGAATGCCCTGAATAATGCCTTCTACCACAAATGGAAACCGAATAAAACTATTGGTAGCACCCAGCAAATGCATAGTTTCAATGGTTTCCTGCTTGGCATGGATAATGAGGCGAATGGTATTGGAAACCAAAATCACGGCAATGATAAAAATAGCAATTCCCATTGCCATACTTAATCCCAGAATATTTTCTACAATAGAATCTACCCTGGAAATAATCCCTTGCTGAAAGGATGCCACATCCACTCCCTCTAAATGTCGGATATCCCTAACTATTTTCCGCATCTGTTTTGAATTCCGATAATCGACGGCAATGTCATACCGCCCTCCCATAGGAAGGGGGTTTTCACCTATTATTTCATTAATATCTTCATGAAAATACGACATAAATAATTCAGACGCCTTTTCTTTGTCAATAAATTCTCCCTGCTCTATCCCATCTAAAATCAAAATTGTATTGAAGAGGTCACGTGCTTCTACGGTGTTCAATTCGTTATGGAAAAATACCTCAATTCGATATTTAGACTTAAACTTGTACGAATATCCTATTAAATTCACATAAGAAAAATATGCCAAACTGAAAATCACCAATGCAATACCAATAGTAATAGATGAAATAGCAGCAGGTAATTTTGCCCTGATTAAACCACGGAAGCTTTCAGATAATAAAAATAAAAGTTTAGTGATCACTGGACGACTAGTCTGCCTTCATTAAGTTCAATAAATCGTTTTTTTCTGGGTTGAATTAAAGGAAAATTATGAGTGGACATTAATACCGCTGCACCTGAATCCGTGGCAATTTCCAAGAGGTCTAAAATTTCATCTGATACATTGGGATCTAAATTCCCAGTGGGCTCATCTGCTAATATAACCAGTGGATTTTTTACCAGAGCCCTGGCAATTGAGACACGTTGGTTTTCTCCCCCACTAAGTTGACTGGGGTAATTATTGATGCTCTTTTTCAATCCAACCTTTTCACAAATATTATGGACTTTATCCTTAATTTCTTTTTTTGAAACCCCTTCAATTTGAAGTGGCAGTGCAATATTTTCAAAAACTGTCCGATCAGGGATGAGACGATAATCCTGAAAAACCATGCCAATTTTTCGCCTAAATCGAGGAATATGACGACGACGAATATTTCCTACATCTTCTCCATTAATATACAGATTTCCATCTGAAATGGGAATATCCCTATAAATAGTTTTTAAAACAGTAGATTTTCCAGCACCGGTAGGTCCCATGAGGAAAACTAATTCACCTTTTGGGATATGAAAAGATAAATTAAATATCCCCACATTTTCAGTATAGGTTGCAGTTACATTTTCAAACTTAATCATAATTCAATTCCAACTCCCGATTGAAAATTAAAGTATAGAAAAATAATATAAATGAGTATTAATACTCCAGCGGAAAATTTAGTTACACCACCTTTAAATTTTAGAAGGAAAAATAATCCCAGCGTTAAAATCACCATGAATATTCCGTGAGTTGCAACATTTGAAAACTCTACAGAAATAGGGCTAATGAGTAAGGTTAAACCTAAAACCGCAACAATATTCATAATATTTGAACCTATAATATTGCCAATTATAAACCCCGTTTCGCCATGCTTGGCAGCTGCAATTGAAGCCGCAAGCTCGGGCAGGGATGTCCCTAAGGCTACAATGGACATTCCTATTACCAAAGATGAGACACCAAGTGCAATTGCAATACCTTTTGCACCTAAAACAAAAACATGGGCACCCAATCCTAGCCCAATAATTCCAAAAATAATTTTTAGCGATATAGTTAATCCATCAGATAGGTTTTCATCTGAATGATCATCCTCATATTCATGGTCTTTGTTAAAAAGATGCCAGCAATAGCCTCCAAGTAACAGCAGAAAACATATACCCTGCCACAATACCAGTTCACCTATATACATAAAAAGGAAGGGGAGAAAGGTAATGAATATTAGAAAATATAGATCAAAACCTATTTTTTTAAATGAAAATACAATTGGGGACAAAATAGCTGTTACTCCCAATACTAAGCCTATATTAGCTATATTTGAGCCCACAACATTCCCAATAACAATACCAGGTTCACCTTTCAGAATAGCAATAATACTCACAATCAACTCAGGGAGACTGGTTCCAAATGCTACTAATGTTATGCCAACAACAAGGGGTGGGATTTTAAATTTTGATGCAATTGATTTACTCCCTAAAATAAGAAAGTCTGCGCCAAAATAAAGTAAGACTGTACCTGCCACAAATTGTAGAATATTAATTCCCATTACTCATTTCCATAAAGATTATTCTCTTGAATATAATCCCATACAGGCTGGGGCAACTCAATCCCTAATTGGTCTCCTCTCGCAATTTTTTCTCTAATTTCTGTTGATGAAATATCCATTTTAAAATCTTTTATCCAGGTTAGATTCATTCCCTCAATCGCTGCTACATTATAATTATCCCTATTAAAGCCAATAATATGGACTGAACTTAATATCTCCTGATAATTTTTCCATTGCTGAAATTGCTGTAATTGGTCTGCTCCAACTACTAAAGAAATAGAAGCATTTGGATGTTCATTTTGTACATGCTGAATAGTTAAATAGGTGTAATTGGGTTCTGGTTGATTTAACTCCCAATCATCAATTTGAATCGGAAAGTTCAATTCTTGAATTAGTATTTCCAACATTTTTATACGGTATTTTGCCTTAGCAATTGGAGTGTTCTTTTTTAATGGTGAATGAGCGGAAGGCATCAAAATTAATTTGTCATATTCATTACAGCAATTATCAATTATTTTTAAATGTCCAAAATGTGGAGGATCAAAGCTACCGCCAAATAAAATTATTTTACTTATATAATTGATAATACTGAGCCAATTTCAAGCCCGCTATGGTGTCCTGTAAAAGTATTTCAGCTTCGTTCATTTTTTCATCTGATAAAAATCTATCTTTTTGCGTTTTATAATAACTTTCAGCACCTTTTCTATTGTCATTTAAAATATGAGTGAAAACAATTCCAATACGGGCATCATCCGCAATGGCTGTATCATAATAATGATTTAATACTGATTTAAAATATACAAGAGCAGAATCATATTCTTCTAATTTTAAATACATCCTCCCAACTTCATAATCTTTCCGGGCAAGTTTTAGGCGTAAGTCCAGGATGGCAGATTCAGCATCTATTACTAATTCTGATTTGGGGAAATCCTCAATAAACATTTGTAATTGCTCCAGAGCATAGTGGGTTTGTGACTGTTCCCGCTGATAGGAGTTTGAAGAATATATTGCACATTCACAAATCCGGTATCGGGCTTTTTCGATTTTTGAATAATCGGGAGAAAATCGAGCATATCTGTCAAAACTAATGGATGCCTCATCATATTCTTCCATCTGGAACATAGATTCAGACTTATAATACTGTGATTTATTGGCAATTTCAGAACCAGGATCAGCCATAATTATGTAGTCAAATTCATCTTTAGCACGGAGAAATTTACCTCTGTCAAAATACTCCATAGCTTTATCAAAACGGGGAGTTAAATCTTCTTCTAAATGCACATTTTTTTTCCCACAGCCAGCAATAAATATTCCTATAATAATAATGGTAATTAGTTTTTTCATCATTTCCAATATAGTGATAATTTCACTCCTCCTAATCCTGATTTATTTCTGAGATCGGGATACGCATTTAACGATAATTTCATATCATGATTGTTATTCCATTTTTTGGCTAATAACAAGGCATCAACCATGCTGACCACCCGATTGATGAGCATAAATTTTCCACCATTTCCCGCCAGAGTCTTAATTTTATTATAGTCACCCCATAAACTTCTATAGGCTATCTGATTGGGCGAAGTTGCATTTTTATCATTGTGCTCTTTTGTTACAACAAATACTGAATCATTATCATCCCATCCAGCAAAATACATGTCATATTTTTGAATACCTTCATAAAAATGGTGATTCTTTATTACAAATATGGTGTCATTATTATTATCATATAAACTCACAACCTCATTGGAACAGTCCGTATCCCAGGTATTGGTGTTGCCGCATAAATCTCGAAAAACTTCCTTAAATTCATCTGAACTGGAACTCATTATACTGCCATCATAGGTAAATTCAACTTTATGACTATGATCCCAAATATCAGTATAGCATTGATCCTCTGTTGGATCTTGTGCACATCCGGAAGTCGAATCGCTGTAATTAATAAATACTTCACGAATTGCATTCCATTCATCATCACCTTCTTTATATTCATACCATTTGTAATAGTCATGCACCCATTTACCAAAATCCCAGTGATCATTGGCATAATAGGAATACTCTTTTTTCTTATCTTCTGCAAGATTGTTATTATAGAACCAAGTACCAATGGCAGCAGCCTCCAGACCAACAAAAATAAGTCCACGTTGCCAATTACCCATATAAGCTTGCCCCATACCCGGCAAAATTCCTGAAAATAATAAGGCTTTTCCAGGGGATTTAAATGTTCCTTTATTTTGAAATGTTTCTAATTGAAATTCACTTTCATTTTCCGATGTAGTGTCTTGTAAAAGCATCATTGATTTGAATTGATAACTATTTTTCTGAAAAAAGGTATTAGCAAATATCTGAGTATTACACACCAACCATATAATTAAACTTATATAAATATTTCTCATAATCTGTTCCTAATAATCAAATAATAAGGTGAAATAATGTTTCCCTTTCTCATCCAAATCTGAGAGGGGTTGGTGATACTCGTAAGCAATTGCAGAAGGATATGAATAAAAAGAAAAACCATGTAATCGACACTCTAAACCAGCCGATAATTTATAATGATCATCTTCAATAATTTCCGTAAAACTATTTTGGATTGCACTGCCAAATTGGAAAATACCTCCAATAGAAAGATTCTGCATATTAAATTGTGCCCAGGTAAAATTCTTTTCTAAAAAGAGGGGCAAACGCAAGGCAGCAGTACCTACAAAATAATGGGGTCCAGTAAGTTCTTCTTCATAAAAAGTATAGCCCTTTATTCCCGGCAATCCACCACCAAAGAAGTGGAAGAAATCATCTACCTCCGGGTTTGAAATTGTACCTCCAGTTCCACTGATACTTGCCACAATCTTTTTTTCTTTATTCAAGGTGAAATGCCTTTCAGCAGAAGCTGTAAGTCTGGCAGTATTATGGGGTGCAAAAATTGCACCAAAGGTACTGTATTCTTCACTCACTGCAAATCCATCCATAAATTTGTTCCACTCGTAACTTAATTTTCCATTTATATGCCACCCGTTACCCGGAAGCATATTCATGGCATAACTGGGCTTGCGCATATTCAGATCATAAAAAAGTGATAGAGAATGTCCTCTGAAATAATCAAAACTAATTTTAGCATTTTGCCAGAGAGAAGTGTCAACCCCATTATAAGTAAAATATTGATACACATTCTGTTTCACAGTTTCCCGGTAATTACTATAATTATATTGGAATTTTATTTTATGTGAACCTAATGCAAATCGGGTTCCAATATCACCAGAAAATAATGAGAATGCTAAATCATTATAAATTTCGATATTATCTACATCTGTTCCATTTACCCGGGGATATAAAAATGGTTTATTTTTATCGGCATTTCTATGCCGGGAAATCCAAAATAAGTTTGTATAAAATGTGGGGCGAAACTTTTTATATTCCAAGAGCAGAAAAATATCAATATCGGACAGTAAGTTTGTTGATGCACCACCAAAAATAGAAAAGCGATCTATAACCTCTGTGCTGAAAAAATAAAATCCGGGTTTTACTGTTTTGTAATCTACCATGACTCTGGGCATTATTGCCATAGAGAGCATATTTTCTTCGTAAGGTTTGGACTCCAATTGTTCACCTAAAATTAAATCAGACAGTGGATAATCTGCAAAATAGTCTTCTTCGTATCCGACTAAACCATTTTCAATAGGTTGATAATCTTCAAGAATAGCAATATTATATCTACCATTTTCGTAAAGGCTAAACAGAATTTTTCCATCACTTGAGATAGACGGCATAAACGCACCACCTGTAACATTGGTTATATAATTCTGTACTCCATCTTTTTCAAGTATAAGATTGTTAATTCCAGATTTATCGGTTGTATAAATCATCCTACGGGAGGTAAGAATTTGATCCCTGTTCTCCCAGCGGCCAGATGTAACAGGATCTAATATCCCATTTTCTATATCAATATTATATATTTGGCGACCTTGATGATAGACTCCATCAACCAATAATGTATTTTCGCTCCAAGCCAGGGAAAGCAACTGAATTCCGTTGTCCAAATAAGTGATGGCTCTAAATATAAGTGTATCTTGAGTTATATCAATATTACTTGAAATCATTATATTTGAGGTGCCATCATAACTTGTAATTGCTGCAATACTATTTTCTGCAATATTATACACAGGGGAAATCAAACGGCTGTTGTATGTTAATCGCTGTTCTTCTTCATCACTGAAAGTATAGCGATAAAGGTCAAAATATTTTGATCCCCTCTTATTAGGCTTACTGCGTTTTGTATAAATGATAGTGGAATCATTCACCCAGGTTGGAGCAGTTTTAACTCCACCGGCAATTATTTCAGAAGTGGAATCTGAAAAACTATAAATGAATAAATCTGTTTGACCAAAATAATCATTATTCTGATTTGAAAGATAAGCAAACTTTTCCTCATTTGGTGACCAAACTGGGTGAATATTGGTGGTGCCATCTGAAAGCAATATTTCTCCTTTTTTCTCCCACCGATAAATGTCATTCATTTTAGTGGTATAATCCAGAAATAATTCATCTGCCCATTCTTGAAAAAGTACACTCCCCCATTTTCCTGTTGCCTCTCGCATCGCACGATCAATCGAATAATTTGTAGGGTTGGATAGAGAATAGGTTATATTTTTCAAAACATCCGTTCCATAATTTTCCGATAGCCATTGTGAAAATAGAAAACCTTGATTGTAGGTGGACTCATTTCCAATTCCCTTTTTCCCAAAAGTATTCATAGCATCAAAGGATAACAAATTATCATTCAAAACTCGATCCCGTACAATCATATCTCTGTGTGAATCCCAAAAATCAAAATCAGCATTTGGGTACATAAACTGTGCGGACCCTTCAGCCAACCAGGGTGGAACGCTCACTCCGGGAAGGGGATAACTCATGATCACATTGGGATAGCCATACAAAACATCTTCTCTTTTTTCATCTTCATAGTTCATCAATTGAATAAAAGATGCCGGAAACCGCCTAGGATATTTCATGGCAGCACCAATTTGAATGATATGCGTAAATTCATGGGTAATTACATTGTTCAGCCAACGGTGTGATCCTCTTAAATCAAAGTCCAAGGGAAGTGCCCAAATTATAATTTTGTTATCATAATAATAAGCAGCCCCATTGGCAATATCATCCGTATCCTTAATAATGAGATGTGTTTTTGTATCCGGTTCAAATTCATAAAATGAGGTGATGGGGTTATAAATTTTTTCTGCAACTGCGGCAGCCTCCTGGCCGCTTCTTTTAGTTTCCTCATGGAAGTGAATCAGAAAATGCTCTGTTTCAATAGTTTCCCATTTTAGCTCAGGGTGATTGTACCAGCTTTGACTAAACATAAAATTGAAGATAAAAATAACAAAATAAAAGTATTTCATTTGACCACCACCAATCTTACCAACTCAGACTGCCCCACATTGGGTTTAATTTCAGCCATATAAAAACCCGCATCAAATTGAGATGCATCCCATATAATTTCATTAAATTCATAATGGGTTAAATCATTATTTGTCAAATTATCCTCTACCAAAAAGCCAGCTGCATTATAAATTTTAACTCTGACTTCTGATGTTGTGGAATTACTTACATAAAACCTGAACGTTGTGGTTCCTTCAGTTATTGGATTTGGATAATTATAGGCTTTCCTTCTCATGATGCCTCTATCTGCAGGATCAAAGTGTACCCCTGTTGATAAAGGAAATCCGGATGGTCTGCTGTGTGGATTTAACCAATAACTATGATCCATATCTAAATCAAACAAAAACAAACGAGAACCATCAATAAGCGCCATTTTCCCATTCCAAAATGGGACCATGGCCAAGGGTTGTTCATTATTAAAAGAAGATAGTTGTCTCAATCTATCTCCTTTATTCGAAAGGATAGTAATGTTTTCTCCTTCCCGACAAAGAAGCTCTGGATCATCATCATCAAGAATATTTGCAATGAGTGGAATTCCTGAGAATTCTCCCTTGATTGGGAATCCATCTACTAAGGTTTGATTCCCATTTCTAGCTACAATATCACCATCTTCAATGGTAATAATTTCATCTAATTCATCTCCGTCAATGTCGCCAAAAGCAAGGGAGGAGTCAGCAGAAATAAGTAAAGTGTCGATAGTTTCTGCAATATTGTATTCATGTATATATCCCATTGGCGCTTTAAATTCTGAATGGTGAATCCCCATAGTGTCTATCCAATAATTATGATCTTGTCCTATATAAAATGTATCATTAAAAGTATAAATTGATTGATTTACACCAATTGTGATATTTTCCAAAGGGGTGGCGCCCTCCAAATAAGAGTGACTATAAATTTGACCATCTTTTTCATAATAAACCACAGCGGTACTATCCACTGCATTATAGCCATTCCCCAAATATTGAATAGTTGTATTTGCTAAATTAATAATGTCAATTCCATTATTAAATGTAATTTGAATTTGCATTGTATCCGAGATTTCGCTGAGGATTTCAATGGATAGAAAAGAATCAGAGCCGTCAACCGTTCTGGAATTGGGACTGGACCAATAATCAAAAATAGTTTCATTCTCCAAATCAGGATTGGCAAATTCATAGCCTTCATTCCCATGATACCAAAAATCCCAACGGGTTCCGGTAGTGGGACTATCGCTGGCAAAAAATGCATAACTTTTGGTGCCAATATCCTGGGAACCATCTGCTTCTTCAATTTTTACATGGTGGTAAGATTCATCATTGATAACATTATTTGGAGACAAATCAAAGTTCGGAATTGTAATATGCCAAATCAGAATTCCTGAGCCGGGCAAGCCGTAATCATAATGATCAAATCCCGTAATTACCTGAGTTGCATCATCTATTTGTATTTGGCTTTCGCTGAACTCATCTATCACTGTATCAAACCAATGACCCACTCGGTACTGATCAATTTTGTTTTTTCTTCTTAGAGAATCAATATCCGTTTTGTAGGCGACCCAATTATTTCGATTTTCTAATAAAAAATATTCATCATTACTAATGTCTATTCTCAATAAAGTGTTTAATGAGTCTAAGGCAATAATAAAAATAGTTGTGTCGGTACTTTGAAAAGGGGAAATAGTTTCTATAGTTGACCACTCCTCTATTGGTAGGCTTCTAGTCCATGGAGAAGGTGGTACTGGAATAACTCCTCTACCATTGTTCGAGCCATGGTCCATAAGTCCGAAAAAACCAACCCCAGGATCACCTGTATCAGAATTAAAAAGTTCCGGCAGTCCTAATTCGTACCCTAAAAGAAATGCAAAAATACCGGTGAGTCCCAACTGGATACCGCAGAGATCATTAGTACCATAATTGGGGTTTCCAAAAATATCTTCCACAACATCAAAGTAAATCATATTTTGAGTTTCAGGGAGTAAAATTCCAGTTTTTATGGAATTACCCAAAATTTCAGTTGGGGTAACTCCCATCATCATTTTTTCATCTATGTAGGCAGATTTTAAATCATAAATGGTTGGATCAAATCCGGGTAGTGAAATATCCTG
>Ga0209501_10006337_pt1 | contig 10658 bp, 5 predicted proteins | sample ArcticOcean_MG_C_4_FD_187434 | JGI IMG/M metagenome (GOLD analysis project Ga0209501, IMG submission 187434) | Marine microbial communities from western Arctic Ocean - ArcticOcean_MG_CB4_134 (SPAdes) (version 2) | ecosystem: Environmental > Aquatic > Marine > Oceanic | place: Arctic Ocean...
TAGTAAGTACAAGACCAAGCATCAGACGCTTCACAAGGTCAAAAAGGTCAAGCGAAAGACGCGTCGAGTCAACCAGAAGATTGATCGCGCGAAACGCAAAACGAAGAAGAAAGTCCGCAGTGACCGGCGAACGATTCGCAAGGGAACGCGTAAGCAACGACGGACAACTCCCACCCGTCGTGGGGTGCGGGGTTCTAAGCGAAAACGTTAGGACACGGTGGCGTCGTTATCCACGCGACCCTTCATCAATACAAGTCGATGACCGCGAGTGCCTCAACGGGGCGGATACGCCACTGTATCGAGTTTGTTTGGTGATTTTTTGGAAAGCGATACAGTGCCATGGAACGAGAGGTTTTCATCGGTGTGAGGCGGGACCATTGGCCGTCCCCGGACGCCACCTCGACCCACGTGTCCTCCACATGGTCTCGGCTCACATCAAACCAGCCAAGCAGCAGGGTTAGCGCGGCGTTCGCAGTGGTTTGAGCGATGGTGACCGACAAGGAACCATCGAGCGGCCCACCGAGGGAACAGGATTCGAGCCCAGGACTGGGTTGGAACCCAAAAGGCTGGAGTTCGTCGGGGGGCAGATGGGACCAGTGGTAGGGGAGCCCAATGTCGCAGACGCGCCCTTCATAGCGTATTTGTACATCGTGGGTGTTGAAGCGACGGCGGACACTCTGGATGGCGATGGATCGACCACTCCCACCGTCGATAGTTTCCTTTGTCTCCGCGTCGGCCGTGATGGGAAATCCGGCGGGGGCGACCAGAATATCGTGATCGGGTGGCAACGTGGTCGATGGCGCCTCTGCCGGCATGCCGTGGGTGTACGCCAGGTATCGAGGGGCTGCCAATGCGCCGAATACCGGTCCATGGACTCGCTGATTCAGATCGGTATAGGACAGGCCATGGACGTGATGCAGCTGGTCGATGACCCGTTGTTGCTCATTGAATGACATCTCAAAGGGTTGTTCGTCTTCGCTCTGCGACTCGGGCCAATGGAGCCATCCGCCCCAGAACACGACCAGTGTGGTGAGGGCTAGCATGACCGGGCCGCTCCATCTGGCTTTGTGCAGACGGCTGGGCACGTGGCGTAGTGCGTGTGCAAATCCGAGCCCGGCAAGAATGTACACGCCCGGTACCAGACCGTTGAAGTACCGGGGTTCGGGATGGAGCCCCGAAAGGGCGGCAACCACCACCATTCCCACGAGCACTTGAAGCAGGCACCACTGGGGAAACGCCCAGGTTGTTCGGATGTCTCGCACCGTTCGGGCCAGTCCCCAAAGTGCGCCGAGTAGGACGCACACCGCCAGCCAATGTGTGCTCGGGGAGCTCCATCCACTCCAGAGATGTTCCGGCAAACGTCCAAACATGTCCCCCAGAGCCAATCCGCCAGCGGCGCGTTGGGCTCGAAGGGCGGCCACGTGGTCCCAATTCAATCCTGACAGGACGACAACGTAACCGATGAGCAAAAGAGCCGGAACTACCAGAGCAAGCGAGGCCTGCCATCCCGCCGCCCAGCGATCTCGTTGCAAAGTACGCACATGCAGGAACGCCAGCGGAAGCGCGTAGGCCACGCTGACAAGGTGTAGTTGGAGCATGAACGCCGTGGTGAGCCATGCGAGAAACGCCGATTGGCGTGCTCTGCGCAAACAATTTTGTGGAGAAGCCAAAACCAGATCAGCGTCACGCCCGGCAAGAGCGCGTTGTGCCACAAGCGTACGGTGACTTGCGCCAGGTGATGGCTGGTTCCCATCAACAGACACGTCAGCAAGGCCGTCGTGGGTCCGATGTGATCTCGAAGAGTCCGATACAGGAGAAACAAGCCCAGCACGAGGACGAGGATGTGCAGGACATGAACCGAGTAGGGGTTCGAATTCACCGCCAACGCTGGCGCGCTGGCGAGGTACCATCCCGGGCCGAGACTGACGGGAAGGAAATCGATTGCGGGGCCTTGTTTGGGCCAGATCCCATACTCTACCAGGCCCGCAGTGCGGAAGAGGTCTCGTTCAGAGTCCGCGTTGAGCTCAAGCTGTGATTGAAGTGGAACCAGGTGCAGGTAGAGAACAAGTGCGCCGAGGACGCCTATGCCGGCCCAACGCTGCATCATGTAGACGGTATCGCGGGGGCGCTGGGGTCTTTGCATTGATCGCACTCGCTGCATTTTGGATCGTCGCAAGAGCAGAGGATCTTGCAGTGTACGAGGTTGGCGAGGTTTTCCGCGAACACTCGATGCCCCAAGCGGCTCATGTGCATGGTGTCGTAAAACCAGAGATTCTCCTGCTCCTGAACAAAGTGATTGAGCACGTCATAGACCGGCACATCCACGGTTTCACCCAATCCGCGATAAATGTCTTGGGCCACACCGACTTTGCTCTCTCCACGCATGATGACTTTGCCCGCCGTTTCCACGTACATGTTGGTGGGTTCGATGGAAAAGACGACGCGAATATTGTGCTCTTGTGCGACCTTGACCCACCATTTGAGGTAGAGTTCCATCTCATATACTTCGAAAATGTCGGCGGCCAGGATCTGCCCCAAGTGTGAGTCAAGAATGTCGCCTCGGAAGCGCTCTAGGAGCGCCCCGGTGGCCGTTCTCGTCATGGGCGACATCATGGGTTTTTCCGGATTGGCTGGGTCGTCCACGTTTTCGTTGGACCACACGTGATATTGATCCACGTTCATGAACTCGTTGACCACAAAGTTGATGACGACAATGTCGGGCTCGTAGCGAATGATATTGCCCGAAAACCACCGGAGGCCAGTGGCCGTTTTAACGCCGGGAAAAGCGACGTTAATGACTTCGATGTCTTTGTCGCCCAAGGCGTGGAGGTGCTCTTGCAATTTGGCGCTGAAAGCGTCCTTGTCTCGAGACGGGATCCCCCATCCATACGTTTGCGATCCACCGAATACCATGACGCGCGTTTTCTTGGTTTCGTCGCTGGATTGAACGGCTGGGTAGTCTTGTCGCTTAAAACGCATGTCGATGAACCATGGATTGAGGCGACGAATCATCGGATCATAAACCCAGTAATAGGGCGGGGTGGTTTGGTGATGCCAGTAATTTGTCCAATTGTGCCGCCGCTCTGGGGTCATCCAAGCCATCCCTTCGAATGCTGTGACAGCCACGAGAATCAGCACTCCCACGGAAACCAGACGCCGCTTCCATGTGGGATTGGGCGTGCTCCATCGTACGGTCTGGCCGAGGTTCAAGGTTCCAGTGATTAGGGTACATACTCCCAGGAAGATCTGACCTCCTTCGCCCATCCATTCTGCGAAGCGACCCAGAAAAATGCCATCGATCCAGCCCAAGCGAGCCAAGAGCCACCACAGCAGCCACACCCCAAAAAGCGCGTATGCGCGAGCACCCTTCTTGACCACGGTCTTCCAGTGAGCAAACGACCACGGCTGTCGGATCAGTAGGGCGATGGCCAACGCGAAGAGGCCGAGAGTGAGGATGAGCTGCGCCATCACCGCGAGTATGTCTCCGCTCCAGGCAGTTCGTGTGACTGTGCTGGTCTCCTCGTCCACCGCTCGACTCACGCGGATGTCGCCAAGGGCTGTGACGGCGGCCGATTGGCTGAGAAACTGAACACCTCCGATACGGAACTTGCGGCTGAGATCGGTTCGATAATCCATCAACTTCCCATCCACAGTGACCTGGGCGATGGGTGGGCGACAGCTGATCACCACTTCATATTCCTTGGGCTCTAGCGTCCAGCCACCGTGGGGGGAGCGACTGACTTTGTCGCTGTGCAGGCGTCGCAGCTCGCTCGGCAGTCCTGCGGTACTGCTGACGAATGTGGATATGGCCTTCAATTCAAAGTCTTGTTGATCTCCCCCGTCTGGGCTGTTGGACCGGTCCACTTGGTACACATCGTTGACTTTGGGTGGCAAGGCTTGCATCAGATCGACACGAAGGATTTCATTGGGGCCCAACTGCACTCGGAATGCCAGTCGGGTGTCCGGCAAGCCTTTGGCGTCGTCACCTTCTGCGGCTTCGTCGGCCACATCCGGCAGTTTCAACTCAATGCGTTGGCCCAATTTGAGGGAGCTGATGGCGGGCTGCTTGGCCAGGACTTCTTTGTTTACGGCATGGTCGGTCGGAATCTCCGTCTCGATAATGCTGGCCCGCCACATTGTGCGCACCCCGTAGAGCGCCCCTCCCACAGTAATCAGCACAAGGGCGGCCACGATCCACCGCAGACTTTCTCTGCGGGGCGAAGGTGTTCGGGTTTCGGCGGCTTCGGATGTGTTGCCGTCTGCCGTTACAGGCGTATCGTCATCGAGCACAGGGACGTTGAGTTTCCAGGGACCGGCTTCCAAGTGCTCCCAAAGGCTCATCCACACATACACGACGAAAAGACCGGATAGGATCCATTGGAAGAGCAATGGCATCCATGGCAGTAGACACAAAATCCCCAGTATTAGAAGCGGGGTGGATCGAGTGATACATGCTGGAATCAACATCACTGGATTGCGTTTGGACTCGATAGCGACCTTGGCGATGGGGAGTCCAAAGAGGATCAGCCAAATCAGCATGGACAAGCCGACAATGGCCCGAAGTCGATGTTTGATCGTGCTCCAAATTGAGAATGTTTCTTCCCAATCGACTTCTTGATTGCGCTCATTGGTGCCCACGACACGCCACCGGGTGATGGTGGTGTTTTGTTCGCCGGAGCCCAGCGCCACATAGGGATCGGTCACGTCAATTTGAAAGGGCACATTTTGAGCCGTGCCGTCCAATGTCGCCGTTAGTGTTCCATTCTTATTGATCTCCACGGTGAATCGATGGGGACCGGGAGCGAGGCTGCGACCGAACTTATCGAGCTCGACTCGTTCCGTGACTCGCCCATGCTCATAGCGTACGAGGGCGTTGACGAGAGGGTTTTCGGCGTCCGGAAAGGAGGTCAGGCGTGCTGCCCAGAAGGTGCCCTCATCTTCCGGATTGCTGGTGTGGTCCTTGTAGTTCAGGGCCACATAGAGTTGGGCGTTCTCTTCCAGCGAGAAGTCCACATCGACCAAGGTCACCGTCTTGAGACGCTGTTGAAACATGGCGTACTCGTTGTTTCGAAGATTGATCTGAGCGCCGATGTTCTGGGGGGCCAAACCGATCTCGGTCAGACCGGGGATGTGGTACCACATGGTCCCCTTCAATCGGAAAATCTTCCCACCGTTGATGTAGCCGATGTCTTCGCGTGCACCCAGGTTGTGAGCCGAGACCAAGAGGGTGTTGCTCAGGACCCCGAAGGACAAGGCCAGCGCTCCCAGCAGCGGCCACAGATGGGACCGCCATTGAGAAAAGGGTGGAATCTTCCAGCTACGGGGATCGAGTCGCATTTCACGAGAGCATAGCCCGTGCCCCGTCCGAGCGCCAGCGTATGAGGAAGAACACTGTGTGTTGGGGCTGTCCTGGGTTTCTTATGACAGCGGTCTGAAGCCTTAGGGCATGTAGGAGGCTACATCCGGTCCGCTACTGTTGAGGTAACGGGTGGCCTGCCGTTGGATTTCACGGTCTTGATCGGTGACGGCGTCGAGGAACAGACGTGTGCATCCTGGCGTTCCAATGGCATGACACGTTTTTAGCATTGCGAATCGTTCAATGCGTTGGGCCGACGTGAAATGAGTGAGGATGTAGGGAACAACGGTTTTGTCTTTGAGTGCGCCCAGTGCCTCTAGAATGGCCGTCCGCGGGGTTTGTTCGGTGTGTAGCAGCGCGTGCAACTGGGGGATGGCTTGGCGGACGCGAGCTGTACCACAAGCGCGAATGGCTGCTGCACGAATGGCTTTCTCATCGGTGTCTGCCAAAATGCGAACCAATTGCTCGTGGGCTTCCGCGCTGTTGATTTGCGCCAGGCTTTTCACGATGGTCGCTCGGTGCATCCGTTGACCCCAGAGCTTGTTCAAGAGCGGAAGAACGGCTGCGTCGCCGGTGGCGCCCAGCGCCGCGACGACGAAGGGGGGGAGTTGTTGCGGCGGATTGTGAATCACTCGGCTCAACAAGGGGATCGTCCATTGAGGGTGGTGTCCCAGAATCTCTACGGCGTCGTCATGAAGTGATGGATCTTTCAAGGCCGCATCGAACATGGTTGTCAATCCCAACAGTCCGTGCGCACTGATGGCACGCTTAGCCGCGCGGCGATAACGAACTTCACCGCGTTGAAGCAACTGAACCAAGGGGGGCAATGCATAGCGGGCGTTGGCTTTACCCAGGCCTCGGACCACCGCCAAACCCATTGGCGCATTCAACTGCTTTAGGTACTGAGCCAAGGCGTTGATGGCTTCCAAGTGGTTACTTTGCACCATCGTTTTAATGGCAGTCCGGGCGACCCATCCATTGGGGTCGTGGAGCAGCGCAGTGAGCAATTCGACAGTGTGGCTATTGTGAGCGATCGAACCCAGGGTGGTTGCCACGGCGTGACGGACATCCGGGTGTGGGTCTTTGGCTTGACGTTTCAACACGGTGAGTTCTTGGGTCGAGCCTTGATTCAGAGCCATTGTTGCCAATCGTCGTACGCGTGGGGAGTCAGCCCCAAGGAGATGTTTTAGGGTGTGGAGGGCGTGAGGGTCGCCCACGTGCTGGAGGCCCTCCAACAGAGCGACGACCACTCTCTCACTGCGCTTGCGAAGGAGGGCTGTGCGCAGACCGGGTCGGGCTTGGGTGCCAAACGAGCGCAACGCTGTGGCGGCGGCTATGGCGTGGTCGTCATGGGTGCTGAGTAACGTCTGGTTCAGGATGGGAATGGCGGTCTCATGACCGGTGGCGGCCAGGGCATGCACGATGGCGACCGTCAGCGGGCCCTCTCCGTAGGACTTGGCCAACGAAGCAAGGGACGTTGCTGCAATGGGCGATCCTACTCGCCGCAGGGTTTCGAGCAGTTGAATTTGCTGGGTGGGTTGGTTGTTCCGCAGGGCGATCAACACCATTGGAATGGCGGTTGGCCCCATGGCGGTGAGCGAATGAATGGCATTCTCTGCTCCAGGCTCATTCAATTGCTCCACGAGCGCAGAGATTCGTGCGATGGCCGCTTCGTCGACCCTGGTGGGCAGTGTCATTTCTTCGAACTGAAGCTCACTCACGCAGATGGCCTTATCCTGTCCCACATAGGAGGCGGTGACACGCAGGTGGATGGCGTCGGTGGGCATGGGCGGGTCAATAACAATTCGTTGGGTTTTCATTCGGTCGGCCATCGAAATCGTCATCGAACGCCCATTGCCTTCGACCGTGATTGTGCGTGGACGGGAAAATGCCTGGAACTTCTTGACGGTGGCCGCGCATCCACCCGTGATCGCCAGCGCCGTTAAGTACCGAGTGCCCCGGAATTGGATGGCGATTGTCGGCGTCGTGTCTGTGGAAGCCGCGGTCCATGAGGTCCACTTAATACCATCGGTCAGGAGCGTCTCATCAAGACGTTTGGCCGTCGAGCGGGGTGTGGACATACGGGACGTGACCGTTGTGGACTGAATTTGGTGGCTCTTGATGGATGCTGTTTGAAGTGCCCAGGCTGAAGTGGAGGAGAGGATAACCGTCAGAGTGAGTAGCGGGAAGAGCGAGGTCGGTCGGTGCATTCAAAGGCCTCCAGTGCCGGGGGTATGTTCTTTATCGGCGACTTTTCAGTGAACCTTGAACATTTTTGATAATGACTGTGGGTACGCGGGACTCCGACGGGCTTGCGCCAGACACGCGACGGCCATACAGTCTGACCACAATGGGCTTCCATTCACGAGTGATGGTTACTGTACTGGCGTTGTGCATCGCGTCAGGCTGTACGGAACGGTCGAGCACACCGGCTGTGTCCACGCCGACTTCCACCGAAAGTGCCTCGGCGAAGAGCATGAGACTGATTCGCGTCGAAGCGGCGGGAAACACGACGCCGGATCAATCGACCGCCCCTCCTCGGGAAAACTCCTCGCCCACCGAGCCCCAATGGAGCGTCTCGGCAGGACCCTACGGACTCATTCGCTTGGGTCTTCCGGGGTTTGGAGACCGCACGTTGCGAGAGAAACGCTTTGCGTATCACCTGGCACAGGCGGCTTTGGCCGGTCGGGACATTACGGTGGACCAGCGTCATCGTCACGCCTTGGCGATTCGACAGGCCCTGGAAGACTTGTTGACCATTGTCTCCCCCGCGGCGCTGCCTGCGCGCGAAGCCCTTCAAGCCTATGCCCTGCGGTTTTGGATAGCCAATGGACCCTATGAACCGTCCACAGGAGAGAAAATCCTGCCGGGATTTGATGTGACCGCCTGGCGAGGTGCGTTGAAGACGTTGAAAGATGCCGGACAAATGACGTCGATGTTGAACCGTCCGGACATGGAAAAATTTCTCTTTGATCCGAACTTTGAACCGCTCTTGACCGTCCGCAAGCCTCAGGCCGGTACGGATCGACTGTTAGCCAGTGGCAACAATCTCTATTCAGGGATCACGATGCGCGATTTGTTGAAATTTGACGAGCAGTTTCCGTCCAACTCCCGTCTTGTGAAGCGCAAGGGTGTTCTGATGGAGGAGGTGTATCGAGCCGGTCGGTCCGCCACGTCGGATCAACGCCCCGCTCCGCCGGGTCGTTACGCGTCCTCATTGCGTCGTGTTTGTTCGCACTTGCGCTCGGCGTTGACCTTTGCTCCGGCCGGTCAAAAGGTGGCCATTCAGCACTTGATCGACCATCTGGAAACGGGGCGTTCGGAGGCGTTCGATCGCTTCAATGTGGCTTGGTTGAACGACGAATCTCCGGTGCAGGTGATGGCGGGCTTCATTGAAACCGGAAGCGATGTGCGTGGGACGAAGGGGGAGTGGGAAGCGACAGTGATGATCCGTGATGAGCGGGTTCACCGCTGGATGGAGCGCGTGGTGGATCATGTGCAGTACTTTGAAGATCGTTCCCCCTGGGCCGATGCGTACAAGAAGAAGTGGAAAACACCCTCCGTTCCTGTCCCCATGGAAGTGGTTATGGGGAGTGGGGCGACGGGCCCCATTTTACCGGGGGCGATCTATTTGCCCAACGGAGTCGCCCTTCGCAGTGCGCATGGCTCGCGCACGCTCTTGTTGACCAATGTGATGCGAGCCATCGACGGGGCGGTGCGTGAGCGCAGCGTGGATGAATTTACGCCCCCGCACGCGCGGGCTGCCATCCGGAAGTACGGTCCCATTATCGACGAACTAGAAGTGGTCCTGCACGAGGTGTTGGGGCACGGTTCGGGTCGTGTGGCCCCCCGATTTGATCACCAGCAGCCGGCGGTTCGTCTCAAGGAGTTTGCTACCGCGCTGGAGGAAGCGAGAGCCATGTTGGTCACCCTGCATCACTTCTGGGATCCGAAGGTGCGCGCTATCGCTCCGGAGTGTCCCGACGAATGCGCGGCGGCGGCGTATCAAGGACTGGTGACGCACGATCTGATGATGTTGCGCTGGGTGCACCGCGACCGGATTGAAGACGCCCACCGTCGCGCTGTCCATCTCATCGTCCACTATGCCGCGTCGAAGGGGGCGGTGAAACAGGTCACTATCGACGGCAAGACATTTCAAGTTGTGAGCGATCTGATGGGTATGCGGAAGGCTGTGAGCGATCTGTTGCGCCAAGTGATGCGGGCCAAAGCCGAAGGGGATTATAACGCGGCCAAAGTGCTCTTTGAAACGCATGGAATGGTTGTGGATCCCGTTTTGCGTACGGACGTGCATTCTCGAGCCAAGGCCATCGGGTTGCCGTCACACTATGCGTTCATCATGCCCACATTGAAGCGTGTGTTTGACGCGCAGGGGGCGGTCCGTGATGTCGTGCTAGAGCCCTCCGAAACGTTCGAAGCGCAGATGCTGCGATGGGGGCGGGCGTTCTCACGTCATCCATAGCTTCGTAGTGATCGGATATCCGGCGGTTTCGACAGCTTGCGCGAAGAGCATGCGCTGGCGTACGCTGTCTGTACCGTGAAGTCCCACGAGCACCTGAATGATGGTCGGATTCGTTATCGGTTTCCCACACCGATAGCGGCGCCCTATCGAATTTCTCGCATTGCCCGCACACCTGCGCTTCGGCTGGGCCATACGATGGCTGTCCTCGACCAGACAGTTCGGTTTTCGACTTGGGTGCTGTTGAGCGAATACATCGCTGCCGATGTTCGGGATGATGACGTCGAATCGTTGCTCCGAAACTTTGACGTATCGTCTACGGCTTGGTTGCGGACACTCTGCCAGTCACTGCTCTCACTGGAGTTGCCGACAGAACCGCTGATACCGGCGATGAGACCATCGCTCTTGGGGGAAGCGGGCGACCAGATGCATGCGTTGGTTTCCCGCGCTCTGGAAATCCCCATCGCTCGTAATAAGCTGGATTTGGACACCGCAGGAAGCTTGTTTGAGGAATTGGCACCTCAAGTCTCAGACGTATTAACACAGCTGCATTGGTTGGAAGACATTGTGTTGGTTCGGGTCGAGACCTTGTCCGATGACACGCAGACAATGGCGTACTTGCATCCGTGGCGTGGCGTCGGTTTTGAACTGCCGATTCCGGTGGGATATTCGAGCAGCAAAGGATTGGAACATTCGTCCACGTTGCTGATTCGACCCGGTGACAGCCGCGCTTTGCGAATGGATCCTTTTTACACCAGTAATGACCAGCATCAGCTGCTGAGCTTAATGCGCTTGGGTGGAACTCACCGTCTTCACTATGAGCAC
>Ga0209501_10006338_pt1 | contig 10658 bp, 7 predicted proteins | sample ArcticOcean_MG_C_4_FD_187434 | JGI IMG/M metagenome (GOLD analysis project Ga0209501, IMG submission 187434) | Marine microbial communities from western Arctic Ocean - ArcticOcean_MG_CB4_134 (SPAdes) (version 2) | ecosystem: Environmental > Aquatic > Marine > Oceanic | place: Arctic Ocean...
AACGACAGTCGTTGGCCAGGGCGTTTGCCGTTTTGGACTCCGACATATTAGAATCCCGGCGCGTGGCCGATATCGGCCGCTATAATTGTGGCAAATCATTCGAGTTTGCTACGAGGAAACCTACCCATGCCTGAATTGCGCCGCAAGACTATTACCGGCTATTGCGATCCCCTTTCCGCCCGGCCCGGCCAGGCCATTGATTTCAAGGTCTGTTGCTATGAAGACGGCGCCTATGATGCGGAACTGGTCCGCGTCATCGGCGGTGACGATACGCCGGGCGGAACTGGCGTGATTGAGGAGGTGGTGCCGGCACCTTTTGCCCAATCCTATGCCGGTCGCCATCAGGCCATACACACGGGCTCTCATGGCATCGTGGACAGCGGCAAGGCTTTAGCAGGGCTGGGGAGCTTTACCTTGCAGGCGATAATCCAGCCGACCTTGCCGGGGCGCCAGCGGCAAGTGGTGATGGGGCGCTGGCGGGCTGATGATGAAGCCGGCTTCGCTATGTTGCTTGATGACGACGGCGCCTTGGCCCTGGCCATTGGTGAAGATGGAATTGGGCGCCGGGCGTTTCTTAGCACCCGTGTGCCCTTAAGCCGGGGGCAGTGGGTCTTTGCTGCGGCCAGCTACGATGGCGCCAGCGGCCGGGCGTGGCTGGTACAGCGGCCTTTACCCCTGGGGCCGGGGGACAGCGTGATCTCGCCGGCGATTGAACGCACGGAGATCCTGGCGCAAAATCTGTCGCCGGGCGCAGCGGGGTCGCTGTTTCTGTTTGCGGCCGGGGACGGCGCGCCAAAAACGGCGCACTTCAACGGCAAGATCGACCGCCCGCGCCTGGCTAACCGAGCCTTGAGCGATGCTGAAATGGCGGCGCTGTCCGGCCCGGTGGTGCCCGGGGTCCTAGCCGATTGCGTGCGGGGTTGTTGGGATTTCGGTTCTGATATCTCCAGCGACCGAATCAGCGATCTGTCTGCCCATGGCCTGCAGGGCCTGGTGGTCAACCTGCCAACCAGGGGGGTGACTGGGCACAATTGGGACGGCCGCGAACAGAATTGGCGCCATGCACCGGATCAGTATGGCGCCATACATTTCCACCAGGATGATATGTACGACGCCGGCTGGCAGACCGATTTCAGCTATGCCGTGCCTGATGATTTACCCAGCGGGGTTTACGCCGCCCGCCTGCGGCACGGCAAGGATATAGATCGCATCCCCTTCTTCGTGCTGCCACCCAAAGGGGAGGCGACTGCGGATGTAGTGTTCCTGGTGCCCACTGCCTCTTACATGGCCTATGCCAATACCCGGCAGCGCCTGCAGCCCAACCTGATCTTTGGCGACGGTCATCCGGAATATGTCAACGACGGCTTTCTGGCTGGGCACCCGGAAGTCGGTGGCTCCCTCTATGACCTGCACGATGACCGCAGCGGTATTCACTATTCCTCCCGCCTGCGCCCGGTGATGAATATGAAGCCCGGCGATAACCGGCCCTGGGGCTTGCCGGCGGATCTGAACATCGTCGCCTGGCTAACGCAGATGGGTCAGAAATTCGATGTCATTACCGATGAGGAATTGCATACCGAAGGTGCGGTGCTGTTACAGCCCTACCGCTGTGTCCTGACCGGCAGCCATCCGGAATATCACTCCACCGCCATGCTGGACGGGATCGCGGCCTATTTGGACCAGGGCGGCCGCCTGATGTATTTGGGTGGCAACGGCTTTTACTGGCGCATCGCCTTTCGCGATGACAAGCCCGGCGCGATCGAGGTGCGCCGGGCCGAGGATGGAACCCGGGCTTGGATGTCGCCCGTGGGGGAATATTATCACTCCTTCAACGGCGAATACGGTGGTCTGTGGCGCCGCAATGGCCGCCCGCCGAACCAGTTGGTGGGCATCGGTTTTGCCGCCCAGGGGTTCGAGGATAGTGGCCATTATGAACGCCAAAGCGGCGCCGACGATCCCCGCGCCGCCTTTGCCCTGGCCGGGGTGGGGGCAGGGCCCATCGGTGACTTTGGCAGCATCGGTGGTGGCGCGGCGGGTGAGGAAATTGACCGTTGGGATACCCGCGACGGTACGCCGACCCATGCCTTGGTGTTGGCGCGGGCGGCTGATTTCGGCGGCGATATGTTGCGCACCAAGGAAGACTTTCTCTCCACCATGCCACAATTCGATGACCCCAACGTGCGTGCCGATATGGTATTTTTCGAATGTCCCCAGGGCGGCGCGGTATTCGCCACCGGTTCCATCACCTGGGTCAGTAGCCTGGCTCATGACGGCTATGCCAACAACGTGACCCAGATTACCGGCAATGTTTTACGCCGGTTTCTCGACCCCATGCCATTTGCCCCGCCGCCTCGCCTGCCGTAAGGGCATCCTTGCCACGACCCGCTTTGGTGGCTTAGTGTTTTCTTTATTCGATCCATCAGCATGAAGGGGAAGTCTGCATGCGTATTGTCAATCCATCCTTTGGCCAGGAGGCGCCCAGTACCGAGACGGTTGGCGCCAACGCGGTCGATTGGAAACATGACCCGATCATCCTGTTTTCCAATTCTAAGCCCAACGCAAAAGAGCTGTTGGAAGGTGTTCGCAATCAAATGGGCGCCTACCGCAATACGGACAATATAGACTATATCGCCAAGGATACAGCGGCCCAAGGGGCGCCAGAGGCGATGTATGACGAGTTGGCCACAAAATACCGGGCGGCGTTACTCGCCATAGCGGATTGAGGGGCATGTTCGTCGTGGAGTTTCCATGACAGCATCGAACTTGAAAAACGCGGTGTTACTAACTTCATCCTGACCACCGATACTTTCCTGCCCCTGGTGCAGGCCCAAGCCAAGGCGCGCAAGGTCAAGGCCCAGGTGATCGTAATGAAACATCCCATCGGCGGCTTGAATGCTGAGGAATTGTTGGAACGGATACAGACGGCGTCCAGCGGTTTGCAGGCGGCGATCGAACTTTAACGGACCGCGTACATGGCGGCGTGGCCAGGCTGGGGCGTTTCCGGCCTTGCCCGGCTGTGCGCGGCAAATGAGAGTGACCGGTGAATTATGGAAACTGTCGCGGAGACCGAGATCCTGGACCTTGATGACCTGGACCAGGCGGAATGGAATGAATACGCCCGTGAGCAGGGTTGGAGCGATGGTTTCCCCCTTGTGATGCCGACGGAAGACGTGGTGGCGCAGTTCGTTGCCACCTGTCATGGCGATAACGAGCCGATCCCGGCCATGTCGCCACGCCGGGTTATTCCGACGTTGCAGTCCATGGCGGCTAATGCGGTGATGGCTGGTTGCCGGCCAGAATACTTCCCGGCCGTCCTGGCGGCGGCGCGGGCGGCGCTGACACCGGAATATAATCTGCACGGCAGTCTGGCGACCACCCATTCCTGCGCGCCCATGTTGATGTTTAACGGACCGGTCCGCAAGGATCTGAATATCAATTGCTCCTCAAATTGCTTTGGCCAGGGCCGGCAGGCCAACGCCACCATTGGCCGGGCCTTGCAATTGATCCTGTTGAACGTGGGCGGGGCCAAACCGGGGGTGATGGACCGCTCCACCCTGGGCTCGCCGGCTAAATATGCATTTTGTTTTGGTGAAAACGAGGAAGAAAGCCCTTGGGAGCCGTTCCACGTGCGCCGGGGCTTCGCGGTGGAGGACAGCGTGGTTACCGCCATGCCCAGCGAACCGCCCCATAACATCAACGATCATGGCTCCACCACCGGGGTCGGCATTCTGACCACTATCGCCGGTACCATCAGCCAGCCCGGCGCCAATGCGATCTATGGCAACGCACCGATATTCATCGTGCTGGGCCCGGAACACGCTCAGACCCTGCATCGAGACGGCTGGACCATCCCGGACATGCAGCAGGATTTGCATGTCCGTTCGGCTGTGCATATTTCCCGCGTCTCGGTGGAGAACCAGGAAAGCTACGCCTCCATGGACCGGCCCATGGTCAACGATCATTACCCCATGACGGCCAGCCCGGAGGATATTCTTATGCTGGTGGCGGGCGGTCCGGGCAAGCATTCCGGCTACATCCCGCCCTTCGGCTTCACCTCCGCCTGCTCTGTGCGGCTCTCCCACGTCTGACGATACCATGGAAGCCCTGGGCGATTTGCCGATCTTCCTGGAAACCATGCCGTGGGAAGAAGTCCAGGCTGCCCTGGAAGCGGAGGGCCTGGGCGACGGCCTCCCCCTGGTGCCTCCAACGCAGCAACGGATGGCCGCTATATTGGACGGCATCGCGGCGCCCAGCAAATTATATGGCCAGATGCTGCCCCTGTTTGGCGATTTAACTACCGCTGCCGTGGCCTACAATTGCGTCCTGGCCGGCTGCCAGCCCGATGCTCTGCCCATCGTGCTGACTGCTGCCGAGGCTTGTTTGGAGCCGCACTTTAATCTGCTGGGTATCCTGACGACCACCGGGACGCCGGCGGTCGTGACCATCGTGCATGGCCCCATTACCCGCACCCTGGGCATGAATTCAGGCACCAATTGCCTTGGCCCCGGCAACACCGCCAACGCCACCCTGGGCCGGGCGATCGCCCTGGTGCTGCGCAATGTCGGCGGCGCGCGGGCCGGCATCGGCGATATGGCGACCATGGGCCAGCCGGGGAAATATACCTTTTGCTTCCCAGAGGGCGATGCAGGGATCTTCCCGTCTCTGCCGGCGCGGCGCGGCCTAGATAAAGATGTGAATGCCGTGACGGTGCTGGGGATCTCGGGCACGGCGGAGGTTTTGCCCTGCGGCGCCGGTAATACGCCAGAGGCTATATTGCAGCCCATGGTGGCGGCCATGATCGCCGGGGGCGCTGTTTCCTCCGCCGGCCGGCAGCGGGATCTGGGCGAACAATTTTTTCTGTTCCCACCAGAACTGGCCCGGCAAGTCACAAAGCATGGTTGGGATTTGGCCCGGGTGCAGGATTATCTGTTTACCGCTCGCGCGGTTGCTCTTCTTGAAATAGCCTCTTTTACTGCCGATCGCCCCATTGCGCGCAGCGCGGGGGATATTCACCCCATCGTTACGGGCGGGGCCGGGGTGAAGATGACCCATCTGCCTTTGTGGGCCGGTGGTAGCCTGTCGGTGACTCGGACCCTGCGTAATCTTGGGAGTTAATAGTCATGCCCATCACCCAGCTAAAAGTTCTGCAGTGGGGGCCGTACGAAAATGGCCACGTCTTTGGCGATGTCGGGCCTTACGAGCGGGTTGAGGCCATCGCCCATTATGCGGTTGACCCCCTGCATGCTGCCAGCCAGGGCGTGGTGGATCTGGCGCTGGCTGAGCGGGGCGCCGATGGCCTGGTGCATTTTCAGGGCGATGTGACCCTGTTGCGACCCTTGAATGGGGCGAGGGGTAACCGCGCCTTGTTGATGCAGGTGCCGAACCGGGGCAAGCGGGTGATCGCCCGCTTCAATCAATCCCCCATGGGCACCGAGGATACGGCGGGGATCGCGCCGGGTGATGGCTTTCTGTTCGAACAGGGCTGGACCATCGCCTGGGCCGGGTGGCAATGGGACGTGCCACGCACACCAGAACGCATGCGCATCGGCCTGATGCCGCCCAGCGTGCCTCTCTCAGCGCGGACGCCGGCCAGCCGCATGCAGCTTCGTATCCAGCCCGATAAAACCCGCGACAGCCTGCCCCTGACCGATCAGCATGTGGGCGACCTGGGCCGCCATACCGTGGTGCGGGCGGCGGATGTCAATGAACCCGGAGCCCAATTGCTGGTACGCGACGGCCCCTATGGTGAAGCGGAGGTCATCGCCCGTAAAAACTGGCGTTTCGAACCCGATGATCACATGTGGCTGGATGGCGGCTTCAAGGCGGGACGGATTTACGATGTGCTTTACACGCCTTTGGACTGCCCCGTGGTGGGGGTGGGGTTGCTGGCAACCAGGGATCTGGCATCCTATCTGCGTTATGAGGCGGACGCGCCCACCGCCCGCGTCATTGATCATGTTATCGGCGAGGGGCAATCCCAATGCGGCCGTTTTCTGCGCACATATCTCTATCTGGGACTGAACAGGGATGAAGCCGACCGACCGGTATTCGATGGGATATTGGCCCATATCGCCGGTGGCCGGCGCGGTGAATTCAATCATCGTTACGCCCAGCCTTCGGTGCAGCCAACGCCATCATTCGGCCATCTGTTTCCCTTTGCCGACGGGGTGCAGACCGACCCCCTGACTGGGGCGACCGATGGTGTGCTGGCCCGGCAGGAGGCCAAGGGCGCGCTGCCCAAGATCATCTATACGGATACCTCGTCCGAATATTGGCGCGGCGATGCGGGCCTTAGTCACGGCGATCTGGACAAGGGGGGTGATGTAGAATTGTCCGCTGGCGTGCGCCGTTATCTGTTCGCCTCCACCCAGCATGGCCCCGGCGCCGCTGCCCTGACCAGGCACACCATGTTCGGCAGCCATGGCCAGAACTATCTGAACATTATCGATTACCGCCCGCTGTACCGCGCCGCCCTGATGAACCTGTTGGCCTGGGTCAAGGATGGAGCCGCACCACCCGATAGCGCTTTTCCCAGCCAGGCCGCCGCCAGCCGGGGCACTCGGGTCGAGGTGATGGCTGCGCTATCGGCATTCCCAGGCTTGGCCTTGCCCGATGGCGCGGCCATGACCTGGGTCTACCCCCTTGATTTGGGCCCGGACGCCGAACGGGGTATAGGGGAGATGCCGGCTAAAATCGGCCCAACGCCTTATCCCGATTGGGTCTCCATGCTGGACGGTAATGGCAACGAGGCGGGGGGTATCCCGATGCCGGATGTATCCGTGCCGGTGGCCAGCCATACCGGCTTCAACCCCCGTCATCCCAATACCGGTGCGGCGGGGCAGTTGCTAGAATATGTAGGCTCAACCATGCCCTTTGCCAAGGACCGGGCCGGGCGCGAGGCGTTAGGTGATCCGCGCCCCTCGATCCAGGAGCGCTATACTAGCCGTGATGACTATTTGACGCAGGTACGCGCGGCGGCGGAGGATTTGGTGGGGCAGCGTTATCTGTTGGCTCAGGATGTGGCGTTGTGTGTTGATCTGGCCAGCGCCCGTTACGATGCCTGCATGGGGCAATAGTAGTTTTTCATAGGAGTTCAAAGACATGGCAGACGATCCCTCGAACCCTGATGGTCGTATCAATATGGAACGGCGCGGCCCCTTGTTGCTCGTGGGCATTGACCGGCCCCATAAATTCAACGGCTTCACACCAAAGATGACCATGGAGCTGGGCGATGCCTATAGTCTGTTGGAGCGGGATGATGAGTTGCGCTGCGGCGTGCTGCACGCCGTCGGCCCGCACACCACGGCCGGGTTGGACATGCCGAAAATGGCGCCTCATAGAGCCAAGGGCGCACCGTTATATGGCGAAGGCAACATCGATTGCTTCGGTTTGGTGGGGCCGCACCGCAGCAAGCCTTTGGTGGCCGCGGTGCAGGGCATCACCTACACCATCGGCATAGAATTGATGCTGGCCTGCGATATCGTCATCGCCGCCGAAGACTGCCGCTTCTCCCAATTGGAGGTGCAGCGCAACCTGATGGCCACCGGCGGGGCCACCATTCGCATGGTGCAACGCGCCGGTTATGGTAATGCCATGCGCTATCTGTTGACCGACGACGAATTCGACGCGGCGACCGCCCTGCGCTTCAACTATATCCAGGAGGTGGTGCCCACAGGCCAACAGCTGGACCGTGCCATCAAATTGGCGGAAAAAATCTGCGCCCAGGCTCCCCTGGCCGTGCGCGCTACCATTGCCAATTCCCGCAAGTATCTGGAGCATGGCTTCGCTGCGGCAGTAGCGGATTTTGCCACTGTCAACGTCGACCTCGGGAAGACCAACGACGCCAAGGAAGGCCTGGCCGCCTTCGTCGAAAAACGCCCGGCGAAATTTACGGGTACCTAATCAAAAACGGGTACCTTAAGAGGGGGGAGAGAATGGCCGAGATGAACGTTGCGCTTGAAGAGCTTATGGCAATTCGCGATCGGCCCGATCATGGCGAGGCCGGGATCACGGGTGCCGATCCGGTTTATTCGACGCCATTCAAAGTAGCCGAGACCGGAGCGGCGGTGCTGGGTGCGGTGGGTGTGGCGGTCTCGGATATCTGGGAGATGAAAACTGGGCGGCGGCAGTCGGTGTCAATCGATGTGCGCCACGCCGCGGCGGCCTTGCAAAGTTTCGCCTTTCTGCAGACCCGGCAGGCGGATGGTTCCTATCAAACCCTGGGTAATTCTCCGGCGGCGGAAGCCAATTATCAAATCACTCAGCCTTTTCCTACACGGGATGGCCGCTGGTTTTTACCCCATTTCGGCATTGCGCATCTGAAGGAACGGGTGCTGGGGGTTTTGAAATGCGCGGCAACACGGGAGGCCGTGACCCGCGCCGTGAGCCAGTGGGATGCTTTGGAATTGGAGGATTCCATCGCCGAGGCACGAGCCTGCGGCGGCATGGTGCGGACCAACGCGGAATGGCTGGCCCATCCGCACGGCCAGGCCCTGGCGGCGCGGCCGTTGGTGGAAATCGAAAAAATAGGCAACAGCGCACCGGAACCCTTTTCTGGCGATGGCCGGCCATTGGCCGGTATCCGCGTGCTGGACCTGACACGCATACTGGCCGGTCCCGTCGCCGCCAGAACCTGCGCGGAACATGGCGCGGACGTTCTCATGGTCGCGGCCCGGGGCCTGCCGCAAATCAAAAATTTCGTGATCGACCTCTCACACGGAAAACGCAGCTGCTATCTCGACCTGAACGAAGGAGAGGAGGCGGGCCGCCTACGCGAACTGGTGCGGACGGGCGATGTATTTTCCCAGGGGTTCCGTCCCGGTGTGCTGGAGGCGCGCGGGTTCGGACCGGAAGAGCTGGCGGAACTACGCCCCGGGTTGATCTATACCTCGATAAATTGTTTCGGCGCTCATGGCCCGTTCAGCCGGCGCGCGGGTTGGGAACAGGTGGCGCAATCAGTGACCGGTATTTGCCAAGATAATGGCGTGCGAGAAAATGGCAGTCACCGACCCACTCTGTTACCGGTGCCTGTATGCGACTACACCACCGGTTATCTGGGCGCCTACGGCACTTTGTTGGCCCTGGCCCGGCGGGCCAGGGAAGGGGGCAGCTATCACGTCAAGGTCTCCCTGTGCCAGACGGGCATGTTCCTGCAACGTCAGGGCATGGTCGATGTCCCGAAGCCGGACATGGACCTTGCGCCCGAGGAAGGTGCCGCTCTGCAAATGGCCTCAGACACCGCTTATGGCCAGATCCGCCATCTGGCGCCGGTGGTCAGATTTTCCGAAACCACGCCGACCTGGTCCCGCCCCGCACCGGCCCTGGGTGCCGATGCGGCGGAATGGCTGTAACTGTTATCTGACCGCGGTTTTGAAGCCGGAGTATTTTGGCTGGTCGATGGCGATCTGGTTGACCACCGTGTGGCGTAGGTGTTCCGCCAGACTGGGTTGATTGAGGGGAATATCGCCCGCGCGCAGGCCATGGACGAGGCGCCAGCGCAGGTTTTTTAAACTGTCCTCCACCGTGAACAAGGCCATCAGGCGTTCGTGCTCCAAGCGGCGGCGCGCGGGCCCTAGGGCCTGATCCCGCAACACGATGTCTAGGGAATTGCCGGCCACCCGGGCCATGAAGTTTATCCGGGCGGCGGTTTCCACCATGACCTCTCCACGCAGGAAATCCCGCACGCTGACCAATAGCTCGTCAATCCGGGGCATCTCATCGCCTATTGTCCCATCGTCTTGCACGAGCTCGACTGGCCCCGGTATCAGATGGTTGACGCAATCCACCTGGCATTCCGAGGTACGCCGCCCGATGGCGGGCCGCTCCACCGTGTTATCAGGGCCGGTGCGGTAATGTTTGGCCATACCCAGGCAACCGATGGCCCACCAGAACGAGCCGAAGACCTCCCAGAATTTTACCCGGCCCGGAGCGACCGCCTGGCCAGACACCGCTTCATAGCCAGCGAACAGGTCGTCATAGCTACCAAAGCCGCCCACGGGCAGTTCGCTGCAGCCAAAGCGCCAGGAGTTAGTGCAGACCCAGCCTAGATCACGCATGGGGTCTCCAATATGGGCGACTTCCCAATCCAGCACTGCAACGACGCCTTGGGGTGAGATCATCAGGTTGCCGTTACGGAAATCGTTATGCACCAGGGCCATCCTAAAATCGCCGGGCAGATGATCCAGCAACCAGCGTGCCGTATAATCGATCATGGGTTGTGGCGTGTTGAAGCTTTTATAGCGGTCCCAGGTGCCATGCACATATTGCTCGGGCGTCAGGGTATGTAGGCGCTGGTCCAGGCCGGTCGCGGCAAGATCAATGGCGTGAATGCGGGCCAGTATCTGTCCGCATTCGTAGGCCAGCTTGGGACGTATTTCGGCCAGCTCCGGCGCCCGGACAACGCGCGCGCCCAGGCATTCGCCGTCCAGCCAGGCCATGATGAAGCCTTCGCCCAGGCCATCGTTGTCCTGCAGAACGTAATGCACATCCGGCTCTGGTACGCCGGCCGCCTGGGCCGTTTGCATCAACAAGGCCTCTGCCGCCAGGCCGGGGCGATAAGAAACCTGCTCGCCGCCGTGCATGCTATTTATGCCGCCTGGTGCCCGGCGCAGGGCCAACTGCTGCTGGCCTCCGTTATTTACGGTAATGGTTAGGCGATA
>Ga0209501_10006345_pt1 | contig 10649 bp, 8 predicted proteins | sample ArcticOcean_MG_C_4_FD_187434 | JGI IMG/M metagenome (GOLD analysis project Ga0209501, IMG submission 187434) | Marine microbial communities from western Arctic Ocean - ArcticOcean_MG_CB4_134 (SPAdes) (version 2) | ecosystem: Environmental > Aquatic > Marine > Oceanic | place: Arctic Ocean...
CATAGATTTTTTACCCATATTAGAAAAACGGTTAGTTGTAATGAACTCAAGATCTTCTTTTTCAAGTATTTTAATAAATTTAAGAGAATCTTTGAAAGGGTAAGTATTATCCGCATCACCAGTGATTATAATATCACCTTTAACTGATTTGAAACCCTTCTTATACGCAGAGCCATAGCCACGTTTTCGCTCTTTAACTACACGTGCACCAAGCTTTTTAGCAACCTTGGCAGTATTATCTGTGCTTGCATTATCAACAACAACAATCTCAACAGAATAACCGGCAGTTTTCAACTTAGAAACAGGTATTGACTTAATAACTACAGGTAATGCAGCTTCCTCATTAAGTGCAGGCATAAGAAAACTTATCATTGGTTTGCTTCTTCTTGACATCGAAATAGCTTACTTAGCAATCTTTATTAAATTTACTCAAAAGGAGTCAATATGAATATTCTAATAACTGGAGGTGCAGGATTTATAGGAACGTATCTTGCAAATAAACTATCAAAAAACAATGAAGTCACAGTTATTGATAATCTTTATAGAAAAAACGAATTAGAACTGAATAATAAAATAAAATTTGTAGGCGGAAGTATAACTGAAAACATAGAAGATTTAATTTCACAAAATGAGGTAATATACCATCTAGCAGCAATTAGTCAAGTAATGACTTCCATCAATGAACCAGAATTAACATATAAATTAAATGTTGAAGCAACAAAAAATATAGTTGCAGCATGTACAAAACATAAAAAGAAATTAATATTTGCATCATCTCGCGAAGTTTATGGAAATCAGGACGAATTACCAGTTAAAATCAATGCAGAATTAAATCCAGAAAATCCATATGCTGCTTCAAAAGTTGCAGGGGAAGCAATAGTTAGATCATATGGAAATTCTTATGAGCTAGATTATAACATCGTAAGAATGAGCAATGTGTATGGTTACGGAGATGTAGATAGAGTAATACCAAAATTTATTGAAATGTTCAGAACGAACAAAGATATTGAATTATATGGTTCTGAAAAAATAATTGATTTTATTTATATTGATGATGTGGTGGAAGCATTAGTAAATTTAAAGGACAAATCAGGATTAATATTAAATTTAGGATCAGGAGTAAAGACAACATTACTTGATCTTGCAAACTTAATTAAAGAATTAACTCCACAGTCAACTTCAAAGATTAATATTTTAAATGAAAGACACGGAGAGGTTGGAAAATTCCAAGCAGACATTTCTGAAACAAAATCAAAACTTAAATGGGAACCAAAAACATCACTGCGCGAAGGGATAATAAAAATATTCAATTATCAAAATAAGGAATAGTAATTTTCAAACCCTCATTCAAATCAACCTTTGGAGACCAATTTAATACTGTTTTTGCACGTCCAATATCCGGTTGTCGCTGTTTCGGATCATCAATCGGAAGTTCACGATAAACAATTTCAGAACTTGAACCTGTAATTTCAATAACTTTTTCTGCCAACTCCTTTATTGTAAACTCATCAGGGTTTCCTAAGTTAATTGGCATAATTTCATTAGAATTCATAGTCAGATATAATCCTTCAACTAAATCTGAAACATAACAAAAACTCCGAGTCTGATTTCCATCACCATAAATTGTAATTGGTTTATTATTTAGTGCTTGAATAATAAAATTACTAACAACTCGTCCATCATCTCGAGCCATGTTTGTACCATAAGTATTAAATATTCTAACAATTCGAATATCAAGATTATATTTTCGATGATAATCCATAAATAAAGTTTCAGCAACACGTTTACCCTCATCATAACAAGCTCTAGGACCAATAGTATTTACATTACCTTTGTAACTTTCAACCTGCGGATGAACTTCAGGATCACCGTAAATTTCAGAAGTAGAAGCCTGCAATATTTTTGCACCATTTACTCGTGCAAACTCAAGAACATTAACCACTCCGACAGTATTGGCTTTAATAGTTTCAATTGGATCAAATTGATAGTGAATCGGACTTGCCGGGCAAGCCAAATTATAAATCTCATCAACATGTTCTGAAATCTTACCAATAAGAGGGTCAGTAATATCGTGTGAGACAATCTTAAAATTGGGATTACTTTCCAAAGCTCTCAAATTATCAATCTGTCCAGTAAAGAAGTTATCTAGACAAATTACTTTATTTCCATTACGTTCCAAAAGAGATTTACAAAGATGGCTCCCAAGAAATCCAGCTCCTCCAGTAACTAGTATCGTACGCATACTTTCAACTCAGAGAGAAACTTAAAAAGATATTGTTAAGCTACAAATTAACTTTGTAAATCTTACTCAAAACATTACCATCACCGTCATATCTCCAAACTTCAGTCAGATATTTATCAAGTCCTTCAGACCAAGGTGTTGCAAAACTTCGATAATTTCCCGGAGATATCAAAAGTAAATCAAAAGTTCTATATTCATCACCGCGGAGCGCAGGATCAACCCACGTATGTTGAGTGAAATATTGTACACCGTTCTTATTCAAAATTCTACGGTTTTCTTCAGAATCAAAAACAATCAACGGATCAAAACTACCAACCACTTTACCTGAGTTATCAAAAGTGTATTCACTTTGGAACCAATATTGATCCCAATACAAGTAATCAACACTATATTTTTCAAGTAAATTTCTACGAACGACATCATTTATTCCATACAATATAATCGCATGATCAATCTCACGAGAATCCATATCAATAAATGGATCATTTTGCGCACGACGCACTGAAATCAATTTTCTACCACTAAATGCATTAATTGAAAATCCAAGCTCCTTTGTAGTAAGAATAACATCATCAACATCACCAGTTTCAATAAAATAGTTGGAAGCACCAACCACTTGAACAGGTAATTCATTCCGAGCACTCTGATACCACTGTCCACCAGACTTAACACTATATGCGCTTACTTGGAAAACCAATAAGGCAAGAACTACGAGTGAAACACATTGTGTTCTTGTTAATTTGAAACTCTTACTAAATCTAAAACCAAACCTTACTCCATAAACAAAAAGTAAACTCCAAACTGGAAGCATTAACATTGTATTCATTCGATCAGGAATAAAATGTATTCCAAATAAATTTACACTAACAAGATAATGAAGTGTAATAACTAAGCCACTTGCTAGCAAAAACTTAAGATAACTCTCAGTACCAAACTCTCTAGATTTTTTATGTAGGAACAAACCAATTAAACCAAGCAAAGTGAATAATGAAACAAAAGCAATACTAATATTTCCGAAACTAAACAAACCACCTACAATTACCGTTTTAACAAATTCAAATTGAAATCCAGAATTGGACCAATCAGGATTATTCCACTCATTATAATTTAGACTAGTCTGCCCCTGATGAACAAAAATCGGAGTAGCCCAATAAGCCATTGAAATTAATCCACCAACAACTACAACAATAACATAAGGCATCAACTTTGATTTTAAATTACGCTTACCTCTCAAACCATACCACAAAAATGCTGAGAATATTAAAAAAGTACTTCCAATAAATGAAACGCTGTGCGCCAAACCCGCAAGACCATAACCAATTCCCAAAAGTATAGCATTCTTTATTGAAGAATCTTTCAAAAAATTGAACAATAGTAACATTACCAAAGGCATTATCAACATTTCAGAAAAAGGAGTATACTTCAAAATCGGAAACTTGTCAGCCATAAAGAATACCAAAACTCCAACAACGCCCAGTATTTTTGATTTGAATAATTTATTAACTAAATTATAAAATACAATTCCGCCCAACAATAAGACCAAATATGAAAAGATAAAATGCGCAACAATGGCATCAAACCCCAATTTAGCAATTAATCCTGCACCTAAAGTATAAAGAACAAAATATCCTGGAAGCGATCCTAAAATTGTAGCAGAATCAAAAGGACTTCCGCCAAATTTGAAATGACTCGTCTGACCAAGCTGATAATAATAATCACCACCGTATATCGGACTCGGTAAACTTTCCAAAGGACTCAAATATAAATAATTCAATGCAGCTAAAAAACCAAGAGCTCCCAAAAACATCCAATTCTGCTTACACCAATTAATTAATCTCATGAATTATAATTTTCTTCGAATTCAGGCATCTTACTACTATCTAAGAACCTATCAATATTTTCTAAATTGTCAGGATAGTTTAATCTCCAAATTTTTACTGGACCAACTAATTGTCCATTATAAATCATTATAGGAACATTTGAAGAATATGTTTGAGTGAATTCAGGAAGCTGTTCACCTTTAATATAAAGTCTAGCGAACAAACCATCTTTAACTTTTTCAGACATAAACAATATACCTGCTATTGGATTCTGATATTCTCCCTGAACGCCAGGAATCAATTTAATACAACCATCAATAATTTCAAATTCAGTTTCAAAAACAGCACCAACACCGTCACCAACTAAGCAAGGAATTTCGTACCTCTTCTCAAATCCACTCGCCACAACAGTAGCAACTGGAGCTCTAATTATTTCACCAGAATCATCCATATATAACTCAAATTTAATTATTCTAGCATTCCCTGCAGGAATAACTCGTTTACCTTCAATAATTGGAGAATCAATTGGCCAAGTTCCACTATAAGTTAATTTCTGACCATCTCGAGCTTCCTCCTGTCCCTGTAACGCAAAGGTACCAATAACTGAAAGACGGTCATTATATTTATCCGAGCCTAAGGTTGCGAAAGCACCATACTTACCCAATTCTTCACTTGAATAAAGAAGATAATCAACTTCGTGTGCAGCAAAATATTCCATACTCTCTTTGATATTGTCTCCAGTCATTCCGTATCTTGCCAAAGTGTAAATGAAAAATTGACCACCTGGTTTACCACCGTCACTAATAGATGGTCGATTTCCAATAGTCTGAGTCCAATAACCATAATCCCACCAATGAGAAATTACCGAACCAGGAGGAGTAGTTTCACGAATCCAATCCATAGAGTCTTCCCACATTCCCGGAAGTCCAGACTGCATAGAACCACTAACTCGTGCAGCTTGACCAAAGGCACTGAAAGCCAACAAACCAATAATCAACACAACACCAAGTTGTGCGAATTTGTAACGCTTAGCATGTTTTAAGAAATCATCAAATGCTACTGCTGAAAGTAGTGCTATTGCTGGAGCAAATACAAAAATAAATCTAACTGCAGTTCGAGCAAGCAAACCCATAACCAAAAAGAAAATAATTGGCATTATCAAATTAATATTCTTCAAATCAGACAAATTATCAAACACCTTACGTTTGTTATAATACAAATACAAATAGTAAGCAACAAGTCCAAACAAAACACCCAACATCAAATAAATATAAGTGCTGCCAAGAATTTCAAAATCACGACTCCAATTACCCATCGTTATAACAAAAATACTACCAACCGCAAGTGAACTTAAAACAACCCTAATTTTCTTTCCAACATCTGAGAATAAATTCCAACTAAGGACGAAAACTCCAAACAATGAAATAAATGTTAAATAACCATAATTATCCAAATAACTATTTCCTGAAGTTACATACGTCCGTGCAATCTCTGAAGTGGTTCCAGCAAGTTTGTCTCCACCACCCGCATTCAAAATATTCAAAATAAAAGTTCCGACATCAAAGAAACCAAAAAGACTATTTAGAAACAAACCTCCAATACCAACAACAAACAGAGATAAAATTGAATTAGGAACAAAGAATTTTCTATCCTTCAATAAATCATAAACTAACAAGACACCAAAGGTGAAGAATCCAATTAACCAGCCATAACTCTTCCAATGTAATTTACCAACCAAAAACATCAAAGTTGCAAAGGTCAAGAACCAAACATATTTCGGATATCCGTCTTGCGTTTTACTAAGCAACATCTTACTCAACAAGTATCCTGAAATAACAATAATTAGCATTGGATAACCTACCCACGTTACACCCATTCCAAAGGCAGCAAGTCCTGCTCCAAACATCATCAAATATTTGCCCCTAGAAACTTTCATCAAATCTGCCTTAGTAAATAACCAAAGAGACAAAAACATGAACATAATAGAAATAGCTTCGTGATCCGCAAAACCGGCTGCAGTTCTAAATACAAATCCAGGAATTACTGCTAAAAATAGCGAGGCAATAATTGCAATCCGTTTACCAAGCAATAATTTTAACCATAAATAGAAGAAAATCAAAATACCAATCATAGAAACTGGAGGATAAATTATATGTGCCATCTCTCGTGAAACACCAAACAACTCTAAGAATTTTGACCAATAAGCCATAATATAAGGGAATAAATCAAAACCTCTGTCGGAACCCAAAGGCGGGTTTCGCCAAGTATCAAACAACAACACTCTTCCATTTGCCAAAACATCTCCGGCAAGTCTAAAATAATAATAAGGATCAAGTCCAACTAAATACTTTCCATTCAAAGCACTCAGATTCCGTGTGCGAACAAAGAAAGAAATACCAATAATAACTGACAAAATAATAGGTTCAAGATATCGATAAGAACTAATTTTATCCCAAGATTTTTTTAATTTGGAAATGGATTCACCGAAGTCTATATAGTCATTATCGTCCTTCTCAACCATAATTAACCCATAGGACTAAGACTTAAAAAACTATGCGTAGAAAAGAGGTGAAATTAAAACTTCTATCGCACCACTAATTAAAACTAAAATAACTGCAACAATTAGTAAAAATAAAGCATCTTTCATAACTACCATAAACTTTTCATCAAATAGTTGATATCTAAGAACTCCGACTGAGATTATTCCTCCCGCAAGGCCCGCAACAAAATATGCTCCGATCTCAGGGATACCGTGAATCAAATATCTGGAAAAACTTATTGATACAGCACCAAAATAAGTACCGATTCCCACCGCACCAACGCTTGTTGCCGTAGCAGCAACAAGTTCCCGTATCAAACTTCCAATTGCAACGCCCAAAACTGAAGCATTCCAAGTCAAAATAAAGATTGCACCAGAACCATAAATAAATGAAAACAATACCGCAAAAGTCATAACTTTCAAATTATTAAAAATAACAAGCGGGAAAAAGTCACCAAAGAATTGTCCAGAAAGTTGACTCATAATCTTACTATTAACACTCTGAATTGTAGATATTTGAACATTAAAAATTTGATTAACTGTTGCATCAGGTAATACTGTAAAAAAGAAAGTAAATGCTGAAACCATTCCAAGAAACAAGAATATAAAAAATGGAATAGTCGCTCTATGTGTAACTTCATGCGCTCTTGAAAAAAGTTTGCGCTCTTCTAATACAATCAACTTAATCATTAAAGGTATGGCTGCCATAACCGTAAAGAACACCATAGTTAAACCAGCATATTCAGCAAAAACCCAAAGAGAAAGCAAAATTGCAATAGTAGTATAAGCAAAAGCTACAATAAACATTTCAGCCGGCTTTTTCTCAGCATATTCTGCACTCATTAACGACTCCAAAACCATAAAGTATATTCTCAAACCTTATTTTTAACAGTTCCCACGAGAAACCACATAAGGTTTTTATATTCCAGAGACTATAATTTTCTATGAGATCACTTTTAAGAAGAATATTAGGAAGATCTTCAACAAGCAGGTCAAGACGAACAAGTTCAAAACAAACTGCTGCAAAAAGAACAACGTCAAGAGCACGACGAACAACAGCTCGACGTTCTACAGCAGCAAGAAAAACAAGTGCGCGAAGAACAACAGCAAACCGACGAACATCTACCGCACAACGAACTACTGCTGCAAGAAGAACAACTGCTAGACGACGAACAGCCTCTGCAAGTCAAACAACAGCACGTCGAGCGAGAAAGTAATCTCGCTCATTTTTTTAGACTTAGAAAAATACAAAGAGAATACTACTCATCTTTCTCCATAAGTACTTCAAGCATCTTTGCATATGCTGGACGAGTAATAAACACTCCAATTGTAACTCCAACAATTGTTGTCAAAGCAAAACCTTTCAAGACTCCTGCACCAAGGGAGAACAATGGAATCATTGCAGCAAGCATAGTGATATATGCAGCAAAAATAATCAAGAACGCATTCTTCATTCTCTTCAACCATTTCTCCTCATTCCGACGACCATGCAGAACTTCATCAGTAATAACAATCTGATCATCAACACCAGTTCCAACTGCAGCAAGAATTCCCGCAATAGAAGCAAGATCAATATTGTGTCTAATCAACGCAGCGAATCCAAGAATAATAAATACTTCACTCAGTCCAGTAATAATAATAGGAATTGAAATTGAAGCCTTTCTATATCTAACAAAAATAACTCCTCCAACTGCAAATATTGCCAATACAATTGCCAATATTGAACTAGTAAAGAAATTATCTCCCAGTGTCGGAGAAATAACATCAACTCTTTCAACCTCAACTGAAAAAGGCAAACTTCCCGTAATCAAAAGAGTCTGCATCTTTTTCATACGGTCTAAAGCATCTCTAATTGCGGTCTCTTCAGTTAAACCACTTCCTGGACCCTGAATCGTAAATGAAGTACTTATGTCTCCCTGTAATCCTTCAGAAATAAACAAACTATTTACTAATTCATCATCCAAATACAAGTCAAGCTTTTCAGATAAATAACCATCAACAACATCCAGCGCCGAAGTCAAATCAGCGTGTCTCTTAGCAGATTCATGACTAATATCTACTCTGAAGAAATACTGACAGCTCCAACCATCGTTCGACGGACCACAACCTTGTTGAAGAGGAATTCCTGAACATTCTCCAGATCTACAAACAGATTTGATATCTTTTCCTCCCGTAAATACAACTTCATCAACAATTTTAGCTTCAAACTTTCCTTGTTTCGCAACCAAATCTAAAACTTCTTCTTTTGATGCACCAGCAATTTCTGTAATAATATAATTTGTTCCCTCCAAATCTTTGGAATTCCGAATTGAAAGATCTGCAACCCCAAATACATTAAGTCGCTGCTCAATCAAATCAATCATATCTAAAATTTGAGCCTCATCATTAGTATCAGGTTTCAAAACAACTCTAACTCCTCCAACCAAATCAATACCCTTCTTTAAATTAGAAGTGGGAATTTCACCAACACTAAATCCAATTCCATTATCGTAAACAATACTACTTCTTCCAGAATCTGTAACAACTTCAATTATTTCACCATTCTTAAAACTGCTCAGCGAATTTTGAAAATTATTCAAGTCATATATTCTAACTCCGTTCAAACTATACAAAACCATCTTTGCTTCAATACCATTAACACTGGCGCTGCTGTCTGCATCCACGCGTTTAACCTCAAGACCGTCCGCATCAAAGTTTGGCGCGATTGCAAATAAAGACATAAGCAATACTGAGATTAGTACTAAGACTCTTCCAGAAAACACAATCTTCATCAAATCTTTTTTCATCCTTTCCTCTCCAAATACATTCTAAGTATTCCTGCATTTTGAATCCAAGTGTACATCAAATCAAGTAGCAATCCAATTATTAGAATCAGTGAAATTGTTTTCAAAATCGCAGCAGTACTTGCCAAATATAACACAAACAACGCAACGATGGAAGTAACTGACATTGTCAAGCCTGTTTTAATTGCAGAATGAATTCTCTCCTTCAATACCATTTCCTTTCGTTTAAGCGCACGAGCAGTCAAAACAATATTTGAATCAATCGAATAACCCAACAACATCAAAATCGCAGCAATACCTGACGCTGAAATACTAATTCCTAACAAACTCATTACTGCAAAAGTACCAATAATATTTGATACTCCTGAAATAATGATTCCCAAAGCAGGAACCAATTTTCTAAAATATAAAAACATGACAAGAGACATAGCACCAATCGCAACCATAATTGCTCGAATGGTTCCCTTCCAAAATCGTTCACTAATCGCACTTGAAATTTCTTCAAGACTCATTCCGTCACGGTTTGTATTTCCAACCAAAGTACCGGCTTCACTTATCAAAGTATCAATATCTTCACCAGCATATTCAAATGAATATCCAACAATTCTACCAGATCCAAGACTACTAAGTTCACGAATCTTAACTTGCTCATTCAAACTGGCACTCAATTCTTCCTCAGCACTTGAAATATCAATAACCTTAGAACTTTCAATAGTAACTAAGAAACCACCTTTCAGAGAAATATCTTTTTCAATAAAGTCTCCAGTAGCAGCATAATTATTACTAAGAATAAAAAGTGAAAAAATCAAAAATCCAATTGGAAGAATCATAAATCGTTTCCAATTCTTCTCGTAGATGGATTTCAGACCCATATCCAACTATTAATAGCCAATGTTTTAAATACTTCTTTCCCCTCAGAATTATATGAAAAAAGGAACTGCAATTCTACTACTTGGAAAAGAAGTTAGATATTTAGTCAAAGCAAGAAAAGAAATCTTCCACACAAAAGAAGGCGGAATAGATCTCGGAAAAATCAAGAAATTTGGAGACATATTAACTTCAACAAGTGGAACAAAATTCACTGCGGTTGAACCAACCCTATTTGATCGGATGAAAAAAACAAAGAGAGGCCCACAAATAATTCTACCAAAAGATGCAGGGAAGGAACCCCCGCCATGTGCGAAAGCAACACGCAAATCCGGAAGTTTCTCGAAGAGGCCACTAAAAATCATGGAACAAATGGCACGTGAAGATTCAGCCGGCAT
>Ga0209501_10006366_pt1 | contig 10635 bp, 6 predicted proteins | sample ArcticOcean_MG_C_4_FD_187434 | JGI IMG/M metagenome (GOLD analysis project Ga0209501, IMG submission 187434) | Marine microbial communities from western Arctic Ocean - ArcticOcean_MG_CB4_134 (SPAdes) (version 2) | ecosystem: Environmental > Aquatic > Marine > Oceanic | place: Arctic Ocean...
AACACCGCCGGCATCCGCCCACACATCCGCAGGAATTCCGTTCGGTCGTTTTGGGGTTTCCTTTCCCATGCCCGAAACCATCGCATCTTCCGCCTCATGCGCGAAGAGCGGTTTTGTGAACGGTTACCTGAGAACCAAAGACACGGAGTCCGCTGGATGAAGTTGCCCGCACGGTCCGGGCGGCGTACTTCGGCGATGAAGCCATGCGTCTGCAGCGGGGCCGCCACGAAGTTCGCCTGCTGGTCCGCTATCCGCCGGAAGAACGCAAAAGCCTGGCGATGCTCAACGAGATGTACATCCGCCTGGACGATGGTCGAGAGATTCCACTCAAAGAGATCGTCGATGTCACCATCAAACGGGGATACTCACAGATATTGCGTCTCGATCAGCGGCGCGCCGTGTCGATCGTCGCATCCGTCGATGAGGACCAGGCAAATTTCGGCGAGATCGTCAGCGACATTCGCAAATCGTTTCTCCCGGATCTGCTATCAACCAACCCGAGCGTCAAGCCCCGCTGGCAGGGCCGTCAGCTGGAGACGCAGGAATCGGTCGGCAGTCTGCTAATCGGCTTTGGGATTGCGGTGTTCGGCATGTTTGGTCTACTGACATTGGCGTTCCGCTCGTATATCCAGCCGCTGTTAATTCTCGCCGTGATTCCATTCGGCTTCACGGGAGCGGTTTGGGCACACTGCCTGTTCGGCGAGCCGATCACTCTGTTCAGCCTGTTCGGCATGGTGACGTTGTCGGGAATTCTAGCGAACGATTCGATCGTGTTGATCGACTTCATTAACCGCCGACGCGAAGACGGCACCAGTCTGGATGAGGCCATCATCGATTCCGGTCGCTCGCGATTTCGGCCCGTCGTCCTGACATCCTTCACCACGGTTGCCGCTCTGCTGCCACTACTGTTCGAGCGAAACACCCAAGCCCAGAACTTGATTCCGATGGCACTCAGCATCGCCGGCGGACTCAGCCTGGCCACCGTCTGGGTCCTGCTGTTCGTTCCCGTTCTCTATCGATTGAGCGACGGACGAACGCCTGATGCTTCGCAAGACAACGCAACCCGGCCACTCGAAGCCTGATCCCCGGCGTTTACTTCTTCGCTCGTATCGGCTGAAGCAAGGCTCGATAGTTCTCGCCGAGGATCTGCTGTTTCGCCCTTTCAGAAATGTCGGCACCGATAACCTTGCCTAACTCCGTTCCCAGCGATCGTGACGGCAGGTGACTGCCGAATACGATCCGTTCGGCACCCAGTTCGCGCACGGCCATTTCGATAAACCCGGCCGAAGCATCGAAACCGGATGTTTCGACAAGGATATTCTTCGATCCGCGGACGGCGCGAATGCCGCGTTGCCATTCACCGCCGGCGTGAGCGCAAAGAAATTTCTGTCCCGGAAATCGACGGGCAACCTCGGCGAGTTCCGACGGTGTCGATGCCCCCGGGCTCCGCTTGCCGCCGGTGATAAACCAGGTGTGCTGCATGATGACACCCTTCAACTCCGCGATGCGTTCAATCAGCGGCGTGAAGTTGCGATGAGTGCAACTGAGCGCACCGGGGCCGCCACCGGGAAAGTACACACCGAGCATCGGCCCGTCGCGCAGCCAGCGATTGATCGCATCCAGCGAAGCCTGCACGTCGTTGCCGTTGAGTTGAATCATTCCCAACAGCATTTTCGGCCAGCGCTCAAGCGGCTTCAAAATCGACTCCGGATTCGAGCGAAGCCGTTTTTCCAAATCGGCGTCAGTCGTTGTTCCGGTTCCCACATGTGCAAAGTAGCACAGCTTTTCGAATTTTCCCTTTTGAATTGCGGGCAGCGACCGCTCGATGTCCGCGAGCAGTCGGCTGCTGCCATCGGCTCCCGGATGAGAATGGGACGGCGTGAAATAGGAATCCCAAATTCGGTATCCCTTTAGCCGTCGCGCCGGCGGCATACCAAATTGTGCAGCGACAGAATTCATGTTCCAACCTTCGCAGATATCTGTCGGGCGTTTTTCGAGAGAACCGACCGCATTGCCGGCTCATCCAACAGCCCGGATTCGTGAACGCGGATCAATGCGGCTTCGGGTATGAGAAATGGAGCATGCGTTCCGAACATCACCCGGCCGTTGGGAATGCGCTCCACAAGTTTGGGAACCGCGTCAGATCCATCGACGCGGGCCGTATCGAAATAGATTCCCGGCACCTTCGCCAGTTTTTCCAGCAACGACGAACTCGGGCGGTAGTTGAGGATTTGGACTTTGGCTCCCCTGGCGCGTGTAATCACGTCGGGAAGCGGCGTGAGATCGACATCGGTCACGCGCACCAGTGGATGTTGCGTGCGCACGTCTTCCATCGCCACGGCGATTTGCACGAGGCGGCCATACGCTGTGGCGAGTTTTAACAACCGCGCGAACCGTGAATCGTCCAACGTGTAGCCATGATAATTCGGGTGCAAGCGAATGCCGGGCATGTTATGTGTTTCGATGCAGCGACGCAGATCCTCTTCCCAGTCGGGCAGCTCCGGGTTGATCGAACCGATGGGAATCAATTCCGGATGTCGTTTGCATTCTTCCGCCAGCCGTTGATTCACGGCGCTGATGTCGCGGTGCAGAACACCCTCAAAACTTCCCACCCAAGCCTCAGCGATCCCGAGTGATCGCAGCTTCTTCACCAGCACCGTAGTGTCATCGAGCGGCAGCCGTCGAAACGGCCATTGAAACAGACTGACGTTGGTATCGACGATCTCAATCACCGTCGATTCTCGCTCGGCCGTCTGCGCAGAATCTGCAGCGAGAACGGAAGCAACTCCCGCCGTCGCTGCTATGTTCAACAATTGGCGTCGATTGATCATGGGTGTCATCCTGTAGTGGTGGCTTCCAGCCGCCGCCTGTTTCAAACCGTTCCGATTTACGGTGGCGGCTGGAAGCCACCACTACGCCAGGATTTCTTTCACCACTCTGGGCGGCTCGAATCCAGTCAGTCGCTCTTCGAGGCCGCTGCGTTTGTAGAATAATTTCTGATGATGTAGCCCTAACAGATGCAAGATTGTGGCGTGGAAATCGTGGACACTGACAGGGTTTTCGACGGCCTTGTGTCCGAATTCATCGGTCGTGCCGTAGGTGGTTCCGCCCTTGACGCCGCCGCCCGCCATCCAGGAAGAGAAGGCCTGCATGTTGTGGTCGCGACCGGAGAAGCCGTTGGCGGATTTCTGCGTGGTCGGCGTTCGGCCAAATTCACCTCCCCAAATCACCAGTGTGGAATCGAGCAGACCGCGTTGCTTGAGATCGCGGAGCAAACCTGCCACCGGTTTGTCGGTGCGCTGGCAGGTTCCACGGTGGTTGGGACCGAGATCGGCGTGGCTGTCCCACGGTTGTTCTTCCAGGAAGATCTGCACGAAGCGGACGCCGCGTTCGACTAATCGACGCGCGAGCAAACAGCGCTTGCCGAACGAGTCGGTCAACTTCTCACCGATGCCGTACGTCGAGAGCGTGTGTTTGCTTTCTCGCGAAAGGTCGAGCGATTCACCGGCTGACAGTTGCATGCGGGCGGCGAGACTGTAGGACTCGATGCGGGCATCGAGTTCCTGGTAATGGGGACGCTCTTTTCGGTGAATCTCGTCGAGTTGCTTGAGCAATCCGCGGGCCGATTCCGTCGCCGCCATTGGCTGTTCGTACTGCGGCCGCAGATTCAGTAGCGGAGAGCCGGTGGGTCGGAAACGTGTCCCTTGATAAAGCGGCGGCAGGAATCCCGAAGTCCAGTTTCGCGTGCCGTTCTTGGGGGGGCCGAGTGGATCGTTGAGCACGACGTAAGCGGGCAGATTCTGGTTCTCGCTACCCAGCCCGTACACTGTCCACGCGCCGAACGTCGGATATCCCATGAACAGCCGGCCGCTGTGAATTTTGTACAACGCGTTGTCGTGATTCGGATGATCGGTCCACATGGAGTTGATCAGGCAAATGTCGTCGGCCATTTTCGCCGTATGCGGCAGAACGTCGGCCATCCACATGCCCGATTCCCCGTGCCGAGCGAACGGGAATTGACCGCCCATCATCACGCCGATGTCGGCGATGTTGGTATTGCCGATTTCCTCAACGTTGCCCGGAAACGGTTTGCCGTCCAACCGGCTGAGTTCCGGCTTCGGATCAAACAGGTCCATCTGACTCGGCCCGCCATTCATGAAGAGATGAATGACCGATGTCGCTTTCGCCGAATGATGCGGCTGCTTCGGCTTGAGGTTGTAATGGAGAGCAGGTTCTTGCGATTCCGCCTCCGCAGCAAGGGCCGACGTCCCGCCAAAAAAGTCTTCACACAACATATGCGTCAGCGCAGCACCCAGCACGCCATCACATGTGCGTGCGAAGAAATCTCGGCGGGTTTGTTGATTCATGGGTTGGTCGTTCGTCGTCATAAAGTCGTGGTGACCCCCAGCCGCCGCAACATTTCAATCAACATAAACAAACGCAGCAGAGTTCAAAATCGTGTGACAGTAAGTCTCCAACGCGCGGCGTCGATCACCCTTCCAGGTCGTTTCCAATTCCTGCAAAGTCGCAGTCCCCAAACGTCGTTCTTTCTCACTTGGCGATCGACTCAACGCGATTTGATAAACAAAATCAACCATCACCCCGCGATCGTTTTTGTCGCGATCATCCAGCAATCCTTCCACACGCACGGCAAACGCGGCCGCCAACTCGCGAACGCGCCCGTTGTTCATCAGCATCAGCGATTGCGGCGAAACAATTGACACACTGCGGGCGACGCAATTGGGTCCCATCTCGGGGTAGTCAAACGTGTGCAGCATCGTCGGGATTTCGGTACGGCGGTATTGCAGGTAAATGCTCCGCCGCCAACCACCGTCAGCAGCAACATTCGCGCTAACTAAGCCGTCGCGATCGACGGACACCCTGTCCGGTGGGCCGCCAGGAGTATCGGTGAGTCTACCAGAGACAAACAACAGCGAGTCGCGCAGCGCCTCGGCATTCATCCGCCGTAGCGGCATGCGTGACAGCAGCCGGTTTTGCGGATCGAGTTTTCGTCGCTGGTCGGTAATGCGGTTCGATCGCTGATACGTGCGCGAGTTCATCATCAGCCGGTGCATTTGCTTGATGCTCCAGCCGCGTTCGATGAATTGCACGGCGAGCCAGTCGAGCAATTCCGGATGCGACGGCCCTTCTCCTTTGACGCCAAAATTCTCCAGCGTTTTCACCAACCCCGTTCCGAAGTGGTGATGCCAGATATGGTTCACCATCACGCGCGACGTCAGCGGATGATCGGGCTTTGTCAGCCAGCGGGCGAAGGCAAGTCGCCGGCCTGTTTTGCCGGGGAAGGGGGACGTGACGGCAAACGGCGTGCGGCCGTCGGTCAGCATGGACGGAACACCCGGCCCCACAAGTCGGCCCGGTTTGTCGTGATCGCCCCGCCTGAGAATGTAGGTGGGCGACGGCGCGCCGCGATCCCACAACGCCCTGATGGTTAACGGCGGTTCCATCTGCCTCCGAACCTGCAGCATCTCCTGCTCGATATCCCGGACGGCTTGCCTTGACTCTAAGACAGACTGAGACTGTTCGCCGTCCGGCACCACTTCCGCCTGCTGCAGTTTCTCGACAAGAATGCGTTGCGGCTGAGAACGATTGTTGTCGGCGACTTTCAGTGCGCGGAGCGTCGCCTTGCGGTCGGCATCGGATTGATCCGGATAGTGCTGGTGGAGTATCTCGATTTGCATCGCGGCGATCGCTTGCTTGCGGCGCAATGTGAGTTTCTTCAGTCGCTTGCTCAGAGGCGGGTTGTTTTGGGCGACGCGTTTGCGACGTGCTTCTGTCGCGACGCTTAACGTGCGGCCTTTAAACGTCAACCAATCATTCTCGTCCAGCGCTCCCTGAAAAATCGCCTTGAACCGGTAGTAATCGCGATGCGGAAACGGATCGTACTTGTGAGAATGACAGCGGGCACACTCCATTGTCAGTCCCATCACACCGGAACCGATGACTTTGATCGCGTCGGCGATGACGCCCAGCCGTTCCGGGACAAAATTCATCGTCCGCGATCCGGTCTCGTCTATCCCCATGCGAAGAAACCCGGTGGCAATCAGGTTCTCGACCATCTCTTCGGTGACGGCCGGCGCGTTGTCGTAGTCGAGCAATTCGTCGCCAGCAATCTGTTCCAGCAGAAAGCGGTTGTACGGCTTGTCTTGATTGAATGCGCGAATCACATAGTCGCGATATTTCCAGGCGACTGGCCGCACGGGATCGGCAGAGACGCCGCCTTCCGAATCCGCATAGCCGGCGATGTCGAGCCAGTAACGGCCCCATCGTTCTCCATAATGCGGCGATGCGAGCAAGTGGTCGATCATGGCGGAATACCAACCCGCATCGTCGCTGCTGCGCCACTGTTTCCACTCCGCCAGCGACGGCGGCATGCCAACCAAATCGAGATACGCGCGACGGATGAGCGTGTCGCGATCGGCTGCGGGCGACAACGTCAGCCCGTTCTCTTTCAGTTTCTTGAGGATGAACTCATCGATTGACTTGGCTTCGGGGTTTGATCGGGGCGGCCGAAACGCCCAGTGTTGTCGGTCTTCGTCGGTGACGAACCTATCCGGTTCGGTGGTGGCGACATCGGCCGGCACATCAACCTCGGGCGCACCGGCGGTGATCCATTTGCGCAAGGTTTCGACTTCTGCGGGCGCAGGACGTCTTACAAAAAACTTCAACAACAGACCGCGCGGCGGACAGGCTTCGCTTTCAATTCGTTGAATCATGCGGCTCGCCTTTGGGTCACCCGGCACGAGCGCGGGACCGCTGTCTCCACCTTTCCGCATGGCGGCCGGCGTGCGGAGATCAAGCCCGCCGTCTTGTCGTTGTCGACCGTGACAGGTCGTGCATCGCAACAGCACAATCGGCAACACGTCGTGCTGCGTGAGTTTCTTTTTGGTTGACTCCTGCGGAGTTTTCGACGGCGAACCGGCGGCGATCCATTGGCGGATGGTCGCGAGTTCCTTCTTCGTCAGCGGCGGCTGTCCCTCGGGCGGCATGAGGTCATCGTCGAGCATCGTCCACAGCAGACTGTCCTCGGCAGTGTCGGCGACCACCGATTCATCCGACTCGCCGCCACGCCGCAGTCCGCCCATCGTGGAAAGATCAAGCCCACCCTTCTGCACCTTGGCGCTGTGACACTTGCCGCATTTCTTCGCCAGAATTGGTTCGATGTCCGCTTCAAAGATCGGCTTTTCCGCTGCGATAGCCGGTGGGACAAACGCCGCAGCGGTCAGACAAGCGATTAACAATATGGCGAGGCGTACGGGATTCATAGGAATCGCGGCGGGCTTTCGATGGTCGAGGCGAGCGAGGACAAGCTGGCATCGCAGGATTTGTGACGGTAGCCACTCTCACCGTATTATAGCCCGGTTCTATGGCGTCTGCGAACGTTGGACGCTGTCGAACCTCATCCAATGATCGATTCGCACGCGACTACGACTCGACTTTGGCAATCGCGAAACCTTGGCAAATATCAAAAAACGTTGATATACTCGGCGTCGCCCTTGGTTCAGGATTTGATCGACGGGGAGATCTCGAAATGCTGACGATGCTGGGAAGTCCACGGAGATGCTGTGACGGCATCACGCGAAGAGAAACGCTGCGGGCGGGCGCGCTGTCGGCCTTGGGCGGATTCGGATTGCCGCAGTTTCTGGAAGCCAAAGAGGCCGGACACGTACGACCGGGCAAAGCAAAAAGTGTCATCCTGCTGTATTTGCTCGGCGGGGCAGCGACGCAGGACATGGTCGATCTCAAACCGCATGCCCCCAAAGAAGTCCGCAGCCAGTTCAAGCCGATTGCCACGTCAGCTTCCGGAATTGAAGTCTGCGAGCATCTGCCGCAAATGGCGAAGTGGATGCACAAAACGGCCGTCGTCCGCTCGTTGAACCACAAAGCGGGCTGCCACAATTGCCTGCCCAGCTACAGCGGGTATGAGATTCCGCAACCCGATCAGCATCCGCGCGATACCGACCCGCCGAGTATGGGTTCGGTCTGCGAATATTTGAAAGCGAACGATGGCGGTCAAGACACTGGTTTCCCCGCTTACGCTTATCTTCCCTGTTGGCTCGGCTGGGGACAAATCTTTCGCAGATCGGGACCGTATGGTGGATTCCTCGGCAAGAGATACGACGCGCTGACCACCGAATGCGCACCGTACAAAGCCAAAGGAACTCCCAACGTGTTGCCCGGCACCCCGCAAACCGTGCTTGGCCAACCCCAACTGCCAAACAGCACCTTGCAGCCAGAACTGACAATCGACCGACTCAACGCGCGTCGCGGTCTGCTCCAGCAAATCGACGATCAGCTGCGCTTACAGGACGCGCAATCGGCCGCGCAGACATTCGGTCGGCATCAGCAACAGGCCTTCAATATTCTGACGTCGTCCCGTCTCAAGCAAGCGTTCGATTTGAGCCACGAGAAACCGGAACTCGTCAAACGTTACGGCGACACGCTGTTCGGAAACAGCACGCTCATCGGTCGGCGATTGGTCGAGGAAGGCGTGCGGTTCGTCAACGTGACATGGGACCTGTTTTGGGACCGCATCAAACTCGACTACGACGCCTGGGACACGCATCGGAACAATTTTCCGATCCTCAAAGACAATAAACTTCCCGGTCTGGATCAAACGTTTTCCGCGTTGATGGAAGATCTCGACGACCGCGGCCTGCTCGAAGAAACTTTGGTTGTGGTGATGAGTGAAATGGGACGCACGCCGAAGATCAACGAAAATGCCGGCCGCGACCATTGGACGTTTTGTTATTCGGCCCTGTTCGCCGGTGCGGGAATTCGCGGAGGCACCGTTTATGGTGCTTCGGACTCGCAAGCGGCCTATGTCAAAGACAAGCCGGTAAGTACCGCTGATATCTGCGCGACGATCTACCACTGCCTGGGCATCGATCCGCATTACCGGGTCCCCGACCGGACGAATCGTCCGGTCGACATCGCACACGGTGGAAATGTGATTCACGACATCGTGGTGTGATCCTCTTCCTGCTGCCGGCCGGTCCGTTCTGTCGCGCTCAGCCGTCACACTCGGTAATTCGTGCTGATCGGAATTTCTGGCGCGAACCGGCTTGTTCGATCTGCCCGGATCATGCCGCGCAATCGGTCGATCGTGCGGACAATCACCACCGATTCGACCCACGCCGATGCGCTCGAATCGATCGGTTTTTGCGCCTCGGTAGTTGACTTCGCCCGGATTCTTGTCGAAACGAAGAAAGCAGCCCCGCATGTCGGGTCGGTTGTCACATTTATGCAATGGATTGCAAAACGAGCCGGTTCGGTGCAAGACGCACAAACCGCAAAGCCGCAGGATCCATTGCATGACGACGAAACGCAAAATCACCTCGACCGGCACAATACAACTTCTGGCCCTGCTGGCAGTCTGTCTGTTCTTGCCCTCGTTGGTTGAAGCGCAGAACTTTGAACGCTACCGGCCCAAGTTGCCATCGAATCTCGAAGGCGAATCGAAACTGCCGGACAAGCCGGCGGAGGCGACCGGCGATCCGAAGATTCTCGTTGAGGAACTCAAGGGTGTTATCTTCGTCGATCATCAGGACAAGGTGGTCAAGGGAGCCGTCGAAGCGAGCCGGGTGCAGGTTCGCAGTGATACCGGCCTGCGGATGTTGCAGACGCTCTGCTTTCAAAGTGTCGTCGAACCCTATCTCGGCGAGCCGATCAGTTTGCTGCGGCTGAACGAACTGGTCCGCGATGTCATCATCTTCTATCGCACGAACGATCAGCCGGTGGTCGATGTCAGCATTCCCGAGCAGGACGTGACCGATGGCGTGGTGCAGATTGTGGTTACTGAAGGCCGCATCGGTGAAGTCAGAATCGATGGGGCCTGTTACTTCGATCCCTGCTACCTGGTCGATCAGACGTGCGCGATCCACCATTCGCAGATCTTCGAATCGGTCCTGCTCCGCGATCTGCGCTGGCTGAACCGCAATCCGTTTCGCGAAGTCGATTTGGAGTTAACGCCCGGTAAAAAACAGGGCGAGACCGACATTGTCTTCCACGTGCACGACCGCCGTCCGCTGCGGGTTTACGCCGGCTACGACGACACGGGCAATCGTTTCACCGGGCAGGAACGGCAGTTCTACGGCTTGAACATCGGCAACGTGTTCAACCGCGATCACGCGTTCGGCTACCAGTTCACCAGCAGCAGCGACTTCGAGTTGCTGCGCGCTCACTCGGTCGTTTACGAAATACCCATGCCCAATCGTGATCTGCTCACGTTCTACGGCAGCTATGCGGAAGTCTCGTCGCGAATTGGATTCCCGTTTCTACAGGATGGTTTTTCGTGGCAGGCATCGGGTCGCTATCAACACGACTTGCCGCCGCAATGCGATTACGAGCATTTCATCACCGGCGGATTCGACTTCAAGCAGACGAACACGAACCTCGAATTCAATGCGATCAACTTCCTCGAGTCGACGGCCGACATTGCACAGATGACGTTTGGCTATCACGGACGGCTGGACCGCGACCGCAAATCGCTGGCGATGGGGGCCGACATTTACATCAGCCTAGGAGCCTGTCCGGAAAGCCGTTGTGTGGCGGAGTCGGTGAGGTCTAGAATTTCAATCTTTTCGGTCGCTGTTCGGCTTGACCGTTGTTCTTTGT
>Ga0209501_10006371_pt1 | contig 10630 bp, 16 predicted proteins | sample ArcticOcean_MG_C_4_FD_187434 | JGI IMG/M metagenome (GOLD analysis project Ga0209501, IMG submission 187434) | Marine microbial communities from western Arctic Ocean - ArcticOcean_MG_CB4_134 (SPAdes) (version 2) | ecosystem: Environmental > Aquatic > Marine > Oceanic | place: Arctic Ocean...
TCAAAAGAGGCAAGAGATGAGCACAACAGAAGAGTTGCTCACTTGTCAAAATTACTTCTAAAGCATAACGTTCCAATGGGCGTTTCACTAATCAGTCCATACAAGGAAAACCGTGCAAATGCAAAAGAGATAATCGGTGATGATACAAAATTCTTTGAAGTTTATGTCAATGCATCACTAGCACAATGTGAAGAGCGTGATGTCAAAGGAATGTATGCCAAAGCCCGTTCTGGAGAGATTAAGGGATTTACCGGAATTGACGACCCATATGAGGCACCAGATAACGCTGATCTAGTCTTAGATACTGAAAACAAGTCTCTTGATGAGAGTGCTGCAGAAGTACTAGAATTTTTGAAATCTAAGAATCTAATCTAGAAATAGCATCTAATGCATTTTGATGAACAAATCCATTAGTTACCAATATTCCATTTTCATGATGTACAGTATCTGTGTTGTATGAAAATTCCTTGCCAGAAATATCTGTCATTTTACCCCCAGCTTCTGAAATTATACAGTTTGAGGCACAGGTATCCCATTGTTTCATTTTATTAGTAGTAGTTAGGTAAATTTCAGCCTCTCCAGATGCAATCTCAGTGACTTTTAATGAACTTCCAATACTTGTAACAACTGAAATCTCCATTTCATCAAGTAACTTTTTCTCTTTCTCTGATAGATGATGTCTGCTAACTAGAGCATGGCAATTTTGTATTTCTGACATCACACTAACCTCAATTTTCTTCCATTCTTCATAATGGCAGAATGCTCCTTTTCCGAATTCGGCCAAATACATCTTCTTTTTGATAGGCCAATAAATCAGACCCAAAACTGATTTATGATTTTCCACCAATCCAACCATTATAGTAAACTCTCCTGTTTTGTTAACAAAATCAATTGTTCCATCTAATGGATCAATTATCCAAATCTTTTCTTCTGACAGTCTCTTCTTGTTATCTACATCTTCTTCAGATAATATTGTAATCCCAGTTTCTCCCAAAACCTCTTTGAGAATTTTGTTACTTTCAATATCTGCTTGAGTTATTGGTGAATCATCATCTTTTTTCTCAGTTGTGAAATCTGTATTATATATCTCGATAACTTTTTCACCAGCTTTTACTACGCCATTAATAATTTTCCCTAATTCTGGTTGGCTTGAATTAAACGGTAATTCACTAATCATATTTTAAATCTCTATTTGCTAATTCTGGCTTTAGAGTCCATGCTATAGCCAAACCAACAAATGGAATAGACATCAATCCTGTCATTTGAACAATTATCAAAAGTTGTTGTTGCGCAACAACTGGTGTAGTTATGAGCCATGGTAGTGGAAGTGATACAATGAACCAAATTCCTACTAGAAGACCAATTATCTCAATTCTCTGTTTTTTTCTAGCATTCATGATAATTACTCTCTGCTCTCATCAAATTTAATTCTTGAACTTTATTCCAAAAGTAACTCTTCTATTTAGAACATAATTTATTGCACTTGCTACTGCAATTCCAATTCCTGCTCCATACATGTGATAAAATGCACTACTTTCCACCAATGTCACAGTAATTCCTAACTGAATAGCCATTCCAATTGCACTGACTATGAGAAATTTTACATACATGACTGAATTTCTCTGATCCTTTACAAAACTACCAAATGTCCAATATCTGTTGAAAAAGAAATTTGTTGTAATTGAAATTGAAATTGCTATAATTTGAGATGCAACATACCAAAAACCACCAATATCTGTTAGTAGATATAAAATTCCTAAATTGACTAGAACGCCAGTTGCTCCAACGATGTAAAATTGTATTGCATGTTTTGCAAATAATGATAATCCGCCCTTCTTTTTCTCGTCCTCTATTGTCATGTCCCTGATTATTTAATCTACTATAATTAAGAAACTGATCGAATCAATTATAGTTTTCAAAAAAACCTAGTGGTAATTGTAATAATTTGTAAAATAATTTAAATATTATGAAAACGTATAGTAATTAATGCGGAAGGATGTAAATCCTATCGATTAGACTAGCGTGGTCCTGCAGAGTAGAGGAAAATTAAGTTAAGCACTTTGTTGCTTATACGTGAGGAAATCTCACATCGCTTTGCCAAAGGGCCACGCCCCCATTAATTTAGCCTAGATGCTTCTATCTATCGCAATTAATGAAATGCTAACAGAGCCTTTCAGATTACCAAATCGCTGAATCTTCAAATCATAATTGCATACATTCTGATTCGTACATTGTTGGTTAGAAATTTCAAAATATTTGTTTCCTGAATAATCCCAAGTATAGTATTTTGAGATTCCAGTGTCTACCAACTCTCTTTCTAAGATGAAAGTTTCCGAGTATGGTCCAAGCTGAATTGCCACACGTTCTGGAGAGTCACCCATTGGCACAAACTCAAACTTGTATGGAATATTTCGTTCCAATGTAATAGCTGTAAACTGGTGTGAACGAACATCATGAAATTCAGGTCCTGAAAAACGAAAACTCCAAATCTCTGAATCAGCACGTTTTTGCTCATTTCCACCTGGATTCATTTGAGCCCCATATGCCATTGAAATTACAATTACTGCTATGACAATTCCACCTACAATGATCATCTTATTCATAATCTAGGCATGAATCTTCCAGATTATAGTCATTTTGTTAGATTTTAGTCATACAAATTCTATAATGTGTTAACCATTATTCACACCGGAAATTAATAAGATATTTCAAAACAGTACGCATGGGAAGTTTCCAAGACAAATGGTCTAGTCCACAAAAGCAAAGTTTTGTAGATAAACTTGGTGATACATTCAAACCAAAAGGATCACTAAAACCTAGAGTCGAAATGGCCGTAAAACGATTACAGGCTCAAATCGGAAAACTCGATGGAATGACTCAAAAACTTCAAGAAAGAGATCAGAAAATTTTCCAAAAAATCGTAGCTGCTCAACAACAACACGACACCTATTCAAGTAAAGTATTATCAAACGAACTAGTAGAAGTTCGCAAAGTTAACAAAATTATGACCAACGCCAAAATGGGCTTGGAGAGAATTGAATTAAGATTAACAACCTTCCACGACTTAGGCGACACAGTCACCACATTGATGCCAACAATTGGTCTCATGAATGGACTCAAATCATCACTTGTCAAATTCATGCCAGGTGCAGATCAAGAGATTGGTCGAATGACTGAGATGCTAGGTGGCTTAATGACTGAAACCTTTAGCAGCAGCGGTTCATCCTTCGGAGTTGAAGAATCAACAAACGCCGAATCTGACAGCATCCTAGCAGAAGCAGCAGCAGTCGCAGAATCAGAATCAGGACAACAATTCCCATCAGTCCCATCAACTGGATTGGAACAATTTAACGTCCCAACTAGTGAATCAAAATTTATGTAAAATTTTGAAATTTTCTGAAACAGCCTGATATTTTAATTCTAATTCATCTCTAAACTATATGAATAGAACTAGTAATCTGATAATTTTTCTTACTATAGCGCTACTCTTTTCCTTACATGTTTCTCAGCCACAACCTGTCTTTGCTTATGGTGGAGGTGGTGGTGGAGGCGGTGGAGGCGGTGGTAGTGGTGGAGGAGGAGGAGGCAGCGGCTCGCCTAGTGCGTATAATCCGTGTGGACTCGCCGTAGAAAATGATATGTTATTCATGTCGCACTCTGCTTGGAATCATATCAAAGCATACGGGAGGCAGCGGCTCGCCTAGTGCGTATAATCCGTGTGGACTCGCCGTAGAAAATGATATGTTATTCATGTCGCACTCTGCTTGGAATCATATCAAAGCATACGACCTTGATGGCACACTACTTTACTCTGTTGGAGAATTTGGAATCAAAGATGGATTTCTAATTAAACCATATGGTTTAGCCGTACATGAAAACATGCTCTATGTTGCAGATACTGGAAACTATCGAATACAGGTTTTTACTACTGCTGGGGAATTTATGTTCTCATTTGGCGAAAAGGGCATGACCGCTGGTAAGTTTCAAAAACCTTATGATCTTGCAATATATCAAAACATGATTTTTGTAACAGACCCAATAAATAAAAACACTCAAGTTTTTGATCTTTCCGGAAATTTTATTTCCAGTTTTGTACCATCTCATGCTAATCTAAAATATCCTTCCGAAATCGCGATTTCTGAAGACAGGATATTTCTTACCGATACAACAAGAGCAGGCATTTTTATTTATGATCTAGATGGAGGTCCTATCGCAGAATTTGGTTCCAAAGGTGATGGCGAGAAAGAACTTAAAAAATCAAATGATCTGTTGATCTATGGAAACAATCTATTAGTTGTTCGTGGTGAAAATAATCGGATTCAAGTTTTTGATCTTGAAGGAAATTATTTACGAATGTTCGGTGAATTTGTACCAGAAAACCCAAATAAGTCTGTGGAAAAAAATGAAGCACCAAATTCCATAGCATATTCAAACAATAAATTCTATGTTGGATATGCCGGTGCTTGTAACGTCAAGACCTACGATGCAACCGAAATAGGCATTCCTGATTGGATTAAGACAAATGCAGGTTGGTGGGCAGATGGACAAATACCAGATTCTGCATTTATTGATGGAATTGAATATTTAATCAAACATGGAATTATAAAAATTGATTTAACGATAGAACCAAAACCCGCATATTAAATTTGACTTAGAAACTAGAAGTTTTATCTCGTGACTCTTTGAAACTGACAATTCTCTTTCCTTCATCATCGATGATTTTGTCAATACCAGATAGCTTTTCTCTCATTGATGAGATTAAGGTACCAACTTCATCTGCTTCATTTTCAACTGCATTTCTCTTTTGAGTCAAATGTTGAATTCCACGAGTTTCTTCGTCGATATAGTCACTAACTTTCATCAATTTTTCTTTCAAATTTTTAATATCTACAGATTCTTCTTCAATCTCTTTTTCAAGATTGGTTCTTTTTTCCTTAAGATTAGAAATCAAGCCTCCAACATAATCAATTGCCTCTTCTAACTTTGCTCGTTTATTCATCAATGATGAAATCCCAATATCTGAATCTGATTGGGGCGTTTCTACTTGTGGTTCAGGCTCGGATTCTGATATATTTTCAGAAGGTTGCTCTTGATTTTCAGAAGGTCGTTCCTCAACCATCTCGCCACCTTCTTCTTCTTTAAATTTGTCCATAAATCCAGTCACAAATTAACTTCATTTTCCTCAAATAAAAAGATGAACGGACGAATTTTACGCACATTTTACGCATAGTAAAAAATACAATTTTCCGCCCCCGCCAGCAAAATTACCATTTTTACCCACTTTTTACCCATTCCAAACCTGTTCCGCTATGCGTTCCGCTGTGGGGTTTCAGAATGTTCCTCATAAAGCTCTAGTTCTCATATTAGACCATGTCAAAACAACAATACAGATCCGAAATGGGAATAATGGGAGACATCTTAGATGTTACCATGAATGGAGGCCAGCAAGGCGTAATTGTTTCTGCTATCTCCAGAAGAGCAAATCTATCACACTATGCCGTACTTGATAAATGTGAAAAATTGATCAATGCAGGTTTAGTTGAAACAAAACGAGATGATAGAAACCGCAAATTCATGATAACTGAAAAAGGTCTAAAATTCTTTGACGAATTCAAGAATTTCCAAAACCTCCTAGACTCAATGAATCTGAGGTATTAGAAATGAACCAAGAGTCAGCTTGCTGTGGTTGGTTGGAAGATTCCAAGAATGATGGAATACTTTTAAGCCCAACCGAAGCCCTGATTTTGATGGCTCGTGTACCCCTAGCAGTTTTCGTCCTAATTCTGCTTGCTATGTCGGTACCGCTACAGCACTCTTTTGGCTCAAATCGAACCCTCGATTTCTTCCTTTTTTCTGATGGATCTACACATGTCACTTATTCTTTAGAATCTGATCCATTTCTTCCTGATACTGAAGTTTTGGTATATGGTGATTCACTAGAAAATCTTGTAGTTGAAGATGAAAACGGTTTCCCTCTAACTGCTCAATCTAAAAACAATATTCTAGAAGTTGAAACACTGGGGTCTTCAAAAATTTTAATTAATTATGATACATATTCGCTAATTTATAAAGATGGAAAAATCTGGTCCTTTGAGATTGATTCGCCTGTTGAATTTAATGTGATTATGCCACAAAATTCTGTCATTGTAGGAATGTCGACATTTCCTATTGACATGGATGTTGAAACTGATAGAACAAAAATTCTACTTCCAAGTGGTATGGCTGAAATTACATACTTTTCGGCAGTAGCAGAGTCATCCCAGGTTTTACCATCTGAAATAACTCCTGTATCAGAAAGTGATAATTCTATAATGTATGTGGCAGGTGGAGCTGCTGTAGCAATCGCTGCTATTACTGCAATTGCAGTAAAGATGAGAAATAAACCAAAACAAATCGTTTCATCTACTACTCAAACTATTGCAACTGCAGAAAAAAATGAACCTTTCAATTTAGAAAAAGTCCTCGAAATGCAAGATCTCAGAGAAGACGACAAAGAAATTATCAAATTTATTCATGAAAATGCTGACAGCGTTTTGGAAAGTGATCTTAGAAAAAAATTCCTTTTACCTAGAACCACAATGTGGAGAGCAGTAAAACGATTAGAACGTCATGGATTAGTTGAAATCACTAAAAAGGACCAACAAAACCAAATCAAATTAACAAATGTGGAGGACAAAAATGAATAAAATTTATGGCGTAATTGTAATCTTCGCATTTGCTGGTTTGATGATACCGACCTCAGCTATGCAAGTTGAAGCTGCATCTGATTTAGATTATATGTTAAAAATTGCTCAAAATGCGAAGCACTACATTAAACAAAATATTGATGAACTGGAAAGTTCAAACATTCAAGACTGGAAAGATAGAAGCGCTGTTCTTGATATTTATGATCAAAGTTCATATAAAATAGATCAACTTTCTACCGCAATCAAGAAGGGTGATGTAAAATCCAGTAGGGAGTTATTCATTTCATCTATGGGTAACTTAAAACAAATTAGTCTCATGTTAAACCAAATTGCTGCAAATCAACCAATCTCCAAAACTGAAATGGAAAATAAAATCTTAATAGATTATACTCAAACTATCAAAAGATATGAAATGAACATCAAAAAACAAATGCAATTCTCTGACAAATTAGGCGCAAATATTGATTTTATAGAAATAGAAAATCTTCTTGCACTAGCTAAACAAAATATGGTGAATGGTCAGAATGAAAAAACAAAACAAGTGCTTGACAAGATTGCTACAAAGGGAACAAAGATCCAAAAAACTCTAATTTCTATTCATGAAGAAAATAAAATAATTAAAGCTCAAGCATTAGCTGAAAGGTATATTGATAGAATAAATTCTTTAATTGTTCAAGCTAAAAACTTTGGATTATTAGATTATGTTAAACAACTAGAAACCACAAAGATTCATCTAGTTTCAGCCAACTCTACATCTCAAATTACTAAAAATGTTCGAATAATTATTACCATTAATAATGATATTATTCAAGCAAATAGAAATAATTTGCAACAAGTTGATATTGATGAGATTAGATTATCTCAAACACAACGAATTACCGCAGAACTAAATCAATTGGAAACAAAAGCTAAATTACTTCACTCTGATGCAATAGGTAGTAACAAGGCACTATATTATGTAGAAAAAGCACTTTCTATCATCGACAATGTAAGAAACAATCTAGATGATTCTGAAAGAAAAACTAATTCAAAACTACACCATATAGACCAACTATTATCGATAGCCGAGAAAATCGTTCAAGAGTCAACATAAACTTCATATAGATTTCAATCTCGTTTTTATTATGACTTCAAAAGCAATCATTTTTGGTGTTGGATTACCAATGGTAATTTTTGGAGCATTCATAGCACTTTTGATAGCACCCCTTGCTGAAGGTGTGGTATCAACAATTGAATTTGTTGGAAGCCTAATTGGAATACTAGGTGTGGTCTTTATGATCTCAGGCATGTTCTACAAAAAAGAAATAATCATTCAAGAATAATTGTGCCTAAAAAATCCACATCCTTTAAAATAACCTTTGAAATTAATTCATCATATGGATAAAGAACGTGTTAAGAAACTAGTTCGTGAATTAATTATTGAAATCGGTGAAGATCCTACTAGGGAAGGTCTAAAGGATACACCTAGAAGAATTGCTGATGCATACGGTGAAATATTTGGCGGTTATGATTCTGATTCAGAACTATCTGTACAATTCTCAGAAGACTCTGAAACGGTAGTTGCTAAAAATATTCAATTTTATTCAATGTGTGAACATCACATGTTGCCATTTTATGGAACCATACAAATTGCATATGTTCCAAATGGTCGTGTCTTTGGAATTTCCAAACTAGTTAGAGTTGTAGAAAAATTCTCAAAGAGACTCCAAATCCAAGAAAGAATTACCAAAAATATTGCTGATGAGTTGTATTCACAAGGTGTTAAAGGAGTTGCAGTTATTGCAGATGCTGAACATCTTTGCATGAAAATGAGAGGTGTCAAAAATGACACCAAAGTCACAACATCAGCATTTAGAGGAACATTTGAGGATAAAAAGACCAAAGAAGAGCTCCTAAAAGCTATGTATGCCAGATAATCTTCTATCAAAAATTAAATAATCCCCTAATCAGAAATTCATCATGCCTGCAAGAAATAACATACATGTTCCAAGTGAATCATGGCCATTTTTCACTTGGTCTGTTATTGAATTTGCAATAGTTATTGCACTTGCAATTGTTGTTTCATGGCAAATCAATCCATTCTTTGAGGATTCCGTAGTTATGTATGGATGGGAATGTGAGCAAGAATCACAAGAAACTAACTGTTCTATTTCTGATGAACCAGAGATGCAACAAACAATGCTTAACTGGATATTCTGGGGAATTGTAGGTGTAATCTTTGCTGGATGGTATCTGGGCGCTCGTAGGTTTGTATTGAAAAGAACAATACTCTAAACTTATTTTAAATATTTAGTTTTATCTTCAATCTTTGCTTTTGTAAATGCAATTTTTCTATTATTACAAGATTCACATTTACCACACTGCATCTTACCACTTAGATAACAACTCCAGGTCTTGAAGATTTCATTTCCTAAAACTTTGTAACCTTTTTTAATCAAATCACTTTTTGAAATATTTTCTGAATATGGTGACCAAATCTTAATTTCCTTTCTAATCTTATTTTTAATTCCATCATACTCTCCTTGATTTAATGCAGATTGAATCTTTTTAGTAAACTCTGGTCTACAATCTGGATATTTTGTATCTCCTTTTTGTGCTCCATATGCAACTAGTTCTGCATTTAGAGTAAATGCCCATGCTGTAGCAATTGAGAGAAATATTGCATTTCTAATAGGAACTACAATAGAATATTCAAATTTACTAGGCATCTTTTTCTTTGTACTGGTCAGAACGTTACTATCACCATACAATTCCTTCATGAAACCAATATCGAGAATTTTATGTTCCTTTAGTTTTAGTAATTTTCCAATACGTTTTGCAGCCTTTATCTCCTCAGATGCTCTTTGACCATATGCAAATGTAATTCCATACAACTGGTATCCTTTTTTCAAATATGACATCATGCATGCTGAATCTAAACCTCCACTTAGAATGATAACTGCTTTTTTCATTTTACAATTTTAACAACTTTAGGACCTTTACTTGGTTTACAAATTACAATGTCGCAATCTACTTTTACAGATTTGAATCCTTTCTTCATCGCTTCTCCAATTTTTTTTTCGTTTCCAGAACAGAATGCAATAACTGATGGACCTGCACCGCTTATAGTAAAACCATATGCTCCAGCAGAATCTGCCAAACGATCTACCTTATCAAAACCTGGAATCATTTTTTTCCTAGCTGGCGTGACAATGGGATCAGAAAAAATCCACTTGGCAAACTCTTCTGTACCCTCTTTACTTTGAATACCACTATGACTTGTTCTTGCTAAACTTCCAACCATTGATACAGCATTTGCCATGTTTGTCATAGCATCTGAAAATTTTACAGTTTTAGGTAAAACTCCTCTCGATGCTTTTGTTTTTTGCTTTGGAACTTTTATTTTAGGAACAGCTATGACCAATTTTAAATCTCTAGGACAAGATAATTGCCAGAATTCAGGTAATGAATTAACTATAACAAATTCACCAAAAAGTGACGCTGCAACATTATCATAATGAGCCGTTCCTGCACTTGCTTTCTCTCCTTCACCTGCATATTCGAGTAGATCTCGATCATCAATTTTCAAAGAAAATAATTCTCGAATTGCAATTGCACAAGCAGCAGCTGACGCTGCACTGCTTCCCATTCCATATCCAGCTGGAACTTTTTTCTTTATCTTAATTTCTAAACCATCAGATATGTTTAGATAATCTTTCATTTCCTTTGCAACAATTCCTGCAGTATTCTTTTTTGGATCTAGCGGAATGTCATCAGAGCTTACAATTTTAATTCCAAATGATTTTGGTTTTTTTGTTACTGTGACTTCGTCATAAAATGCATCTAGTGCCATACCAAACACGTCAAATCCTGGACCCAAGTTTGCAGTAGAGCAAGGAGCACGTACAGTTACTGATTTTACCATTAATCTTCTATTTCTTCGCCCAAGTTAATAGTTCTGCTTA
>Ga0209501_10006375_pt1 | contig 10623 bp, 7 predicted proteins | sample ArcticOcean_MG_C_4_FD_187434 | JGI IMG/M metagenome (GOLD analysis project Ga0209501, IMG submission 187434) | Marine microbial communities from western Arctic Ocean - ArcticOcean_MG_CB4_134 (SPAdes) (version 2) | ecosystem: Environmental > Aquatic > Marine > Oceanic | place: Arctic Ocean...
TCCGCGGCACAGGCACCGTTCCCCTGTTCGATGCACCGAGTCTCTTGGACGCGGCGGCTCGAACCTCTGGCTCAAAAACACGGTCTCGAGACTTCTGACTGTTGAATATCGGTCCCGATTCCACCGAGGGCAAAAAAAAGCGGCTCGATCTAAGATCGTCGCCGCTCCTGCCTCATATGGGATCTGGGGGCAAAATATTCAGTTGTTCGGCCAGGACCTGAAGGGTCAACTGACCGGGTTCAGGCTCTTTTCATTGACTGGGCCATCGGAAAACGCCTTTATTCAAGGCACGCCGGTCAGTCAACTGCTATTCACTACGATTGACGATAGATTGGCTGGGTGGATCCCACGCCGAGGCCCCCGCCCAATCTGGGCACTGTGGCCACCTGCGTTCAGGTCGAAGCCACCGGTGAACCCCCGGGATGGGCACCAGCATGCCCGCACGGGGTACTACTCGGGTTTACTTGGTTTGGCCCCCCTCTTCGGTGCCATTACTGTCCGGTTCAGCGCCGGTCTCGCCCGTTTCACTCAACGCCACTTTCGCCACGTCCTGTATCAACGATTTGATTGGACGCTTGAGCAGCCTGGCCCATGTAACGACGGCCAGCGCCGAGGTAACCTCGGCGTGTTTGGAAGCTGCCATTGCCCTTTCGGCGACAGACACCAAAGACTCTCTTGTCTCGTTCAATTCATCTGGAATCTGAGCCACCACGCCGTAGGGCAAGCTCCTCATATCATTCAGGGCCGACTGCGCCATCCCCATCAGTTCATGAATGTCCTTGAACCTGAGCTGCAGCGCCTCGAGCATGCGAGTGAACTCTTCAACATTTATCTCCGAACCCAGCTGATCGCCAGGTTGAAAAGTGCTGGAAACGGGCTCCCCGCCCGGAGTCTCGGAATCGCCGTTTCCATCAATTGGCCTGGACTGTTCTTCTCCTGCGTCCATGAGGCTCCTTATGGGCTTCTGACTGGCATCTAACGAATAAAGGTTTGAGGCCGCCGTTTCAATCACCCGGTCTACTTCGCGCCCGAGAACCTTCATCGTTTCCAGGTCTACCGGGGCCAGCGCACCTCTTTTCACCGGGCTCACTACCTGTGCAGAGAACCCGCTCCGGTTGCGCTGCAAGGTGAGCCGAGCCCCGTCCCTCGCTGCTTGCCTGACTACCGGCACTGGTTGACTGAACTTGCGAAGTGTTGGTGACCACTGATGATTCCCTTGTGCTTTAACCGATCCCTAATTCTTTTCGTTTCCATCACATAAACACCAACCCGGGTGATGAAACTGAAAAACAAGAGCAATATCGGGAAATAGAGACTTATTTTAGGAATTGACCGGAGGAGCCGACAAGCGCCCGAGCGATCACACGAATGCGAGAGCGCGAGCGGGGTTGTACACAAGAATCGCGTCGACCTCATCCGTGATGAACCCGGCATCGCGCAGCCTCGGCACAATGGTCTCCAAAATGTGGCCGTCGCCTGGTGCGCCGCCCCTCGCCAACTCGTTGGTCTGGCAGGCGTCATGGCCTACTAGCACCTGTCCCAAATGTCCGAGACCGGCCAGGTACTGCAGCGCCTCAATGCGCTCCGTGTCGTTCTTGGTTCCGCCGCCCGTGCCTACAAAGTCCCAGTTCGAGCCTTCTATCCCGAACAGGTCGTACTCCAAAAAGCAGCCCGTCTCGGCCAGTGCTCTGAGCTTTACAGGGTCGGACGAGGCGTAGCCCAGGTGGCTCATGATCACCCTCCGGGGGTCTGCTCCGGCATCCAGCAGTACGTCCATTATCTCCAGCGGCGAGTCGTCGTTCGGGCCTGTGTGAATGGATATGGGCGCCCCCGTTGCCGCGGAGGCCCGAGCAGCTGCCCGCAGTACTTTGCGTTCGTTGTCGCCTAAGGGATACTCATTGCCGATTTCACCGATGACGCCGGACTTTATGCCCGTGTCGCCCACACCCACAGTTACGTCCCTGACTATGCGCGAATAGAGTTCGTCCTCGCTCAGGTCGTCCATGTTCTTAGGGTGGGCCGTGGGCACGTAGTAACCGGCGCCCATCACTATGTTCAGGCCGGTGGCACGGGATATTCTGGCTAACGCCAGGGGGTCGCGTGCACGGCCAACGCTGGTCGTATCGACAATGGAATTGTCCCCGGCGAGGACGAAACACCTCACTTCGTGCAGAGTTTCATTGACATCGAAATTCTGCAGATTGGCCCGTACTACGTGCCACAGCCAGCCCATGCGCCCCACCATGTCAATGGTGACCGGCCGGTCAACGTAGGCCCTGGCCCTGGCCTCCGAGGGTTCGACCCAGTAGCAACTCAGGTCAATGAGCAAATGCCCATGAGCGAGAGTAATACCCAGGTCCTCCGGCTCTATCGGCCCGAGAACCGTTTGCACTTTGCCCTTCACCGGCATGCGGTCCCCAGTGCTTCGTGGCGGTCCATATAGACTGGCATATCTCCGGGAGTTTAGCCCTCCGGTGGTGAGGTTGCACCGTGCCCAGAACTCGGACGCCAGGGCGTATCGCAAGACTCGGGAAACGGACTGTCCCAGGGCAATAAGAGCTGGAGGCTCACTTTGACGAGACGGCTTTCTGCACCCATCGTGACAGTCGCGGCCATACTTCTCGTCTCCGTCTTCGTCGCCTGCGGATCGCCCGGGGCCATCGGCACCAACGAACTGGACGGCCCCGGCCCCCCGAGAACCGTCATTACCTGCGACGACTGCCAGATCGTTGATGTCGTCGAAGTCATAGACGGCGACACCCTGGTTCTCAAATTTGGGGTCCTCGAATCCGGGGGCATCGACTCCGGCCCGGTGCGGGTATACGGCATCGACGCCCCTGAGACAGCCGAAGAGTGCTACGCCGAAGCGAAGGCTGCTCTGACCGGCCTGGCGGGCGGCCGAGTGCGTCTCGAAGACGGCTCCAGGGCGACGGACCCGTTCGGACGCATACTTGCCTACCTCTTCGACATCAACGGCAACAGCATCGACGTGCAGATGGTCTCGGCAGGCTTGGCGCGGGCCTGGACCGAGGACGGCCAGCATCGCGATACACTCATGGCCCTTGAGCGCAGCGCCCGGTCCAACCGGGCTGGCTGCCTCTGGGGTCAGCAGTAACAACCAGAGGGCTTAGCGGGGGCATGAACGCGTGAGACTAAAAGGCAAAGTAGCGCTCATTACCGGCGGCGGCTCGGGCATTGGCGAGGCGACAGCGCGGCTATTTGCTAGCGAGGGGGCGAAGGTCGTCGTCTCCGACCTGTCGAGTGAAAACGTCGCCGTCGTCGTGAGTACCATCCGGGCCGACGGCGGCGAGGCGACCGGCCACACCGGCGACGTGACCAGGTCCGAGGGTGCCGATGCCATGGTGCGCGTGGCTGTGGAGACCTACGGGGGCCTGAGCGTACTGGTAAACAGCGCCGGGGTGGGTGCCACCGGGGCAACGCCGCACGTCAAAGAGTGGAACCGCGTCATGGACGTCAACCTCACCGGGACCTACCTCGTGTCCTGGGCGGCAACCGGGGCAATGGCGAACTCGGGTGGCGGGTCCATCGTTCACCTTGCTTCCATCATGTCCTTGGTCTCCATCCCCACGGGCATACCCCAGTTCACCGGCCGAGAAATGGCGTTCAGCCCCTACAACGCATCCAAGGGCGGGGTGCTGCAATTGACAAGGAACATGGCGGTGCACCTGGCCAACGAAAACATCCGCGTGAACTGCATCTGCCCGGGGTGGATCGAGACCCCACTGGTCAGCGAGGCGCTGTTAGACACTGGCCTGAAAGAGGCGCTCGTAGCAAAGCACCCGATAGGCAGGCTGGGCAAACCAAGAGAGGTGGCGGCGGCGGCGCTTTTCCTGGCGTCGGACGAGTCGTCGTTCGTAACCGGATCGCCCCTCATGGTGGACGGCGGCTACACGGCCCAGTGACCGGCCAGGGGGCCAACGAGTAGGAGACACGATGCTAGATTTGCTCATAACCGGCGGGTTGGTATTAGACGGCGCGGGGAATCCGGGTCAATACCTGTCCGTGGGCGTGCGTGACGGGCAGGTCGATGTCCTCCGGGGCGACGTGTCTGAAACCCCTGCACGCCGCACCATAGAGGCCACTGGCAAAGTCGTCTGCCCCGGCTTCATCGACGTGCACGCCCATTCGGGGCTGGTCATTCTCGAACAGCCCGAGCACATGCCAAAAGTGCACCAGGGCGTGACCACAGAGGTCATCGGCATCGACGGCAACTCGTACGCGCCGTTCAAAAACCCTCTGGATTTGGACAAGATGATCCGCATAAACGCCGGTCTGGACGGCAACCCTGAATTACCCGGCCGCTGGGCCTCGGTCACCGAATACCTGGCCATGTTCGACCGTAAAGTCGCCGTCAACATCGCCTACATAGTCGGTAACTCGCCCCTGCGAGTCGGCGCGATGGGCTGGGATATGAAAGCCGCCTCGCGCAAGGACATGGACGTCCAAAAGGCGTTGCTGCGCGAGGCTATGGCCGAGGGGGCCTTTGGCATCTCTACGGGGCTGGACTATCCTCCTGGCAACTATGCCGATACGGATGAACTGGTCGAGCTATCGACCGAAGCCGCGAAGCTGGGTGGTTTTTACCACACGCACGTGCGCTATCGCCTGGGCGACGGCTATCTTGACCCGTTCCGTGAGGCAATAGAAATCGGCAGGCGGAGCGGCATCCCCATTCACCTGACCCACCTCGAGCGACGAACCACCTACCCCGCCGGGCTGCCCCGCATCTTCGACCTCGTTGAGTCCGCGCGCGACGACGGCATGGACGTAACGTTCGACTGCTACCCATACCAGTACGGTGGCACACGGTTGCTCATCCTGTTCCCCGACTGGGTTCACGACGGTGGACCGGACAAGATCGTGCAGAGGCTCGCGTCTGAAGAGGCCCGCGAGCGACTGAGGGCCGAAGTCGGCATCGCCAACTTCAGCTTCGACGAGATATGGATGACGTACTTCAAGCGTCCCCACAACAAAATCTACGAGGGCAAGTCAATTGAGGCCGTGGCCGAGATGCGAAAACAACACACCGTAGATGCCATGTGCGACTTGCTGATCGAGGAAGACCTGCAAATTTCCTTCAAGGCCCTCACACTCGACGCCCGGTCCATCCCCGACCTAATCACCCACCCGCTCTACATGGTCGGGAGCGACGCGCTGCTCATCGGCGACTACCCCACCCCGATGGGCTACGGGACGTTCCCTGTCATCCTCGCCGAAATAGTGCGGGAAGAACGCAAGCTCTCGCTACAGGACGCCATTCGTAAAATGACGTCCTACCCCGCCTTCAGGGTCGGCATACCCGACAGGGGGCTCATAAAAGACGGCTTCAAGGCCGATCTGGTGGTGTTCGACGCCGACGAGATAAGGGCCCACGCGACGGCACAGCGCCCGAAAGAACTTTCGACCGGCGTTGAGTACGTCATCGTCAACGGCACGGTCGTAATCGACCGGGGCCGTCACACGGGAGCGCTGCCCGGCAGAGCCTTAAAGCGAGGGAAGCTCTAAACGGCAGGCTAAAACTGCCTGGAGTCCACCAGGGCCCTGCTCACCTTGCGGTGGCTATAAGCGACGGCGAGGACGAGCACCACGGCCAGGATCCCGAAGGTGACGGCGAGGCTGGTCCAATTCGTGGTCAGGATGATCGGCGGAACGGTGTTTCCACCCGAGTCCGTTACGGCCACAGAGGAGGCGAGCAGGTCGCTCATTTGCAGCCCTGCCCAGACGCCCAGCCCGATACCGAAAACGATGATGAGCACATGTTCGACGGCCATCAGCCCCAACAGCTGGGCCTTTGTCCAACCAAGCATCCGCATGACGGCGAACTGACCCTTTGACCTGTCGGCCAGGGCTATGACGAACGTCGCGTAACCGAGCCCTGCTGACAGGACGCCCAGTCCCAGCGCCACCCAGACCATGCCGCGCCACCCCGCCGAGACCAGCGGGTCGCGCTCCAGGGCTTCCAACTCCCCTGCCCTGTCGTACGTGGTCACCGAGCCCGCACCGACCACCAGGGTATCCAACGCTTCCACCACATCGTCATGGCTGTTCGGCGCATAGGACACGAACAGTTCGTTCGGCTCCAGCGTATGCGGAAGGGCCAGTATCCCGAGATGAGCCACCAGTGCTTCCACGTCAGTAATCATGAACCCACGGGAGCCGAAACCGAGCGACGGGAACTGCTCTACTACGTCAGTGACCACTACGGTCACCGGCGCTCCCTCCACCGAAATGGTGGTCGCGCTTCCAAGGCTAGCGCCTATGTCTGTGGCCATTGCCGCGCTCATTATTACCGGCAACGGTCCGCCGGTCGGGTTCACGAAGAAACCCCGAACGCCAGCTATCGTGTCCTGCCCGAAGGTGAATAGGCCTGCTCTCAGGCCGGAATGTGGCTCGTCTTGCACCAACGCCACAGAGTCTTCCGCCACCGCCGAGGTTGGAATTGAAGCCCATTTGAGGGACCCTTCGAAATCCTCTAATACGGTCGGGTTCTCGCCTCCCGGGTTTGGGCCTTTCGAACCGAATAGTTGGATGTCGTCGAGTTGAAGCGAACCCGAGGATCCCCCGCCGCCGAAAGTGGGCTCGAATAGCTGAAGCGCGACCAGCTCTGCAGGGTACTCCAGGTCGCCAATTTCCGCCTCGACAAAATGCCAGTCTGCGCTACCCAGCTTGCCCATCGTCGCCTTGCTAAACTGGCCGTTGGCCTCTCTGAAGACGGCCCACAGGAACAACTGGGAGTAGAACTTGTCGGGCTTAATCCACACGCCAATGTTGGCGGCGGTCTCAGGCACGGCCAGCGAGTTTTCCTGTTTGCCTGCGACCAGTCCACGCATGAGGGTTGGTAGCGACTTTTCCGCGAAATCCTCTCGGAACCAGCTCATCTGCCCGAACGTTACGGGGTCGATCCCCAGTATTGTGAACTGCCCCCCCCGGCCGGTAGCGCCGAACGACCCGGTCTTTCGCATTCCCACCGCCATCGAGGTCACGTCGGGGACATCGGCAAACCGTTCCCGGAAAGCCGAAACTCCCTGGGCAGAAACCGACGGAATATCCGCGATCCGCAGGTCAGCGACGGCGTTGTGGCTGATGCGTTCCAGGTTGCTGCGGTCGAGCGTGGCCCCCACCGTAGTGGCAATCACCGCGAGCCCTGTAGCGGTAATGAGCAGGACCATCAAGCCGCTGTACCTCAGCGGGTCGCGGGCCATCTGGCGCAGTCCCACCGCGACCCAGGCCGGCGCTCGACCGACGGCCAGGCGCAACGCGACAAAGGCGACGTGCAGCGGCACCAGCGCAAGCAGGGCTATCTTAGGTGCGGACAGCAGGCCCCCGTCTGACAACGGCTCCAACCACACGTATACAACTGCCAGGCCCAGCAGCGCGGCCATCCCCAGCACTTCGGTGGCCCGGCTCACTAGGCCTGGTGAATCGCCCGCTCTTATGGCTAACCAGTACGCAGCAGCCGCACCAATGAGGGCGGCGCCCGACCACAGCCAGGACGTGAAGTCGCCGTCAGCGGCCTTGTCGGCCACCATAACCGGGCCCAGCAACGCGACCACCACCACCGTGACCATCTGGAGCAACACGTGTGACTCGCCCGAGATGAACTTCATCACCAGAGGAAACGCCCGTAAAAAGATAAGCGCCACCGCTACCAACAGCAAAATAGGCGCAAGCAGGAACGTTTCATCCAGTTCAACATCTTGAAACAGGCCGCCCGACGCGAGACTGCCGCGAGACTGAAGCTCAAAGAAGATGAGCCCGCCAATAATCAGCACTGCTATGTCGATGTTCAGTCGCTGAAAAATGGGAGCCTGGGAAGGGCGTGAACCCTCAACTCTTTGTGCTTCTATCGACTTTCGGGCCACCCACAAAACAGGCAACAGGTAAATGACCAGGGAGAAAATCCCCATACCCGCCGCGGCCGCGAAAGACACCCAGGCGAGTTCTACCGGTATCGAGTCACCGCCAGTGACGCCTCCAAAAATGCTCAGCTTGCCAGCAACGGCTATCAGCCCGGCACCCAGGAACGGCGCTATAACGAACGCCACAGTCGCAAGAATTGCAGCTTCCAGGGCGTATGTACGAAGCAAGTGAAAGCTGGAAGCGCCACGGGCCCTCAACAGGGCGACCTCTCGCTCCCGCGCCTGCAACAGGTGGGCAACCATCATGCTCAGGTAATAAAGAACAGTCGCCACTATTAAAGCCACCAACAACACCAACGGCAGAGTGGCGAACAGGGTCCGGCGCTTCAACTGCTCCAACAGTGTGTCGATGCGGGTCAGTACGGTGGAAGCTGCGGGGCCGCTGGTGAGTTCGGCTTCGAATCCGGCTATCGCGTCCAGGCTCCTATCCGGCGTCCACTCTTTTAGCGTCTCGGGGTCGATGAAAATCAGCCAGCTAGAGTCGATCTGGCTGCCAGGGAAAGCGGAACTAAGTGAACCGAGCAGCCCCGCGCGCGACGTGAACAGGGGGAGCGGTCGCTCATCCGGGTCAATGACGACCTCGCGCTCCGTGCGGTCTTCGGGGGGAGATGGCCGCAAAAAAGTGTCGGCCCGTTCCCTCCAGAACTCGTTTTCCGGGTCCGTGGGCTCGAAGATGCCGACGACCCGAGCGTAGATGCGAACCGGGCTGGCGAAGTGGGGCGCAAGCTCGACCACGTCACCTACGTTGAGGTCAAAGCTCTGTAGAGACGCGGTACCGACGGCCACCTCAATTTCGGGGCCATACTGCCCTTGAACTACCGAGTCTCCGGGCATTTGACCGTCAACAAATTTCACGTTGTCCTGCAGGCCAACCATCGCCTGAATCCAGCCTCGCGCCGCCTGGCCGGGTGGTGGCGCAGGGGACGGGCCAATTTCACCGAGCGGCCTGTAAGGCAGTCCGGCAATGAACAACTGGCTACGGTCAAAGCGCCGCTTGCCTCTAAAGGCGGGCAGCAGCCAGTTGTCGATAGCCTCCTCGACTGCGAGTTGGCTGTCGTCCCAGGCAGATTGGTCGCCTTGCAGGCCAGGTGAGAAGAGTTGAACGTTCAGGGTGGACGCGGCAGTCGCATCCATCGTCGCTTGCACACTCAGGCGTTCAAGAGAACGGAAATAGATCGGCGTCGCCGCGACCACCGTGGCCGCCAGCAAAATGCCGAAGAAAATTCCGAGAGTAAGCGCCTTATTACGACCCAAGCGTCTGAAGGCGACCGTTAAAGACAAGTAGAAAACATCCGCGGCTACTATACCGCCGCATCCCGCAAAAAGGGCAGTGCCAGCGCCATTTGCGAACCGTAATTCGCCCGCGTCAGCGCATGGCGAACCTGCGTCGTATCAGTCTTGAGCCCTCATCCCGGCACGTATAGCGAGCGTCGAACTCGCCCCCGCCACGATAGTCAGCGTGGCGGCTGGCACCACGACGAAGGGCACTACTATCCCCGACAGCTCCACTACAGAGAAGATCGCTCCCAGCCCCACCGCTGCAATACCGAGCCCAGTGGCTACTACCAGAACCACTTGGGCGCCGTAACCGGGGGGGGTCAGTCATGAACCTGGCCCCGACGAGCAGTGCCGAGGCTGCGATGAACAGGGCCGTGTGCGTGACTATCATTCAGACAAAATCGAACTCGCGGTCGCTGTAGACCGACCAGGCGGCCCCGCCCAGGCCGCCGCGTAGGGCGAGTTTTTCGCTTTGTTAATTATTCGCCCGCTTCGGCAACAGCGAGCGCGATGGCGTCCAGGAACTCCGAAGAGGCCATCTCCGTAAGTACCTAGCCGTCGATGAATACTGGCTGTCCGCTCTCCAGGCTGACCAGGCCGTCGGGGCCGGCCCCATAGGTGTGGTCCGGGTTCTTCCCCAGTGCGAACAGCATGCTGTCGCCAACATCGGGCAATACCGGTTCGATAGACAGCACCTGCGTCCCGGTTGGGTTCGCATGGCCGAACAGCCTCAGGGTGAACGTGCCGTCCTCCTCAACGTTGCTATCACCTTTAAGCAACCGGTCGACCTCGACGACGTAATCGGTATAAGGCGTGCCTTCCTCGTCTGCGTTTGCGAAAGACTCGGGTTGCCCGTCTTCGCCGTAGCCGCCGAAAAAGATTTCCTGGTCAATGGAAGAGATTGTTCCCACGAGAACTATCTGCGAGAACAAGGTCAGATGTTCAGCGTTCGTGGCCCTAGGAATGAGCATTCCCGAACTCGAGGAACTCTCAGGCTCTATCGTTTCGCCAAGCGGTTCCGGAACGCCTTTCGGCAGTTCCAACTCTTCTGTGCCTTCGGGGTCGCCCGCTCCCCCGCATGCGACGGCGACTGCGAGTATGGCGAACCCTGCGAACGTGCTGGCCCACCGAGGTGTTGATTTCATCTGATAGCTCCCGTGACCTCAATTTACCCTGGTCACTTAGGTACAGACGGTACAGGTCATGAAAAAGTTCCAGAACGTGGGCTGCCCCCCCTAAAGGCGCGGGAATAGCATGAGTTGGAACTCGTCGGTCTTATGAGTTAATCTGCCCGCAGCAAACATAGCCGCGAACTCGGGGAGCTTGGAGAGCCAGGCTGAGAGGGCAGACACGCATCTGCCGACCCTTCACACCTGATCTGGGTAATGCCAGCGTAGGGACAGGC
>Ga0209501_10006383_pt1 | contig 10611 bp, 9 predicted proteins | sample ArcticOcean_MG_C_4_FD_187434 | JGI IMG/M metagenome (GOLD analysis project Ga0209501, IMG submission 187434) | Marine microbial communities from western Arctic Ocean - ArcticOcean_MG_CB4_134 (SPAdes) (version 2) | ecosystem: Environmental > Aquatic > Marine > Oceanic | place: Arctic Ocean...
GCCAAATCGCCGGAATATTTGATGCCACCATCGGCGATAACCGGGATGCCGCTGCTCCGGCAGACCTCCACCGCCTCCATGATGGCGGTCAGTTGCGGCATGCCCACGCCGGCGACGATCCGCGTTGTGCAGATCGACCCAGGCCCGATGCCCACCTTCACCGCGTCGGCACCGGCGTCCATCAGGGCCTTGGCGCCATCCCCCGTGGCCACGTTACCGGCCGCCAGTTGGGTATAATTGCTCAATTTCTTGATCTCGTTGACGCTGCTCAGCACGCCGGCCGAATGGCCATGGGCCGTATCGACGACGATCAGGTCGGCACCGGCATCGATCAGGGCTTCGGTCCGGGCCAAGCCATCGGGGCCAATACCGGTGGCGGCGGCAACCCGCAGGCGGCCTTGTTCATCCTTAGCGGCATCGGGATACGTGGTGGCCTTTTCCATATCTTTGACGGTGATCAGGCCGACGCATTTGTAATTTTCATCGACCACCAACAGCTTTTCGATGCGGTACTGGTGCAACAGGCGCTTGGCCTCGGTGCTATCGACGCCGTCGCGCACGGTGACCAGATTTTCGTGGGTCATCAATTCCTTCACTGGCTGGCGCTGATCCGTGGCGAAACGCACATCCCGGTTGGTCAGAATGCCAACCAGGCGGCCCGAGCCTTCTTCCACCACCGGGATCCCGGAAATGCCATGGGTCTGCATCAGGTTCAGGGCGTCCGCCAGACTTTGATCGGGATGGATCGTAACCGGGTTGACCACCATGCCAGCCTCAAACTTCTTCACCCGGCGCACTTCGTCGGCCTGTTCGGCGATGCCCAGATTCTTATGGATGACGCCGAGGCCACCCAACTGCGCCATGGCGATGGCCAGGCGATGTTCGGTCACAGTATCCATGGCCGAGGATAGCAGGGGAATACCCAGGGAAATGGCCCGGGTGACCTGGGTGCGGGTAGTCACCTGATTAGGCAGCACCGCCGAGGCGGCCGGTTTTAGGAGAACATCATCGAATGTCAGCGCTTCGGAAATTTCCATATTACCGTCTGCCTCCTGTATTTCGACCGCAAAAATGGGGCGCAAGCAGCGCCCCGATGTGGAGAGATTGAAACCCCGGAAATGCCGATGAATTTCGCGCAGGGCTCTGTTGGGGGCAGCCGGGGCCTGCCATCCGGCCTCGTTTATTATTCGCTTCGACGGTCAGCGTCTGCCTCTGCTTCCATGTCGCCTTGGACGTTACCATTCCGGTCATCGCCATACATGGCCGGATAATGTTTCGTGAACGAGGCTAGGATATCGTCGAAGGGTAAATCGGCATAGGTGCCGTGATCGGTGATGTATTCCATGTGCCGGTTGCCGGCGACATCGAAGGGATGAAATACGGAATCGTTCCGGCCATCGAACTCCAACGGCAGGGTGCCGAACTTTTCGCACAGGCTTAGATTAAAGACCGGCGTCGCCTTGACCCATTTGCCTTCCAGATAAATTTCCACATAGCCGTGATAGACAAACAGATCAGTCTGCATCAATTCGATCATCCGCTTTGACGCCAGGTGATTGCGGACATCGGCAAAGCCGAGGCGGGCCGGAATGCCTAGGGCCCGGCAGGCGGCCGCCATCAGGGCGCCTTTGGTAATGCAAAAACCGTTGCCCCGTTCCAGCACGGCGCTGCCCTTCATGCCCATTTCGGTCATCTCGACGCTATAGGGGTCATAGCGGAATTCGTCGCGCACAGCGTAATACAGACGCACGGCCTTCTCCAGATCCGTGCCCTGTTCGCCGCCGGCCCGGCGGGCAAAGGCAGTCACCGCCGCGTGGTCACTGTCCACATAGGCGCCGGGCCGAAGATAGACTTCAAGATCCTCAATAGATGTTACTTCACTCATCACACTATTTCCCGGCGCCGTCGCGCGTCTGTCGAGCTGAATCGTGCCTTCGTATAGCGCAAATTTGTTGGCGTGCCTATATTTCCGACTGGCCCGAAGCAGCGCCGTCGCCGCGGAAGCCCGTGGCCACCACATACATCTCGGCCGAGCCGGAGCGGGAGGCCTCGGGCTTGGCATGGCGGACCACGGCAAAGTCCCGTTTTATGGTGGCCAGCAAGCCCTGCTCGGCGCCACCCTGCCAAACCTTGGCGACAAAACCACCGCCTGGCCGTAGCACCGCCCTGGCCAGGTCCAGGGCCGCCTCGGCCAAGGCGATGATGCGCAGATGATCGGTGGCCCGATGCCCCGTGGCGGGCGGCGCCATATCGCTTAGGACCAGATCTGCGAGCCCGCCGAGGGCCGCGCGGATGGCTTCCTCGGTGGCCTGATCGGCAACATCGGCAACCAGCGTTTGGGCCCCCGCGATCGCGGCCATTTCGTTGATATCGACAGCCAATACTTGGCCGCTCGGACCCAGGGCGTTGAGCAGAACCTGGGTCCAGCCGCCGGGCGCGGCGCCCAAATCGACCACCGCCAGGCCCTTTGCCAAAAGGCCGTATCTTTCATCCAATTGTAGCAACTTGTAGGCGGCGCGAGACCGGTAGCCGTCCTTTTTCGCGGCGATAACATAAGGGTCGTTCAATTGCCGTTGCAGCCAGCGGGTGGACGAGTTTGTGCGCCGCCGGGCCGTGCGCACACGCACCGTCAAATTGCGCCCCGAGGGCCGGGATTTGCCGCCGCCGCTTTTCCCGGCGCCACTTTTACGTTTACCACGCGTCTCCGAGGTCATGCCGCTGCACCACCGGGGGCGCCCTTCCGCGGTTGGTGGTCATCCCAGCGCATCAGTGATAACAGCAACCCTTCACGCACGCCACGGTCGGCCACCCGCAGCTTCTCGCACGGCCAGGTACGGCGGATTCCTTCCAAGATGGCGCAACCCGCCACCACCAGATCGGCCCGTCCGGGGCCAACGCACGGCTGGGCCACCCGCTGTTCCAGGTTCATACAGCGTAATTGCTCGGCGGCGGACTGGGCATCCGCAAAGGTCAGCCACAAACCATCAATTCGCTGGCGGTCATATTTCTCCAACCCCAGATGAACCCCCGTCAGGGTGGTCACGGTGCCGGAGGTGCCTATCATTTGCACCCCGCCCCGGCGCATTTTTTCCTTTATCCCGTGCGCCGTTTCAAAGGCGCGGAGATCATCGAATACGGACCGCACCAGAGCTTCGTACTGATCAGGGCTGAAATCGCCGCTGCCATGACGCTCGGCGATGTTGACCACGCCAAGGGGCAGCGACGTCAGGGCGATGGGTTCAATGGCCGAATCCGGATGATGTTTCGCCCAAATCAATTCGGTACTACCACCGCCGATATCGAACACCAGGACATAACAGGCCTCTGCCCCCAACAGGGGCCGGCAGCCGGCGACGGCCAGACTGGCTTCCTCCTCGGCCGTGATCGTCTCTAAATACAAGCCGGCCTCTTTGTCCACGCGGGCCAAAAATTCATCGCAATTTTGCGCTTTCCGGCAGGCGGCGGTAGCTACACAGCGGGCGCGGGTGACTTTGCGCCGGCGCATTTTGTCGGCGCAGACTTGCAAGGCCGCGATGGCCCGGTCCATGGCTTCCACGGACAGGCGGCGGCTGCCTTCGACCCCTTCACCCAAACGGACAATGCGGGAGAAGGCATCGACCACGCGAAAGCCTTCCGCCAACGGGCGGGCCACCAACAGCCGGCAGTTGTTGGTGCCCAGGTCGATGGCCGCATAGGTATGGCCCGGCGGCACCGCCGCGGCCCGCTTCCGCCCGGCCCCTTTGTTATCATCCCGTCCCGACACCGCGATCCTTGCCTCTTACGCTTACTAATATTGCCTGACCTTAACTTGACCCCTCGGCGGGGTCCTGGCAATAGGCGGGGCACAACACAGCATCAGTTGACATCCCTGTGGCTGCTACATAAGTTGCGGCCGGTATTTAAATTTGGACCAAATTCGGCCCGTATTTGTGCCTGAAACTCTCGCTGGGGGCTCGTCTAATGGTAGGACAGCGGACTCTGACTCCGTAAGTCCAGGTTCGAATCCTGGGTCCCCAACCATCCGCATCAATAGCCAGCAGAATTCGCCCGGAAGACGGGCCGGCTTTTGCGACAGCCTCAGGGCTCCGTGCGGCGCTAGCCGAGGCGGTGCATGCATTGAGAATAGAGCTGACTGCGCAGGGCATTTTCCCGCAACGAGGTGGCCTTTCCGGAGCCGCCGGCCGTCTCGGGCGCACTATGCCATGGACCGGGAGACCGCCAAAAGTGTTAAGGTAGGGCCGTTACGAGAGGAGCATTCAAGATGTTTCACACTGAAATTTGCGATTTGCTGGGGATCCGCTATCCCATCCTGCAAGGCGCCATGCAGGGGGCCGGCGGGGCACGTCTGGTTGCCGCCACGTCGGAAGCGGGGGGCCTTGGTATATTGCCCACCTTTGGCGGTACGGAAGACGCCCTGCGCGCGGATATCGAGGCGGCCCGGCGATTGACCGAAAAACCGGTGGCGGTCAATATCACGCCCATGGGTCGGGCCTTCACCGAGTCCCGGGCCCGTATCTGTATAGAGATGGAAGTGCCCATCGTCACCACGGGCCGGGCCGACCCGGGCGAGGCCGCCGTCGCCACCTTGAAAGAGGCCAGGATCATCGTCTTGCCGGTGGTGCCTACGGTGCAACATGCCTTGCGGGTGCAAGCAGAGGGAGTGGATGCGGTGATTGCATCGGGCAGCGAGGCGGGCGGCCATGTAGGCGGGGTGGCAACCCTGGCTCTGGTGCCCCAGGTTGTGGATGCCCTGGATATTCCCGTTCTGGCGGCGGGGGGCATTGGCGATGGCCGCGGCTTTCTCGCCATGCTGGCCCTGGGCGCGGTTGGAGTTCAACTGGGCACGGCCTTGATCGCGACGGAAGAAGCAGACGTGAATGATTGGTACCGCGATGCCATCCTGGCGATGAACGCCACGGATACCATCGTTTCCGCCGTTCTGACCGGGGCTACGGTGCGCTGCATCGCGACGCCCGAAATTAAGGCCTACGAGGCGGCCCGGTTGTCCGGTGCACCGAGAGAGAAAATGCAGCGCCTGCGCCAGATCGCGCGGCAAAATTATGGCCATTCCGACAAGACGGACCGTGGCAAGCGGGACCAGGGCACGGCCGGCCAGATCGCCGGTATGATCACCGAGATCCGGCCGGCGACTAAAATTATCGAAGATATGATCCGGGATGCGGCTGCCTTGAGCGCCGATCTGGCCAGACGGGCCCAGGTCAGCAAAATAGCGGCAGAATAGAGGCTGGCCTATCGGCCATAACAGATCGGTAAGGTTGCCTGCGCTATCACCGCACCCCGGCGGCGTCTGTCACATTAAATCCACAAACTTATTCACGGGACCAATGAAACCACGCATTCTGTTCATCGTTCACCAAGAATCGTCCAATCCCGGCCGGATCGGCCAAATGGTGGAGGAATTTGCCTGTGAACCGGTAATTTGCCGCCATGCCTGTGGCGACCCCTTGCCCGAGAGTATGGATGATTATGCCGCTGCGGTCATTTTTGGCGGCCCCATGAGCGCCAACGATGATCATTTGCCCGCCATTCGAAACGAGCTGGATTGGCTGGAGGTCCCGTTGCGGTCGGACAAGCCTTTTCTGGGAATTTGTTTGGGCGCGCAGATGCTGGCCCGTTATCTGGGCGGCACGGTTCATAGCCACGCCGAGGGCTATCACGAAATTGGCTATTACAAAGTTACCGCCTGCCCCGGCGGCAGAGACCTGTTCGATGACGAGCAATACTTCTATCAATGGCATGGCGAAGGTTTTACCTTGCCCAGTGGGGCCGAACATTTGGCGGCCAGCGAATTATTCCCCAATCAGGCATTCCGCACCGGCAAAGCCTATGGCGTGCAATTCCACCCGGATGTCACGGGCGAGATGATGCTGCAATGGAGCAGCAAGGTCGCTCATCGCATGCTACTGCCCGGCGCCCAGGCGCGGGACCGCCAGCATGCCGGTCTTGCGGCCTATAACCCGGGTATAGAAAACTGGTCGCGGCGCTTCTTTGCCCACTGGCTGGCGCCCGTACTAGGGCAAAGGTCAACAGGGTCCCGAGCGATGGCCGGCAGCGACTAGTTCAATTTCGGAGTTACACCGGTATCCGGCGGATATTGCCGCGATTGCGCCGTACATACGCGGGCCTTTTTGCGCCGTCCTAGACGATAGCGCCTTGACGCAGTTAGAACGCCTCCACACTGTTTGCGATCTTGCCAGTAACGACAGTCTATTCATGGAAGGTGATGCCGCCGGCAATTTCTATACGGTTTTGTCGGGCGCTCTGCGCCTGTCGAATCTACGGCCCGATGGCCGGCAGCAGAGATTACCGGCTTTGTTTTGCCGGGGGAGTTTATTGGGCTCTCAACCAGCAAGACCCATACATACAACGCCGAGGCCCTCTCGGATGCCAGCCTCGGCTGCTTTACCATCCCCAACCCGGGGCGAATCACCAAGGAAAATCCCAAAATGGATGGCCGGCTTCTCGCCATGACCAATACCAGCCTGAGCCTGGCGCAAGATTATATGCTTTCATTGGGCCGTATGAACGCGCTAGAGAAAACCGCGAGCTTCCTCTGCCGCCTGCTAAAACGGGACTCTGCCGCTAATCAGCCAACCGATCCCTTACCGCTGCCCATGAGCCGAACCGACATTGCGGATTATCTGGGATTGACCATCGAAACCATCAGCCGCACCTTGTAGCCGGTTGAAGGCTAAAAACATCATATCGATGCCGGAACTTAACCTGGTACAGGTCGACGATATGGAAACCTTGATCCGGTTGGCCGAGGGCAGATACCCGTTCTCACCCGCCGCAGTTTGTGGAATACGAAAGATTGGGCGATTAGTGCGGCGGGAACCATTGGATAATGTTTTACCGACCTGGGCTTGGCTGTGGCTGCCGATTGCGGCCATTGTCATAGAGCTTAGCTTTCGCATCGCCAACGAAGCCCTGTACCGCCGTTTGTGGCAAAGCGAACTGGGGCCGGTTGAAATCGGCACCGTCGTGGTGTTGCTGCTTGGCACCGCCGCCGGTTTGTATGCCCTGCGCCATCGCGCCCGCCTGCCCGCCGCCTGGCTGAGCGGCTGGCTGGTGGTGGTCATCCTGGGCAGCATCTATTTTGGTGGTGAAGAGGCGTCATGGGGCCAGCATTGGGTGGGTTGGGAAACGCCCTATCAGATCAAACAGTTCAACGATCAAGGGGAAACCAACCTGCACAACACATCGTCCTGGCTGGACCAAAAGCCCCGGTTGCTGCTGGAACTGGGGGTTCTGGCCGGCGGCCTGTTGTATCCACTTTTTCTTTGGCTGCGGAGGCGGCGGCGGCCCATCGACCCGGACAATCCACATTATTGGCTGTGGCCCGGCCAGCAATTGCTGCCAACCGCCATCCTCGCGATTGCCATCGTTTTGCCGGAGCGCCTGGAAAAATGGTTCGGCTGGCCAATTCCCTGGCCGCTGAATATCCGCGCCAGCGAAACCCAGGAATTCTATTTTGCGGTATTTCTGGCGCTTTACCTCTGGTCGTTCCAGCGGCGTCTGGCCAGGCGGGGCAATGCGGGGCGAACATGATATCCTCGGCCTAATCGCCGCCGACCCGTGGATGATGGCGGTGCTGGACGCGACCCGGCGCCTTGAGCTGCCCGATTGCTGGATTGGCGCGGGCTTCGTGCGGTGCAAGGTCTGGGATCATCTGCATGGATTTGTAACGGCAACGCCCTTGGATGACATCGACTTGTTGTACTTCCAGCCCGAAGACACCAGCCGGGCGGCCGAGCAAGCCATTGAGGCGCGCCTGCAATATGCCATGCCCGGGCAACCCTGGTCCGTAAAAAACCAGGCCCGGATGCACTTGCACAACGGCGACAAGCCCTACTCAGGCACCGTCGATGCCATGCGCTATTGGATGGAAACCCCTACCTGCGTCGCGGTGCGCCTTAACGCCCAAGAGACTTTGGAACTGGCCGCTCCCTATGGCATCGACGATTTGCTGCATTTAATTCTACGGCCGACACCGGCGGGGCGGCGGCGCGAACAGGCCTACCGGGAACGGGTAGAGAATAAGCAATGGCTGCAAAATTGGCCTAAAACGCAAGTTATTTGGCCTTAATGATCTATTAACCGCGGTTAGCACGGTTAACATACTTGACCTAAACCTGATCAAAAGATAGTTTCGCTCGCCATGACGCAGTCTTACCACATAGCGGGCCTTGCCCTGCTCCTTAGCGACCCGGCCCTTGAGGGGCGCCGGGATGCCGTACTGTTTGCGCGCACGCTAAGGGACCACGCGTCAAATGCAGATCACCAAGACTGAATTAAAGCACACCCATCACCATGTATCCGCCCGCTGGCCCGTGCCGCGGTGCCGTTTCGCTGTTTTGCAAATTTTGTTTGCGGACATCACACTACGAATTGCGCGCGCGATGTGATCCGATGCCAGCCAGGCGGCACGCCCTATAAGGAGCTAACTTTATGAATACCATGGCTATACACAAATACCGCGCCTTCCCGCCCATTGATCTGCCGGACCGGAAATGGCCCAGCCAGATCATCGACAAGGCGCCTATCTGGTGCTCGGTCGATTTGCGGGACGGCAACCAGGCCCTGATCGAACCCATGGGCCGGCCAAAAAAACTGCACTTCTTCAACCAATTGGTCAAACTGGGCTTTAAGGAGATCGAAGTCGGTTTCCCGGCCGCATCTGATACCGATTTTGATTTTGCCCGTCACATTATCGAAAATGACTTGATACCCGATGATGTCTTCATCCAGGTGTTAACCCAGTCCCGTCCGGAACTGATCGAACGCACGTTCGAGGCCTTGGCGGGGTGTAAGAACGCGATCATCCATCTGTACAATTCCACCTCGGAATTACAGCGCCGGGTGGTTTTCGCGCAAGACCGGGATGGTGTGAAAAAGATCGCCACCGACGGGGCCGGCTGGATAAAGGAGAAAATCCCGCAGTTGCAGGCCGGTGGCACCAATGTGCGCCTGGAATATTCACCGGAAAGTTTCACCGGGACCGAACTGGATTACGCCTTGGATGTCTGTCATGCGGTGTTGGATGTCTGGCAGCCAACGGCGGAAAACCCGGTGATTTTCAATCTACCCGCGACTGTTGAAATGGCCTCGCCCAACTATTGCGCCGATCAGATCGAATGGATGCACCGCAATTTCAAGGATCGTGAAAAGGTCATTCTGTCGCTACATCCACACAACGATCGGGGCACCGCCGTGGCCGCCACGGAATTATGCCTGATGGCCGGCGCCCAGCGGGTCGAAGGTACTCTGTTCGGCAATGGCGAACGCACCGGCAATGTGGATGTTATCACCATGGCTCTGAACATCTTCAGTCAGGGCGTGGACCCAGAGCTGGACTTTACCAATATTCAGGAATCCATCGAGGTCTCGGAATATTGCACCCAGCTGCCCGTGCCCGCGCGTCACCCCTATGCCGGCGAACTGGTTTACACGGCCTTTTCCGGCTCGCACCAGGACGCCATCAAAAAGGGCATGGCGGCTAACAAATCATCCAACGATCCGCATTGGGAAGTGCCCTACCTGCCCATTGATCCCATGGATGTGGGCCGCTCGTACGAAGCCATCATCCGGGTCAACAGCCAGTCGGGCAAGGGCGGCGTGGCCTATATTCTGGACACCGAATTCGGTATTGATATGCCGCGCGACATGCAGGTCGAATTTTCTAAGATGATCCAGAACATCAGCGATCAATCCGGCAAGGAGATTACCGCTGCCCAGATCTGGCAGACCTTCAAGAAAGCCTATCTGGACACCGTGGAGCCGTTTGAACTGATCGATTACAGGATGAATTCCACCGCCGACTCCTCGGATGTGATCATGTGCACCGCCACCGTCCGGGCCTATGGTGAAGTACGCGATATCGTCGGCCGGGGCGACGGACCCATAGACGCCTTTTTCGGCGCCTTGAAGGAACATTGCGGCGTACAAGCCACTTTCCTGGACTACACCCAACGGGCCATGGGTGCCGGTTCCGACGTGGAGGCGGTCTGCTTTATAAAGCTGGAGGGCGAGAATGGTGAGACCGCCCACGGCGTGGGCGTGCATCCCAATACCAACAGCGCCTCGTTGCGGGCCATCGTCTCCGCCGTCAACCGCCTGGCGACCCAGTAGACGCAGCGTAATTAATTTCGGCTCTTCGAAACCACGGACGGAACTATTTGTGTAGGCCGGCATAGCAAGATTTTACCCTTGCGATGCCGGCTTATCGACCGAAAACGTTGCTCAGAGCGGCGTCAATTCTGGCTGCGGCTCTGTATCGGACATGAAGCGGGAATAGGAACATGAGGAGATGCGCCCGCCCGCTTGACACTTACCGCTGTTGCACCTAAAAACCGCCGCGACCCAGACTGGCGTGTTTATTGGATGCGCGGCCCGGTTTTGCGTGCATTTTCGACAAATCTTGTACAAGCCATTGTTGGCATTTAATTTGATGGAACGGTAACGGCGCTATGTTCGATAGCCTGACAGACCGTCTAGGTACGGTTTTCGACAAGCTGACCCGGCGCGGTGCGCTGAGCGAGGCGGATGTCGATGCGGCCCTGCGCGAGGTGCGTCAGGCGCTGTTGGAGG
>Ga0209501_10006394_pt1 | contig 10597 bp, 8 predicted proteins | sample ArcticOcean_MG_C_4_FD_187434 | JGI IMG/M metagenome (GOLD analysis project Ga0209501, IMG submission 187434) | Marine microbial communities from western Arctic Ocean - ArcticOcean_MG_CB4_134 (SPAdes) (version 2) | ecosystem: Environmental > Aquatic > Marine > Oceanic | place: Arctic Ocean...
CTAGTCTACCAGTTGTCTGCTAAGGCAATGCTGGGTAGCCACGCACCAATGGATAAGAGCTGAAAGCATCTAAGCTCGAAGTCAACCTGAAGACGAGGTATCTCAGAGCTCCGATAAAAGATCGGTTTGATAGACTGCGGGTGTAAGCACCAAGGATTCGTCCGAGGTGTTCAGCCCAGCAGCACTAATCGCTCGAGCATCTTCTTTTTTTTCCGCACCCACAACTGTGTGGGCCTCTGTCCAAGAGAAACGTCGATTCAAATTCTAAAGAGGAGCTGTACACGACCATAGCGGAGGTGTCTACCCGGTCCCATTCCGAACCCGGCAGTCAAGACCTCCTGCGTCACTGTTTGTACTGTGGTACGAGAGTCCACGGGAACACGTGTCGTTGTGTCTCCTTCGCTCCTCTTTTACCGGATCTCAGTCGGCCCTTCGGGGCCGACTGAGTCCAATCTTTTACCCCCGCAAACTACTCGAAACTGGCCGGTAGGCTCGATTGAATCTGACGATTCCTCAAACCTCGACTGAAGATGGAATCGGCACCGCTAAGAGAGGGAGTCACCGGCGCCACATCAGCGAGGGACCGACATGGGACTCAAGGCGACGGATTTGCTCGGCACGAGCCAGGTTGGCGTTCATCTTGCGATGGTCGGCAGGGTTGTATTCGCGCCGCTGCAATTGACAAAGAAAGATATCGCGGCGCTCGAGGAAACACTCGGGCTCGAAATCTCTCAGATGTCGGTCGGTGGAAGCTCGCTCGTCGGCGCCTTGGTCGCTGGCAACACGAACGGCATCGCCGTCGCCGATATCGCGACGGAAGAGGAAATCGATCACCTGACATCTTTCGGCGACGTCGTCGTCATGGAAAGTGGCGTCAACGCAGCAGGAAACCTTCTCATCGCCAACGAAAATGGCATCATCGCCAGCCCGGTTCTTCCCTCGGATGGACTCGAAGTCCTCAGCGAGACCCTCAAAGTCGAATGTGCCGCTGTCAGCATTGCCGGGAACGATACCCCTGGAAGCGTTGCGGTGGCCAACAATCGTGGTGTTCTTCTCCATCCGGATGTGACCGAGGCAGAGGTTGAGATCGTCGAAGCGATTCTCGATGTGCCCGCGATGGTGGGAACCGTCAATTTCGGTTCACCATACGTCGGTTCGGGATGCATCGCCACCGATCAGGGCGCGTGGACAGGCTCGCACACAGCGGGTCCTGAACTCAACCGCATCGAAGATGCGCTCGGCCTCATCTGAGGGAAGATCGGGCAACAATTCGCTTTCCGAATGAGTCGCAGCGCGCTGCGAATGTTCAAAGGCGGAATCGGATGGCACAGGTGCATGGGAGAATTGCTCTATTCGGGGAAGGTTAAGCAGGTCTGGAGCACGGATGACCCAAATGTCATCGAATTCCGCTACACCGATCAGATCTCGGTCTTTGACCAAATCATCCCTTCACTCGTCCCTCGAAAGGGTGAGAGCCTGAACCGCACCTCTTGTCATTGGTTCACATTGGTCGAGGCCGAAGGCATCTGCGACACCCACGTGATCGAGATGAACGCCCCCGACCGCGTCCTTGCGAAGCGCTACGAAGTCATCCGCGAACCCGGCGCAATCCCGCGTGACATGGAGAATGTATTCGTCCCGCTCGAGGTCATTTGTCGACATCATCTGGCCGGAGGCGGATGGCGGCGATACAAACGCGGCGATGTCGGTGCCGAAGAGTTCGGATTTGAGCCAGGCACCGTCCTCGAAGAAGGTGTGAAACTGCCGACGCCCTATCTGGAAGTCTCGACAAAATTCGAAAAATTCGACCGACTGCTCGATCGTGCGGAGGCACTTGAGATTTCCAACATCACAGAGGAAGAGTTTGATGCGATTCTCGACATCACCCTCAAAGTCGACGCCATCATCGAACGTGAAGCGGGCAAGAATGGCCTCATTCATGTAGATGGAAAGAAGGAATTTGCCCTGGGTGTCGGCCGCAAGCCAGTCCTGGTCGATTCCTTCGGAACATTGGATGAAGACCGCTGGTGGGCTGCGGAAGACTACGCGAATGGCGAGATCGTCTCCCTGTCCAAAGAGTTCGTCCGCGAGCACTATCTTGGCACGGACCACCACGCCAACCTCTACGCGGCCCGGGAAGCCGGCACCGAAGAACCCCCGATTCCTGCTCTGCCGCAAGAGATTATCGACCAGACAGCAGCGCTGTACGAGAGCATGTTTGAGCGCCTGACTGGCCAACAATTCTGAGTCAATGATGGGCGCGCATGAGGATACCGCACATCCGTTTCTCAGCACCTTTCATCAGAATCGTGAGGTGCCGAACGACCTCGCGAACGCCGCCGTCGAATGGCTCGTCCTTGGCCACTTTCCAAGCGACTTTCAGCAAGGCTTCTCTGAGCTCTGTGACCTGAGGGGTATTCAGCCAGCCATGCAGGCGCAGGCCACCGAATCCAGCACTCAGGTGATCATGACCTCGCGATTCAGCGCGGAGCCCGACATCCAGTTGGTCTAGCAAGGCGGTAAGGGGGGCATCATCTGTCAGGAGATTTGAGCGCAGATAAGAGATTGCATTGCCATCTTCTGATGGAAATCTGCCCAATCTTTCCATCGTGATGCCTCTGTCTAGTGGCTCTGCAGGACTGCCATCTTCTTGCATCGCTCGAGCGGCGATGAACAGCAGGGTGGCATCATCCCAGGCGAGCGAGGCTCGACCCGCGGCGACATCCACAGACTCATTTCCAAGCCGCTCAACAATCTCAGGATGCTTCTTTTCGAGAGAATCGAATGCATCACCCCCGCCAGTTCTCGCCGCATCAAGAATCGATGCGAATGATTCGAGGGCGTCTCCATCCGCCGGATCGAAGGTGTGGAATGGAGTCGTAGACCCCATGTCGATGTCGTACATTCAACGGCCTCCGAGCCCATCTCTTCGGCTGCGCAGGCGTTCAAGGCGCGCTTCAAAGTCATCCAGCGAGACAGGTTTCTCCTCGACGACTTCAACCTCATCATCTTCCTCTTCCAAGTCTTGAGCCGCCTCTGGACGGGGTGAATCATCCTCTCCCTCAATGGCGATGGAATCATCCATTTCGGGCTTCTTATGCCGACTCATGCTGGTTTGGGCGGGTGCCGATTTTGGTTGTTTGGCCGCTGTTTTTCGCTGACCTGCATTGGGACGGATGAATCCGAGCAATCCCATCACACCGAAGATGACGACGATTCCACCGATGAGCATGGCGAAGTCGAGGCCCTCGACCGGCGGTGCGATGCCATCCGAGAGGATGATCATTCCAGAATCGTCGGTGGAGTCCGCATCCTGATCCCACGGGGCCTCACACCCGAGTTCAACATTGACGGTCGTGCCATCGGGCAGATTCGGCCGATGGATCACCACCTGTGGCGCCAGGTCACCGGCGACACTCATCCGGTGGGTGGCACTCCAATCTCCCGCGGACAGGGTGAGGTCGCAGACCGCATCGGTCAGTTTGGAGTGATTCACCCTGGCGACAGAGATGACGATGTTCTGTTGGCCTCGGTCGGTTCGCAATTCGACAGCGGTGACAGCGAGATTCCACGCGGTATCCCGAACCATCACAGTCCGCTGCGCATCCGCAATCACACCCCCGTGACCGTCCAGAAGCGTGACGCGAAGCACATGTTCACCCGGGGACGGGTTCCACGTTGAACTCGAGAGATTGATTCCAGACCGGCTGGTATTGGCGGAGAGGTGACCGGATAGGTGGTCGATGACCTGACCGTCTGCAGTCCTGAGAATCGCCGTCCAATCAATGGCATCCGACCCATTGAGAAGCGAGCAGACCGCACCGGGTTCTGACCCCAGCGGATTCACCGAGCAAGTGCCGATGCGCGAGGGCGGGTCCTGTACGCGCGCCCAATAAGACAGGTCGACAGAATCCACGTTGAGTGAGCCATCCGCATCCATCGGTGGCACCGTCCACAGGTAGCCCCCATCATCGGTCTGCTCGAGAACATCCGAACCCTGCGCGACGATCTGGACCTCGAATCCAGGATGGAATTGCAGTTCCAGAGAATCCCCAGACGTGCCGAATAGGACCGGACTGGACGACCAGGCACGTTCACTCTGCACCAAGGTCAACGTCGCCTCGCGTTGGGTGCCGGCCTCATCCAACGTCCGCAAAGTGACACTGGAGCCGTAGACAGCGCCTTCGGTAGGTGGAATCGCGGAGATCGGCACACCCGCACTCTCCCCGACACCCAAACTGACCTGCGAGGGCCCCACCGAGGTCCAACCTTCGGGCAAACCGAGAATTTCAACAGCGATCGAGGTCGGGGCATTGCCTTCATTCGACAGCATCGCCAACGGTAGACCACCCGTCGAAGAGATCGCCCAATCCTCTGAAGTCGTCAGTTGGTAATCGTGCCAAGCTGCGACACGGAGAGGCAGGGTCGTCTGACCGACCCCACTGCCATCACCATTCTTCGAACGCAAGGTCAACTCGACAGCATGGCCGGAGATCGCCCCTTCAGGCGGGATGATTTCGACGGTGAAGTTCGCTCGCTCACCGGGGTCCAAACCCGGCAGTCCCGAACTCACATTGATGGTCCACCCGCCGACATCGACCCAGCCATTGATGAAGGGCAGTGCCGGTGAATTCCCCCGCTGTTCAACGACCAGTGACACATTCGCACCATTTCGGTCGATGTCGAGATCCGCTCCTCCGGCCAAGACCCACCAACCAGGTACATGGGCCGTTTGAACATAGAGAATGAAGGGGGGGATCTGGACATCATCACTGATGCCATCGAAAGAAATCGTCGCGACCGAATCTTTCCACGCATCCTCGGAGACATTCACTCCAATCGACAGGAGTTCAGAGACATTGACTGGAACGACGTGCGCGTGCGCACCCCAGGCCGTCCAACCGAGCCCCGTGTCATCCCCGGCGGTCTGAACCGTGATTGAAGGTGTCAGCGTGATATGATCGCCGAGATTCCCGACATTGGTCACGAGCAGGGAGAGGTCGAGCATCTCGTCGGGGTCTGCAATGATGGTGTCCCCGCTCTGCAAAGTGTTCTCTCCGTACAGGAGCTGCATTTCCCAGCGATGGTCTTGGCGCGCCTCGACCAGAAGCGTCGCGGTGGATGCGATGCCGATATCACCGGTCGATCGCATCTCAAAGGAGAGGAGAAGACCCACAGCTGCAGGCATTTCTTGGGGCAGGGTGAGCGTGATGGGGATACTGCGCAGTTCACCGGCACCGAGCACATATTGACTCGACGGTATCTCCACTGTCAAGCCGGGGTCATCGGAGAAATTCGCGTTCGGAACCAACGTCCATGAGATGTCGTACACATCGGGACCATTGCCTGGATTCGACAACAGAAGCATGACTGTATCCGGGGAATCAACATCCATCCGATGCGGCGAGGTCACCGGCGAGGTGATCTCTGTCGTGGCGCGATGAATCTGCATGACCTGGAGGGAGAGGGAGAGGGTGTATCCTGTGTGGTTGGCCTCGTCAGAACGCCATTCGTGCAGCATCGGTGGCGCGGCGAACGGCATGTTGAGCGACAGTGAGCCCGAAAGACGTGCTCCGGCATTGCCAGAGGCTCGAAGGGTCGTTCCATCCATCGATAGATCGCCGGTGGTCGTCCATGACCATCCCGGCATAATCATCCCCGCCGCCGCCATGTCCCATTCGAGTGCCGAGACGCCGGCGGGCAACTGGATTTCTGCGTTCCAGACCCGATCATTGGCGGGGACGGAACGGATGTGAGGTGGCAGTACCTGAACCGCATTGGCTGAGAATGTCAGGTCGATGGACCGACAATCCTCGTCTTCACCGGCCCCGATGCACATCGTCAACTGGGTCGAAACAGATGCGCCCAATGTCGTGCCTTGCGGCACGGTCAGACGCGCCGTCAACTCACGGATTTCTGCTGGGGCAAGGGAGAGTGGATTGACCTCTGTTCCCGTGGAATCATGCAGGGTGAGGGCGGTGCCCCAATCCGTTGAATTCCATTGAAGTGAGATGGTTTCGGGTGCATTTCCAAGGTTTTCGACCAAGATCCATGCTGCGGCGGCATCGCCAGGAATGCCGACTCCATCGGCCACGCCGGTCCCATCTGCACCGCGGACGGAGAGACCCCGGGTCCGCTCCGCTTCGATGGCGAGAATGGCTGTTTGTGATACGTTCGCATCCGAATCCAGTGTCATCGTGATGGTCACGAAGCCAGCATCTGTACCGAGCGCTTGGGACGGTGCGCTCAAGCGAAGTGTGGGAATCCAACTCGCACCGACCTCGATCTGCACGCCGCTGGAACCCACCGGGTCGAGGTCCTCAATCGTCCAATTGTCTGGAAGCCCAGCGTCATCGATACTCATCGTCCACGCACCTGCCAACCGTCCGGTCGATGTGATCGTCGGCTGCACATCCAGTTGACCGCCAGGCAGCACCCGAACTGGGTCGGTGGGTACACCGACCGAGACATTGTAGGGTGCGATAATGGTCAACAGCACAGCCATCTGGTCGTTATCGGTCCGCGTCTGTGTCACATTTCCGTGCTCGTCGAGGCGAAGTTCGAAGAGATGTTCACCCAATCCGCCGGACCACTCGAAGGAGAAGGAGGCGAAGTTGCCATCCCCAGTGGGCGAAACCGGGTCCAACACCCCTTCCCGATGGGTCTCTACCAAATCCCCGTCCACATACATGCGCGCGAAGGTATCCACCTCCGTGGAAGCCGTGCCAGCATTCTCGAAATATCCGGTCACTGTGACCAATTCTCCCGGGTCGGGCGTGCTCGGATTGAAAGTGATCGCACGACCGTCTTCGAAGGGCCGAACGTCGGCTCCCGCCTGAGAGATCATCATGTCACCGACCAAAAGGTCGAGCGCACCGTCGTTGTCAAGGTCCGCCAAGGCATGTCCCGCCCAGGTCCTGTGCGGCAGTTCGAGGCCGTTCACCCACTCAGCATTGATCGATGAGCGAGAGCCCGATTCACCATCGTGAGCGTACAGGGTCCGTCCAAATGTGACGAGAATCTCGTCATGACCCGTGCCATCGATGTCCATCGCGGTCGGCGCGGATACTGCGATCTCATCGTTCGGATTTCCAGAGGTGCCCTCAATGCCCTGATTCCAGTCCAGCAGCACGTTTTGAGAGGCCTCATTATAGTCGTGACATCCGACCATGCCATGCCAGGACCACGTATCGCGATACCACGTATTCCAGCAGATGCGGTCGGTGATGCCATTGTCATCCGAATCGAGCAAGACCGGTGGTGCATCGGCGTAGCCATTCGAGGCCGAGAAGGAGAAGATTTCACTCGCATCGTTGACTTCAAGTCCGCGGAATTCAGCGCCATCGCCGGTGCCCGCAGCATCGACATCCGTCGGGATGGTGATGACCATCTCGGGTGCTGCATCCCCATCGAGTTGGGTGATGATCGGCCCGGGAAGACGAACGTGTGGGGCATATGTATCGCCGTCGAAGTTCTGCAGTGAATCCGAATACTGAATTTGCCCATTGGCACCATTCAAGCGCCAGATCCACATGTCACCATCGTTCTCATCGATCGTCGTCAGGACGATGGCGGAGGTCACGGCATCGATCTGCGCCCAAGCCGGATCGGACGGGTGGGTCCCATCATCCAGCGTCACCTCCCAAATCGGTGAGGGCGTTCCAGTGGTCGGCAAGGAGAGCGCTAGCATGTTCGGTTCATCGTTCACATCATCGATGAGCGCCAGCACCAGTTCGGGTGTACCATCGAGGAAAAGATCGGCGAGAAGCGGCTGTGCAACCGGTCTGTGACAGGTGCTACAGGTTCGATCCGCTGCCAGCTCAAAGGTCGAGTGACTCCAACGCCACAGGCGTTCGGTCTCATGGCTGCCACCCGGCTTCCAACCCGTCACATCACATTCGATGTCCGGTGACCAGAATTCGACGGTCACATGGCCATTCGTATCGTAGACGATGAGAATCTCGAGTCGTCCATCCTCATCGATGTCAACGAGAAGTGGGGCTGCCTTGACCTCGAGATCGATGACGCCAACATCGACCTGCCACATCGGGTCGCTGGAATCTCCATCGACAATTCGCAGGAAGGCATGGGCATCCCCTTGAACGGTTTCCTGGTAGATGAAGACCGGCGAAAGGCTGTCCCGGGCACAGGAGTCGAGTGTCAGCCCACCGGTGTCGATATTGGCACTGAAATTACCGACCGGCACACCGAGCGCCTCGACGCCGACATCCCCCTCGTCGAAATGCCTCCAGTTGAGAACGGGGTCGGTGATGCTCAGCAGTTCGCCGGCATCCGGGTCGTTGGGTGCATGGGCTGGGGCAATGGATTCACGGCCGGGTGTACGGCCGAATTGGGGCCATTCGATGCCTCCACCCGTCCACGGGTCGACATCTCGGCCGGCGACCGGCGCGACTTCCTCTGCAGGTGTCAAGGCGAGGGGGGAGAGGGACTGGCCTACCAGCAGCAGGATGAGGCCTGTGATAAGCAGGGAATTCCGCCGCCCTCGATGCGTGCCGCTCGCCATCAATCCTCATCCTCGCCGAACGCCTCTTGAACGTTCGTGCGATGGGTGCCCCCATGGGTCACATAGTGACCCAGAACAGTTCATTCCGATTTTGTCCACCTGCGAAGCGTTCATAGAGGGGTCTTCGGTGGCCGAGTCGTCTTGGACGACCTCTCCTCCGGAGGCGGCAGCCGATGAAGGACGGGGGGCTTACGGGCCTTCCGTCCTGGGATGCCTCCCCCCTCGGAGAGATAAGCCGAGGAGGAACCCAAAATGTACAGTCTCGAAATCATCGAGGACACGATCCGCATCCCGGCGGAATACATCGAGAAGGACAAGGCCCTCTCGGACCACGTTGACCGTCTGGCACACGATGCCTTCGAGGGTCGATTCGACGATGATGGCAACTACATCCTGCTCACCTTTGACCACGAAATGCAAGGCCGCGGCCGCATCATTCACGGTGATGGCGCGATCTATCAGAAGGTCAAATTCAAGGCGCTACTCTTCACCATGGACAGCAATGAGATTGTCGATGGCGCGGTCAGCGAGGTGCACGAATTCGGCGCCTTCGTCCGCATCGGTCCGATGGAAGCCCTGCTCCACAAGAGCCAGATCCTCGATGAGCAGATTGACATCAACATCGGCCTGCGCCGAATCGAAGGCCGCCAGTCCCAAAAATTCCTCGCTGAGGGAACACCGGTACGCGCCCGCATCGTCTCGCTTTCCCTGAATCCCCACGACCCGCGCTCGAGCAAGATCGGCCTGACCTGCAAGCAGACCGCGTTGGGCGCACACGATTGGCTCACAGAGGAGCGTGACTGAAGATGGTCAAGCAACCCTTCGCATGTGGCGAATGCCACCTCATCCTCGACGATGCCGAAGAACCCGTGCAGTGCATGCGTTGTCCGTCCGCCCCGGTCTCGACCGATTGGCAGGGCTTCACCATCGTCCTCGACCCAGCCCGCAGCGAGGTCGCCGTCCGATTGGGCATCGAGCGCCCTGGAAATTACGCACTCAAAGTGAACATCCGCTGATGGAGGAATGAAACATGCAGATTACCGACCGAAAGGAAAACCCAATTCTGAATCGCGTGGAATTGTCGTGGGAATGGCGTCACGCCGGACAGGCCACACCGACCCGCACGCAGATCATTGAAGCCGTCATCAAGATGGAACCGGGCGCCACCAAGGACCGCGTTCTCGTCAAGTCCGTCAACACCCGCTTCGGCCAGCCGCTGACCACTGGAAATGCACTGGTCTACGGTGACCGTGAATCCTTGGAAAATGAGCCCAAGTACCTCCTCAAGCGCCACGAGAACCTCGCACCGGCTCCCGCACCTGCGGCGGCAGCCCCCGCCGAGGCACCCAGCGAAGAGGAAGTTCAGATCGCCGGAGGTGAGGAGTGATGTCAGACCCCAGCGCTTCCGCCAAGTGGGCCAAGTACAGCATTGAGGACGGCAAACTCGTCCGCAAGCAGGAATTCTGCCCCAAGTGCGGCCCCGGAATCTTCCTCGGCGTCCACTCGGACCGCAAGACCTGCGGCCGCTGTGGCCACAGTGAAACCAACGAGTGAGCACCCGCTCATTCAAAGTCGGCCGTTCGGCCGATGGGCACCTCGAGTTTAGCGAGCAGTCGCTTGATTACGCGTCGTTGCCAGCCCTTGAACGACTTCCGGTCGAGGTGCACTCTCACATCGCCACCCGGGAATGCGCTGCGGGTACTCTCGACAGCGACGCGAATGGCATGATTCCATGCGCCGTCGGGCAGCGGCCCCTCGTCCGGGTCCTCCGGCTTGTCCATCGTCAGCGCATAGCCCGCGAGTTGGTGGCCCGCCCAGCATTCCGTCTTTCGCAGCACGTCGGTATGGCGTGGGGCATAGTGGCCACCACCAATCCCGACCATGACCTTCGATTCGGCTTGTTCAGAGCTCGAGAGGGCCATCCAATCCCCTTGTCCGGGGCCTCCTTCAAGCCCGAGCCCCACCGTCATCACATCCGCCCAAGCCTCGGCCGCATCTCGGCGGTCCCAGTGGCTTTCAGATGAGCCGATCTCGACAAAGAGGGTCGGCACCGAGAGGGAAGGACCGTGATGG
>Ga0209501_10006395_pt1 | contig 10595 bp, 8 predicted proteins | sample ArcticOcean_MG_C_4_FD_187434 | JGI IMG/M metagenome (GOLD analysis project Ga0209501, IMG submission 187434) | Marine microbial communities from western Arctic Ocean - ArcticOcean_MG_CB4_134 (SPAdes) (version 2) | ecosystem: Environmental > Aquatic > Marine > Oceanic | place: Arctic Ocean...
GTAATAGAAGAGGTAAATGCAACAGTTTTAGATCCGTCATGTCCTTCTATTATAACAACTGTTCTTAATCCTGTGTTATCTATATAACTTGTAGGTGCTATTGCATTAGTAACACCCAATTTAGCAAATGTCGGTGGAACAAAACTTAATCCTTCATCAATGCTAACTTTTATTATAACTTTACCTAAACTAACTGCTGTAAGAAATGTAATAGTATTAGCATCGATATCTAATGTATAATCTAACTTAGGTACATAAGATTCGACATTATTCGTGTCTATTGTGTACACATATACATGATTTTGGTATTGATTGGTTCTTGTAATTGTTTTAGGTAATGCAAATACACTAGTAGATGAAGTAATAGTATATGTTTTCTCGACCATATTAAAGTAATATACCATATCACTATTAGCAAATGGAAAAGAACTGCTTTTACCTAAATTAAGATCATATAATGCTTGATCAACTAATGCACTTATTTTTGTGCCCGACACCATCGAAGCGTATAATTGTTCAATTTTTTGTACAAACTTCTTTTTAAATACATTGTAATTATCTGCTGTATAATCCGATGCTAATAATAAATCATAATTTTCATTACCCGAAATTAAACCTAATTTAAGTAAAGGAGATATTTGTTGATTAATTAATCCGCCAAAGCCTTTTGCTCTATCTAAACTTCTATAATTATTATCTCCAAATGCATAGCCCGTTAGTCCTGGTTGTTTGTGTATTATATCTACAAAATGATTAAACATTTCTGCATATTGTACATTACCCAACACATCATTACTTGGATTATTTTTAAGTTGATTCGGTACATCATATGCCCATTCATCCGTAGCACTTGTATCAGTTGTATAAAATTTTACATCTACTACATCACCGACTGTTAATAAATTTTCAGTACTTTGTGTTTGGTTTGATGGAGAAAATATAGGAACACCCCCATCTGATATTGTTTCATCTGTACCAACACTTTCATACGGTATTACAACTTTTATGCCATTAAAAATATAATGAATATTTCTTTTTAATTGAACCCCATTATGAAATACTTCTGGCCATCCGGGTTCCAACAATTCATCTAGTAAAATGATTTTACCCGTTCCACTAGGAGAAGAGTAATATAATATATCATTTGGTTCGGTTTCGCCAATAGCAAATGTTATAGTTGCACCATTGTTTGTTACACCTGTATTGTATGCCGCCGCACTTGCATCTTGTATTTGGAATGATGCAGCGGTTGTTCCATTTGTTACTTCAAACGTATATGTCTTATTTCTTGCAAGATAAAGAGTAGGATTAATACCTGTGAGTTTTTCAAAACCATATGCAGATTTTAAATAAAATTCAAAACCAGTTGCGGTTGCTTGCACCCAATAATCACGGTCTGGTTCAAAATTAGTTGTACTTAAATCTACAACAAAATCATCTAATGCATTTGTAACATCTTGGGTAATTGTTATTGGTGTTCTAATTTGTTTATAACTTATTTTCCAACCATTATCATAATTATATATATCTGTATCTTTATCCCACTTTTGTAAGTAATAAAAACCCAAAATATCTGCCGGAACAGTAGATCTATTATGTTGATAAATTGTTTCTTGCAACGAATTATTAAACAGTAAATTTGATGTATTTGTGGATGACAAATAATTTGTAGTTGCATATGTTAAAGGAAAACCTAAGGATTTATCCTCTGTTCGAGTGGCTGATGTTTTGTCTTCTAAATATTCAAAAACTGTATTACCTACAAAATCTGTTTCGTTATATTCTGATAACGGAGCAAATGTTGAGTCGTACAATTCAAATTTAAGTGGCACATTTGCTTTAATTTTGTCTTGGCATCGTTCCCATGCTTGTGTTTTTCCGTTAAATCGATAATCTTTTCCTTGTAATGTACTACCATTTAAACAAGTTATTACATCTCCGTGTGTTGGTGCTCCTGCTCCTCTACCATCTGTTTCTAATATTAAACCATCCTGGCCTGTTTGCAAAGTACTTCCAATATATATGTTATTTTGATAGTCTGCATTTGTTGAATTAGTAAATAAAACTCGATCACCATGTAGTATAGTATATCCATCATAAACTGCTTGCGATCCCCAACCATTTGCTATATTCTCAGGATTCATTGCTTCTGTAATAATAATATTAACAGGTTCTCTATAATGTGTACCATAATTATAAAGACGTAAATCTTGCTCCCATTCTATAATAGGACGTTGTGCATAATCTTCATCTGTTATTAGACCGTCTATTTTAAATGAAGGAGTACGTCCCAACATTATATTAACAGCTTTAACCATATCTATATGATACCAATTATTAATTCTAGACCAAGCATTATTGTCTCTTGCACATCGTTCCATACAAAGATATTCGTGTTTATAATGCATATCTAAATTTGCATTAATCATCGGGGGTCTAGCTTTTTGTCCGCCCATTATAAGTAGCTCAACACCAGAAGTTGCATAGTCTGTGCCAGCAACTGTTACACTAACTGAGTCTACTAAACCAGTCGTTGTAATAGTTCCTTGTAATATTGCATGTATTGTTGGCCCACCTGATTGATCATATACATTAAAAAATGGTGGGTAAACATAATCACTTCCCGGATTTGTTATAGTTGGTTGATGAGGTAGTGTATCATCAACAACTCCCGACGATGTTATAGTAACTGTTCCTTCACCAGCAGTAGGTGTAGCAATACCCAATGAATGTTCTGTAGTTGCAGTTAATGTTTGTTCTTCAACTAATGTAATTTTTTTACCTACACCAGTTACTATATATGTTTTATCATCATCCGAAAATGCTAAACGCATTCCATTTTCTAAAGTAAGGGTTCTATTACCATGAATTACTTGAGTAGATGTTGTGTATGTGCGTTTTCCATTAATTGCACTTGCTTCTTCTCCGTGCAATCCTATTAATGGTACACCATATGGTAACCACACATAACTATTCCAATTAATAACCTTGTCAACATCAATTGGTGGGCGCCAAGAATAATTATAATCAGAAAATAATTTATCTAAATTTGTTGTATTGGCTTCGAGATATTTTAGTTTACTAATAATATCATCATATGGAATTGCAGATTCATAATCTAAAGTAGATATATTTTGACTTACAACCGTCGGATCTAATTGATATCTATTATTAAGCGAGGTTTTACTTTCTAAATAAACATCATCTTGTGATGCCCGAATACTGCCATCTTTTTTACCAATATAACCAGATTCTTGTTTAGGATTACCACTTTGGATCATTTGATCTAAAGTAGCATTTAAAAATTTCTTATTAGTATCTGTTTGAAAATATTCAGGTAATAAATCCAATGCTGATCTTTTTTTGACATTTTTACCTGTAGATCCCGGTATAGTATTATTTTGTTGATCTGTAGTTATTTTACTAGAATAATCAGCCATTTAAGTTCCAATTAATAAGTACCTCCACTAGTGCCACTACTTGAACTAGTGGACCCTGTTGCAGTACCTGTTATACTTGTTGTTGCGGTAGGCGTTTCAACTAAACCAGATGCAATTCTGATATTAGTTTCTGTGTAAGAGTCTACGATATCTATATCAGATACTTTTGCAGCACTAATAAATAATTCGTGGGCATTAGGTGTTACTTGAAACATATTACCAAATCTTGAATCTATATTTGTAGGTACAATAACTAGCGAAGAAATTATACCTATCATGTTTCTATGAATATATGCAGCAAGTTCTGTAAAATAAAAAGTTTCGCCAAAATCCCAATTTGTAGGCTCAAAATATTCATCTATATAATCTACAATTTGCGCTTTAATTTCATTATCAGTAAATGCTGTACTAGAATTTTTAACAACCTTAAACTTTGCTTGAAGTGCATACTCTGCTTCTGTTCCAAATAACATTTTATAATCACAAGACTTATAAATTATTGTATCAGATGATGTTTTTGCATCTTCTAAGTCTATAAACATTGTTTTTAAATCTTCTGTTGTATGTGCTAATGGCTTATAATTTGCACGCCTATCATTTTTAAGCCAATTTCTAAATTCAGTGTGGTATGTTGTTGTTAATACAAATGTATCTATAATATTTGTTACTGCTGGATCTATTCTAGTTTCCTCACTAGCGGCATGCTTCCATTTAAATCTTATACCTGATCTACCAGTAAAGGTTTGATATATTAAATTTCTAATATAACGCCAACCATTTGTATCAGTTGGTATATAACCTAAATTACTTGCAATTTTAGATTCGTATTCTGCTCCATTATATTCTACTTTTTCTGCTAGAGAATACTCAGTAGATGATATCCAAAATTTTATTGTACCATCTGTATTTAATGGAGGTAGGGTAGTCATTAAAGTTTTATAAACAAATGCGCCTACTTCATCATCTGCAAGAAAAATTTGGTTAGATCCCACAACACTTTCAAATGCAAACGGATCATCTATAACATAATCCTTGTTCTCATCTGCAAATTTTAATAATACCCTACGTGGATCTGTATAACCATCATCATATGTATAAAATCCTTCAATATCAAAATTATAATTTGTAGTTAATAACGAAGTGCCTAATCCGCCACCAGAGGTTGTTACTGGTTGAAGATTAATGTTTAAAATTTTAATCTCATCTTTCGTAGATTTTTTAGTAACTTTACTAACTTTGTTAGATAATCGTTGATTAAAAAATCTAACATTATTAACAGAACCAAAATTATATTTTATACATCGTGCTAAAAATACCCATTGATCTGATTGATATTCTATTCTTAACAAATAACTATTGTCTAATTGTGTTCCAGCAGTACTTTCTGCTAAACTAAATGCTGTAGATTGGGACGCCCCTAAATTTATACCTAATACAATTTCGTATTGGTTATTTCTATGATTCCATCGTATACCAAACGAATTACTAAGTTCCAATTGATCTTTAATTGCTATAATTTCTGCCGCATTAAATTTTTTATTATATGCCGGAGCTATACGTTTTATTCTAACATTGTCGGGGATGTTTCTTGACAATACTATCGTTCCGTAATCTTCTTTGGTTTTACCTGTATATACTAATGAGGTATTTGTGACCCCCTGGCCATCACCATATATACCTGTTATACTTGCCCAAATAGTAGATGAACCGGCAACAAATTGGTTATTTGCATCTACTTGTGCAAATTCTATATTTGCACCTTCTACTAAAAATTTGCCGATGCTGCCGGGCAAAGAATCTTTCCCTATGGCTACAATGCCAGATGTGCCTACTCCCTCAGATGTAATTACTCCCTTTTTAATATAACCTGTAGATTGCCTAGCCGAACCTGTTACTTTTTTCCAAGTCCACATATCTGCATTGTATGTTGTTTCGTCTGTTGTTTTATAATACAAACTGTCAATTGGCGTGTGTGTGCCTCCCGACCATATAAAATCATCTTTATATTTTTGATAATAAAAATTTTGTACTTCCGATTCTTCTAAATAAGGTTGTATGTATTGTTCTATAATACTTGCCGCATTTAATGCAGTTGGGGTTGCTAAGGTTTTTCTTAAAAATGTTTCTTCTTGAAAAATATAACCGTCGTCACCAAATATTGTTAAATCTTTATATGTTCCAGTTGGATCATTAATATCTACATATCTTGTATGGCCACTATGTATCCTGTTTGTGCTTTTTATTTTTGTAATATTAGTAGATGCCTGTAATGGATATACTGCATAATCTGTTGCAGATACCATTCGATTTTGTGTTGAATAAATTTGTGATGCTTTTGTTTGTATACTTGTATTGGTTTCAGTAGCGGTGCTATTTTTTACAGGCTCTTCCAAATCTAATATAAATGTTAAATCATATAATTGTTGATCATGCTTACTAAAATATGGAATAACAACCGATATATCTTGAATATCATCTGTTTTAATAGTATATTCGTCGCCATTACCTACTCTATACCATATTCTGATAATACCTTTAGGTGCATTGCCAAATCTACCATCTGCAAATTTAATACTTATTGCATCATTATTTAATGTAACAATTTGATATATATTTCTAATATTATTATCTATTGCATTAAAAATAACATTAGATCCAACAACATTTTCTACTGGAGTCCAATTAGTTACAATTGATCCATCTTGATCAATTGTTTGGACCCATACATCATCATGTGTAATGTTTTGTATATTAATATCTATAACTTGATTTTCTATTGGTTTGGAAATTAATGTATCTTTAAATTCCAATACACCTTGTTTAAATAGAAAGAAAAAACCTGTATTAGCACTTGCATTACCTTTCCCATCATTAAGGTACAAACATCGCATTCCAGCACTAGGATTTGGGTCTATTTCAGTAAACCCAAAGGATTCATCTACGTTAACATTACATATCTCTAATGGTACTGCTTCTCCCTGAATACTAGTAGAAAATGGATATGAAACTTGTTGGCCGGTCTGTGAATTAAATTTATATACTTCTGTTTTTATACCATTATATATAATAGACTTATAAGGTGATCCAAATTGTGTAGTGCTTCCAAACGCCGAATTAATTATCATAATAAATTGTTCGTATGCGTTTGCATTTGTTGAATCATTCCATATAATATCTGTATTTAATAAATTAGTGCCATCAGAATCAATTAATGATTCTGTAGTTCGGATTGTTTTAATTTTTAATACACCCTTAGAATTTTTGCTTCGTGTAGGGTTATAGCCCAAAAATCTAGCTAATTTTAATACAGAATCTCTGCTTTGGGCAGTTTCCATAAAATTTTCGCGAGTAGCAAAATCTGTTCTAAATGCAGTGTTATGACCTACAAATGCAATTAGATCCATTAAACTTACAAATTCTGAAGATTGAATCCAATCATTATAATCTTCAGGATAATTTAATCTTATGTAATCTACCATAACCGCTTTTAATGTATCAAAATCATATGCTTGAAAGTTTGATTGGGCAAATGATTGATATTTTGCTTGATAATCTTCTGCGGCAAATAATATGTCTTGTCGAGTAGCCATTTAGTTATACTTCCTCGTTTAATTCTCTATCAAAATTTAGAGCCATAATTTCTACTTTATCTGTTGGTTGGTACACCAATCTTAATTGTACACCAAGGGAATTTTGGCTAGAATGTGTATTTACACCTTCTAATTTCCATCTAGGATCTTTACTTATTATGTCAACACAATCTTCTTGGACTGCATCTTCTACAGTATCGTCCCAAGGTTCAAACATTAAACTCCATATCATTGATCCAAATCCCGGATTCATAATACGTTCGCCTTTTTTAGTATAAAAATGATTCATTAGGTCTTGTTTAGCAAGATCTATATCGTGAATATTTCGTACCTTGGGGCCTTGTACAGTTGTAAATCCATTGAATAGTGTTTTTGCCATAGTTCACCGAGGTTGTATTGTATTTATTGAAAGATAAACTATATATTTAATTTTTTTGGTTGACTTTAGATTTGTAGAGTGTATAATATATGTATGAGTTAAATTAGTTAATACTTTTACTAAGGAGACGTAATGGTACAAACGGAATGGAACAGGGAAAAAATTGCCAACCTGCTTGCTACCAGTGACAAAGCCGTTGAGCGAGCTTTAGTAGTTGTTTTTAACAATCAGGAAGCCGACGAACATGCGATATTATACTCTAACCATAAAAATGGTGTCGGTTTTACTGTATATGATGCAAACATTTTTTCCTCCTTTGCAAAGCAGGTCCTTAACGGCCGCACACTTTCCGTAAAACAAATGGTAATTGCTCGTAAGCCTGATAAATTTGGCAATATGAAAATTGCACGTTACTGGAAACAACTTCAAGCAGAAATCGTCCGTAAAGAGAATACTAAAAAGGAATTCACATACAAGGGAAAAGGAAACTGGAATTCGTCGAATGGAAAACGCAACCTTAATGAATGGGACTGATAAATAATTTAAATAGGTATAATAGGATAGTTAAATGAAAATCAACGAAGTTATCGAACAATACCCCGTCGAATTTGAAGACATGGGTGAGATTAAAATAGAGGTCAATACAGCAGTTGCAACAAATATGCAAATTAATAATGTAGGGCCTAATGCTGAATTTCTGGCTTTTGTAAATGCTGAATTTGACTTAGAATGGGAACAAGGTGATTCAAGTGTTGGGGTTGGACAAGGATATATTGTTGAATTGGATGCCGGCACCGTAGATATCAAGGCACTAATGGATGAAAACGGTGAAACAACGCCTATCTCTGCAGACTCAGACCAAAGATTGATAGGTTTAATTGACGAACAGGTAACAGAATTTTTGAGAAACAACGGAGAATTTATAGCAGATTATGCTGAAGAAGACACAGAAGCAGATCGTGGTTATAACGCAATATCCAATTATGAATTAAGTCAAGGTTATTAATTTTTAAAAGGTAAAAATGGTAAAAGATTGGGCTAATACCTGGCACAAGACTTTTAAAATAATTGAAAATTCAAATTCAGAATATCCTATTGTCCGTGTAGTACGTTATGTAATATGTAGAGACGGGTTTACCTTTTCATTGCAGGCAGGTCCTGCACATTATTCTACCCCAAAAGCAATAGCAGATCATTACAACACATTTGAAATAGGTTATCCTTCGGCTGAAGAACCGTTGTGGATAAAATGGCAAGAACCGGGAAACGACCCTACCGAAAGTGTTTATGGTTGGGTTCCCAATGAGGTAATAAATGCGGTAATCGAAAAACATGGTGGTATTGATGAACACAAATTTATAAAAGAAAAGCTAATAAAATAAATACGTATATGACAGGCCCACACATAGAAGACCATTTATCAGAATGGCAAGAGACAGAGCAAGAACGTGATTATTATCGTGAACAATATGAGATAGTTCAAAAAGAATTAGATGAAGTAAAAAAAGAACTAGATGATATTAAAAAAACGTATTTTAAAGACGGGCACTTTTAACTCAGAAACTATTTATGAAACTGATAACAGGTAACGCAAATACCAAACTTGCTATTGATATTGCTAACATTGCCGGCGTAGATTTGTGCGAAACTCTAGTTACTAGATTCGCAGACAACGAAATCTGGGTAGAAATAAAAGAAAACATTAGAGGGGAAGATGTTTTCTTAATTCAAAGTACATGTAATCCAGCAAATGATAATTTAATGGAATTGTTAATACTTGTTGATGCTTGTAAAAGAGCAAGTGCAGGTAGAATTACGGCTGTAATGCCTTATTACGGTTATGCTAGACAAGATAGAAAACCAGCAGGGCGATCACCTATTACTGCAAAACTTGTTGCTAATATGATTGAAGCCGCTGGTGTTGATCGTGTATTAACAATGGATTTACATGCAGGACAAATTCAAGGTTTCTTTGATATTCCAGTAGACAATTTATATGCTCAACCTTTATTTGTTAAGGATTTAAGGACAAATCCTATGGTTACTAAAGGTAGAGCTATAATAGTTTCGCCTGATGCAGGTGGTGTTCCCCGAGCAAGAGCAGTAGCAAAACAATTAAATCTAGATATTGCAATTATAGACAAGCGAAGAGATCGTGCAAACGAATCTGAGGCTATGAACGTCATCGGTGACGTTTTGGGGAAACAATGTATAATCGTAGACGATATAATAGATACCGGTGGGACACTTGTAAAAGCCGCCAAAGCATTAGAAAACGAAGGCGCAGAAGATGTACAAGCCTACATAACACACGGAGTATTGAGTAATGGTGGCGCAAAGAAGATAGAATACTCAGCAATGTCCCGACTAGTAATAACTGATACTATACCAACAGAAGAAAACAGAATACTACGAAGTATATCAGTTGCAGATATGTTTGCTGAAGCAATTCGTAGAGTTCATCATGATGAATCTATATCAGTGTTATTTGACTAAATGTTTGAAGACGAGGCATGGCTAAATTGCCACATTAATGATCTATGGATATTTGATAAACTAATTCTCTCCAAAAAATTAGGCTATACATGTGGTCCAATCGGAATCGATGTACCTAACCCAGGATATTATATTATACGCCCTAGTATGAATTGCATGGGCATGGGTCGAGGAGCAACTTTTGAAAATTTAGAAAAAGACACAGATGTACTAGCCAATAATAACAAATTAGGATATTTTTGGTGTGAGGTTTTTGAAGGAAGACATATAAGTGTAGACTACATAACTAATTCTAAAAGCAGATCAATAACACAAGGTGTTACTGTAGAAGGATTTAGAAATAAAGTTAGTCCTGTATGGAAATGGGATAAATGGGTTCGAATAGACGAATTTATTAAATTTCCAAAAATATTATATACATTACAAGGCAAATATAACTGTATAAATTGTGAATTTATAGGTGACAAACTCGTCGAAGTTCATCTAAGACCAAACAATGATATGGGAGATTTTAGTGAGGCAATCCCGGTGTGGGAAGGCGAATTATCAATACCTCCAGAAGGATATACTTATGTTGAAGACAAAGACTACAATAGGCTCGGTTTTTTTAAGCGTTAAAAATCATTTTAAAGAAAGTTATAGGCTAAGCAAGCTCGCATTTTATAGTGAACTTTGTGAAGCAGTATTGGT
>Ga0209501_10006397_pt1 | contig 10595 bp, 10 predicted proteins | sample ArcticOcean_MG_C_4_FD_187434 | JGI IMG/M metagenome (GOLD analysis project Ga0209501, IMG submission 187434) | Marine microbial communities from western Arctic Ocean - ArcticOcean_MG_CB4_134 (SPAdes) (version 2) | ecosystem: Environmental > Aquatic > Marine > Oceanic | place: Arctic Ocean...
CTAGCATCTGGAGCCAAAGCAAAAAGTTCAATTTTAAAACCGGCAGGCAATTTAATGTTTGGAAGAATATTTTTTTTAATATTCGCAGCAAACTTAGTGTTCTGTTCAATTACAACACCAGCTGTCGTCCCTGTTTTTTGAAAAGAACTTAACTTTTTAATATTTTCTGCATCGCCAGCAGCGAATGATGAAAATGTATATAAAGTTAATGCCAGGATAGAAGTTATTAATGAAAAAGTTTTCTTCATTTTATTATTTCTCCCTTATTGTTTTTGTTTATATTTAAATTTAACTACAGACAAAGAAAGGGAGATACGGAAATTTTTATAGGGAAAAAATTCTAAATAAAATTAGATTCAATCTAAGGTTTTATTTTTTTGACCATTGAATTCATTGAATAAATGAATTCTAAGGATAAATTAAAAAAATCAATAATTAACTCCTCTGAAGGTCTAATATTTTTTACTTTACCGTCTTTACCAGGCGTTCCATCGACTTTTAAAGATATATAATAGCCTTTTACAAAACCTTCATCAATAATTTTAGCAATAGTTTTGTATGAGTATTCAGGAATACTTTTTGCTATTTCTTCCTTATAAATTTCACGACCCGCTTCATTAGCGTGAAATATTTTCATAAAAATTTTCGTTTTTTTTACGTTTGAAAAACACCAAATTAATGCTTTGCTGTTTTTTTTAAAACTAATAATACGATCAATAAAAAGAGATATTACATTACCCAGTTCCTTAAAATCATTAAAATCTAATTTACTAGGTAACTTTTCTAAATTTAATTTACAAAATATTCTATAATTTCGTTCGATTTGTTTATCCATAGATCATACCTTAGTATGTTTTTACAAAAGAAACATACATAATTCCTGACAGTAAAACTGTTCTTATTTACTTTATTTATTATAAAGAAGTCTATTTTGATAACGTTTTAATTAGCTTTAATCCAAAAGCAACCGAAGGACCAATACATATTGCGAAAACTAGGGTGCCTATGCCAAATGTTCCACCTAAAAACCAACCTAGTAGAACAACAATTATTTCGATACAAATTCTAACCAAAGCTAGTGGAGTATTTGTTTTCTTTTGCAATCCTGTCATTAATCCATCTCTCGGACCAGCTCCTAAATTAGCAATTAAATACATTGCTGTTCCAAAACCTATTATTAATATTCCAATAATGACCTCTAGGAGTTGGAAAAAAAATTGATCAGGTCTATCAAAAAAATAAATAGTCACATCAATCATGATAGCAATAATTATAAAATTAATTATTGTTCCCATGCCAATTTTTTGATCCAAAAAATACCAAAGTAACAAAACTAAAAAACTTACTAGAAAAGCAATGGTTCCTACAGAGACTCCAAGATTAAGAGCTATACCCTGATGTAGGACATTCCAAGGTGAAGCGCCGATTCCAGAAACAATTAATAGGCCTTCCCCAAAGCCAAACAAAACGAGACCTAAACAAAGGTAAAACAAAGTCATTATAGAAGGTTTAAAATTAGTTGGAGATTTAGAGCTCCAAGATAGTATTGGGATATTTTTAATTCTTAAAAACATTGGCCTGTTTATCAAATGTCCTAAGTATACACAATCATCATATTATTCTATATTCTATGATTATATGAAGCAAAAAAATTTTTTTGAATTTAATTTTGAAAGTTTAAAAATTTTTTTAAATAAAGATCTAGAAATCGAAGATAAAAAAATCTTAATGCGTAGTAAACAGATTTGGCAATCTGTTTACAAGAAGGGTTCCTTTGAAATTAATAATTTAACCACACTACCATTAGAACTTAGAAGCAAACTTAATAGTTTAATAAATTTAAAAAAACCACAGATTGCTAAAACACAAACTTCAAGCGATGGGACTATCAAGTGGTTAATTAAACTTTTTGACGGTAATGAAGTAGAATGCGTTTATATACCAGAAAAAACTAGAGCAACGCTTTGTATATCTTCACAGGTAGGCTGTACTTTAAATTGTAGATTTTGTCATACCGGTACTCAACGTTTGGTTAAAAATTTAAGTTTTGCTGAAATCGTTAATCAAGTCATGATTGCCAAAGAACAACTTAATGATTGGGCTGAACAAAAAAAAATAACTAACATTGTCTTAATGGGTATGGGGGAACCTTTTTATAATTATAACAATGTAAAAACTGCAGTTGAAATATTAAAAGATAAAGAAGGTTTAAATTACGGACCTAAAAAAATAACTGTTTCTACAGCAGGCATTGCAAATAAAATTCCTGAAGCTGCCAATGAAATAGGAACCTATCTAGCTTTATCACTACATGCCCCAACGGACGATGTGAGAGAGATGATTATGCCTATAAATAAAAAATTTAAAATTAAAGATCTGATTGAACAGTGTAAATATTACAGCTCTGTTGTGAAAGAAAAAATAACTTTAGAATATGTTATGCTTAGAGGCATAAATGATAGTATTGAAAGCGCGAAACAAATGGTTAAACTCATGGCTCAATTTCCTTGCAAAGTTAATCTCATAGAATTTAATTCTTGGCCAGGAGTTCAATATCTACCAACTGAAAGAGAAGACATGGAAAAATTTGGTAAAATTATTCAGGATGCGGGCTATGTGGCTACCATCAGAAGATCACGTGGCCAGGATATTTTAGGAGCCTGTGGTCAACTTAGAACCGAAAGTCAAAAAACTAAATAAGTATAAAAGCAAAAGATAAACTCTTTTTTTAAATAACACGAGTGTTAGTAATAGCTAAATGAATAAATAAAAATTTGAACAATACACAAAAAATCTTAATCTAAAGTAAGTTCATACAGGAAGTGTTTGGACTGAAGGACCTTACTGTTTAAAAAATTCAAACAAAGTTGTTTGGAGCGACATTCCAAATAACAGAATGTTAAGTTTTGATTTTAATAAAGTTAAGATTTTAGATCATCTTCAAACTTTCCGAATGGAAATACTACTGATAATAAAGGTAATCTTGTTAAGTAAAAATGAATATAAAGATAAAATGGCCTTACTTTTTCAGGGGGGCGTTTTTACTTTGGCTAACTTTAAAGGTAATATTAAAAACATTAAATAAAATTGAGAGAAATATGTTTTTTAACAACCTTTGCAAAGAAATTAAAGATGTTACCATACCTTTATATAAAATTTTAATTCCTTTTGTGTTTATTATTAAATTTCTTGAGGTTGTAGGTGTTGTAGATTTAATCACAAAAGTTTTTGAACCTTTAATGAGTTTAATTGGTTTGCCTGCTGCGCTTGGTATTATTTGGGTTACAGCGTTAATGGTTAATATTTATGCTGCTTTAATATTATTTGTTAATCTTCTCCCATCTATTGATGTAACGGTTGCTCAAATTACTGTTTTAACAGTAGCTATGTTATTTTGTCACAATCTTGCAGTTGAGTCTGCTATATCAAGATCAGCTGGAGTTTCTTTTTTATTTACAACTTTTTACAGACTTATAGTGGCATTTTTTGTATGCTGGATTTTAAATTTAATTTACACAAAATTTAATTATTTAAGCCAACCTTTTGTAACTTCATTTACTATTAAACTTCCACAGCCAGGCTTATTACTTTGGCTCAAAGATCAAGCACTCTATTTGTTTTATATTTTTATCATTATTGTTATTTTAGTAACGTTACTAGAAATCCTTAAAGTTATAGGTATAGAAAGTTTTTTAAAAAAAATATTAGCTCCTCCTTTAAGGTTTTTTGGCATTAGCGAATCAGCCATGAATATTATTATTGTAGGGATGACTATTGGGTTACAATTTGGTGGAGGAATTTTAATTAAAGAAGTTAATGCCGCTAAGATAGACAAACAAAGCGTTTTTTTGTCAATTCTTATGATTAATCTAGTTCATGCTATTATTGAAGATACTTTATTAATGCTCGCAGTTGGCGGGCATTACTCAGGAGTTATTTTTGCAAGAATAATATTTGGCTTTGTTATTTCTTTGTTGATGTTGAAGGTCTATCAAAACTTTAGTATATTTTTTGAAAAATATATTTTTAATGAACGTTTAAAGTCATTGCCAAATTATAAAAAGGATTAAAATTACTTTTCTTTTTTATCTTCTTCTACGTCATCAAAATCTAGATCATCATCATCATCTAAATCTTCGTCTTCTTCGTCTTCAAAATCATTATCTTCGTTAGTATTATTTAACTCAGCAAATTCGATTTTTTCTTTTTTTATCCATTTTTCAGCTGATTTTGGAATTTCTTCTTCGTCCTCCCAAGCTTCAATGTCTGAAAGTTCTAAATCTAATGCTTCAGCAACTGAATCCAAATCTAGCTCAAGTTCTTCTAGTATTTCTAAAAATTCTTTATAGGTCATATTATTTATTTACTATCTGCCGTGTACACTAAATTTTTAATTTTGCTAAGAAAAAAAACAAGTTTTTTATAGTTTATTTAAATAAAAGTTCTATTGTTTGAGATTAATAAACAAAATTATAGCTAAGTTTTAATCATTTTTTGAGTAATTCAATCTATGTTGGTTCTAGATACGCTTTTAATAATTAAAAAATATATTTATCACCTAGATAAATTAACAATCCGATTGCTATACCCGTTAGTAAATATAAATAAACTTCTTTCATTAATTTAATTTACTAAATTAAAAAAACTTAAAATACAATAAACTATTAAACATTTAATATTTAATTTATATTAATCATTCGTATACAAGCATTTAAAATTCTATGGATACAACAGTATTTATCACAGTTTTGTTATCTGCCGTTTTACACGCGATTTGGAATGGTATGGCAAGTAAATACAAAAATAAAAATGTATCTATTCCTGCTATCGTTTATGGACATGTCCCTGCTTGTATTATTGCTGTTATTATTTTGCCTTTACCAAGTGTAGAAAGTTTTCCCTATATAATTATGAGCGCATTAATTCACCAAGGTTATCAAAATTTTCTACTAACAGCTTATCAAATAGGAAAATTTACAACTGTTTATTCTGTTGCTCGAGGGTTTGGTCCACTCGTTGCTACAGTTATTTCTATTATTTTTTTAGGTGTTTATTTGAAAACTTTTACCCTTTTATCAATTTTACTTATTTCAACTGGAGTTATTTTAATTGGTTCTTTTAGCAAGTCAGTACTTAAAAATAATAAAATACTTTATACTTCATTAGCTACAGGGGTTTTTATTGGAATCTATTCCGTCGTTGATGGTTATGGAGCAAGAATAAGTATGTCAGCTATCAGTTATATGAGCTGGGTATTTATTTTTAGTGCTTTATTTTTTCCAATAGTTCTACATTTTAGAAAGCAAAAAAATATTTTAAAAAAGACTTTGACCGAAGGAAAAGTAGTATTTTGGGTAGGAGGACTTTTTTCTTATCTTGCTTATGTTATTACCGTTTGGGCTTTTACAAAAGCACCAATTCCAATGGTTAGTGCCTTAAGAGAGTCTAGTATTCTAATTGCAATATTTATTGGTTATTTTTATCTAAAAGAAAAAATCAATACGTATAAAATTATTTCAATTATATTGATCTTTCTTGGTGTTATAGGATTAAAATTATTTTAAAAAAAATAAGATATAAAGCTATAATATATTATAAAACATGAATAATAAACACAAAGAAGCTTTTACGTTTGTAACTTCTATTTTAGTTAAGAATATTTAACTTTATCTGAATATTTTAGATTTATAAGATATGCTATAGTTAAAGAAAACAAACGTTTCTATTTATCAGCTGCAAAAAAGTAAATAAAAAATGAATAAAGAAAACCTAAAAGGAATAACCGCGTTATTAGTTCACGCTGCAAATATTGATGAAATATATACTGAAAAAGAAAAAAAAATTATAAAGAGTTTTATAAGTTCTTTTTCTTACAACGACACAGAGTGTGAAACTATTTTACAAGAGGCGGAACAATTAGAGTCAAACTCTAACCAATTATTTAACTATACCAGCTTGATTAAAAAAGAATCTTTAGAAGTCAAGACAGAGGTTATTGAGCACTTATGGAAGATTATAATTTCTGATCAAAGTGTCGATCAATATGAGTCTAACCTTATGCGGCGTATCTGTGGTTTAATCTATTTTTCAGACAAGTTATCAGGTGACATCAAACTTAAACTTTTAAATCAGCAATAAGTTTTTATTATATTAAGCATGACCTTCGAATAAATCGAGAATGATGCTTAATTGAATTAAATTTTAAAGATAAATTAATGAGACGTCTCACGATCGGCGTTCATGATCTTTGTCCACACGTTAACAAAGTCTTTAACAAACTTTTCTTTATTATCATCTTGTGCGTAAACTTCAGCGTAAGATCGAAGTACAGAGTTAGAGCCAAATACTAAATCAACTCTCGTTGCTGTAAATTTCACTTTGTTTGTCTTACGATCAATAATCTCATAAGAGTTTTTACCAGTTGGTTTCCAACTATATTTCATGTCCGTTAAGTGAACAAAAAAATCATTAGTTAAAGCACCTACCTTATCAGTAAAGACGCCGTGCTTTGTTCCGTCATGGTTAGTCCCCAACACTCTCATACCACCAATAAGAACAGTCATTTCTTTTGCAGTTAAACCCATAATAGAAGCTCTATCGAGCATTAACTCTTCAGGCATTACAGAGTATTCTTGCTTAACCCAGTTTCTAAAAGTGTCATGGATCGGCTCAAGTACTTTGAAAGATTCTGTATCTGTTTGCTCTTGTGATGAATCACCTCTACCTGGTGTAAATGGAACTTTAACTTTAGAACCAGCTTTTTTAATAGCTTTTTCAAGTCCAACATTACCTGCTAAGACAATAACATCCGCAACACTAGCGCCTGTTTTTTTAGCTATACCTTCTAGAACTTTTAAAACTTTGGCAAGTCTAGACGGTTCGTTGCCTTCCCAATCTTTTTGCGGAGCTAAACGAATTCTTGCACCATTTGCCCCTCCTCTAAGATCTGTTCTTCTAAAGGTTCTTGCGCTGTCCCAAGCTGTAGAAATCAAATCACTAGAACTAATTCCGCTTGCTGCAATAAGTTTTTTAACTTTCTCAACGCTGTATTTCTTTTTGGCAGCAGGTACCGGGTCTTGCCAAATCAATTCTTCTTTAGGAGCCCAGGGCCCAATGTAATTTGTTTTAGGTCCTAAATCTCGATGTGTAAGTTTAAACCAAGCTTTAGAAAAAGTTTTTTCTAAATATTTTGGATCTTTATGGAAACGTTCTGAAATTTTTCTATAGATTGGATCCATTTTCATAGCCATATCTGCATCAGTCATAATTGGATTATGACGGATACTTGGATTTTCTAAATCAATAGGTTTTTTTTCTTCTGCAAGACCAATAGGTTCCCATTGATGAGCACCAGCAGGACTTTTTTTAAGTTCCCATTCATAGTTTAATAAAAGATCAAGATAACTATGATCCCATTTATCTGGGTGTGTTGTCCAAGCTCCTTCAAGACCGCTGGTCACTTGGTTTTTACCTAATCCATTTTCTTGATTCCATCCTAAACCTTGTTCATAGATATCTGCAGCTTCTGGTTCTGGTCCTAATTTTGCAGCATCACCATTTCCGTGTGTTCTTCCAAGCGTGTGACCACCAACAGTTAGCGCACAAGTTTCCTCATCGTTCATCGCCATACGAGCAAACGTTTCTCTAACATCGTGCGCAGTTTTTAATGGATCAGGATTGCCATCCACACCTTGTGGGTTTACATAAATTAATCCCATCACCACTGCAGCTAAAGGATTTTCTAAAGACTGTCGCTCATCTTTATCACCGTAACGTTTATCTGTTAACCATTCTTTTTCAGATCCCCAGTAAACATCTTTTTCAGGGTGCCATATATCTTCACGACCAAATGAGAAACCATAAGTTTTAAGTCCTGTAGACTCGTAAGCCATGTTGCCAGCTAAGATCATTAAATCTGCCCAGCTTAATCTATTTCCATATTTTTTTTTAATCGGCCAAAGTAATCTTCGAGCTTTGTCTAAATTTGTATTATCAGGCCAAGAATTTAAAGGTGAAAACCTATGGTTCCCAGTTCCGCTTCCACCTCGACCATCTGCAATTCTATATGTACCTGCAGAGTGCCATGCCATTCTAACAAAAAGTCCTGAATACGTACCTAAGTCAGCTGGCCACCACTCTTGGCTGTCTGTCATTAATTTTAGTAAATCTTTTTTTAAAGCATTAAAGTTTAATTTTTTAACTTCTTTTTTGTAATTAAATCCTGGTAACGGGTTAGTTTTTGTATCGTGTTGATGTAAAATATCTAAATTAAGAGAGTTCGGCCACCAAACTGTAGTTGCTGACTGCTCAGCTTTAGTTAGAGCACCATGCATTACTGGGCATTTTCCTAAACCATTTGTTTTATTTTGTGTACTCATTTTGTATAATTTTTTTATTGTTTGTAAAAACAGTCATTTATTAGCATAGTATTCTAAAAACTGAAGTAAAAAAATTTTCAATATAGGTAATGTTTATATTTATTAAGCAATAATTTATTGTTATTTTTGAAATGCGACATTAAAACTTATGTTCTTTAAAAGATTATTTTCTAGAAGTAATTTAAAACTTCAAATCGATGATGGCGGTAGAGCTACTGCCGGCTACAAGGGTAAAGCAGGTGATTGTGTGGTTCGATCCGTTGCCATTGTGACGGGCATGCCTTATCAAAAAGTTTATGAAGATTTATATAATGCTAATGAAGTCTTCAGAACTACCTCTAAAACAAAGCTTGCTAGAAGTTTAAAGCAAAAAAGTGATAGCCCTAGAACAGGAACGCACCGAGTTGTTTTCAAGAAGTATCTAGCACAATTAGGTTGGCAGTGGACCCCAACCATGTTTATAGGGCAAGGTTGTAAAATTCATTTAAAAAAAGAAGAGCTACCAAGCGGTACGTTGATCGTATCTTGCTCTAAACATATTACAGTAGTTAAAGACGGTGTTCTGCATGACACACATGACTGCTCAAGAAATGGAACGAGATGTGTATATGGATACTGGACTAAAACTAATTAATTTATAACATTGGTCTTTGTGACAATATGTTATAATTTTGTATTATGGAATCGTTACTCATTATCTTAGTAGTTGCTTTGTTAATCTTAAATCTCGGTGTCATTTATTACCTCACTAAAAATAAGTCTGAAGCAAAACAAGATAATTCAGAACAGGTCTTTAAAGACGAACTTAATGCTTTGAGGAATACTTTTAGCCAATCTTTTGGTTCTATGACCAAAGATATTGCTAAAGATATGACAACAGCTTTAACTCGTGTTGATGAAAAGGTTGGAGTTTTTAATACTCAGGTTGAAACCTTAAATAAAAGCCAAGAAAGTTTTAGTAGAATTTTAGCCGGGGTGAAACAATATGGTGTACTTGCAGAATTTTCTTTAGCATCTCTCCTTAAAGATTTGTTGCCAGCCGGTCAGTACATAGAGAATGTTAAAATGAAACCTGACGAGACCTCTGATACAGTTGAGTTTGCGATCAAGCTTCAAGATGTTCTAGTTCCGTTAGATAGTCACTGGCCCATAGAAAAGTACAAAGCCATTGATGACGCTTATCAAAATAATGACAAGGAAGCTTTGGCGGAAGCTAGAAAAGATTTAGCTACTGCCTTTAGAAATAAAGCTAAAACGGTAAGTAGCAAATATATAGCCCCTCCCAAAACTACAGATTTTGCTATTGTTTATGCTCCAACAGAAGGATTGTTTGCTGAACTATCAAGCTACAGAGATCCAAAAACAAAAGAATTATTATTACAAGAACTTAGAACTAAATATAAAATTACTATAGCAGGACCTAACACATTATCAGCTTTGCTTCAGTCTTATCATTTAGGTTTTCAAACTTTAAAAGTTCAAAAACATGCCACACAAATTTATGGGGATTTAAGAAATATTGCCTCTCGTTTTGAAAAACATTTTGATGGTATTATTGATCTTAGAAAGAAATTAGAACAAGCTATGACTGCAACCGATACTTTTGGCAGGGACGCAAGATCAATTATGAATACGTTAAGCAATATTAAGGATCCCGGAACTTTTCAAGAGACACTCGAAGAAAACGCTGAAAAAATAAAAGTTTTAAAATAATTTTCTAATGTCAAATTTTGTCTTTTACGATTTTGAAACAAGCTCATCCAATAAATCATGGGGGCAGATTATTCAAGTTGGAGCTATTTTAACTAACGACAATTTAGAAGAGTTTGATCGCTACGAAGCTAGATGTAGACTTAGTTCAAGCATTATTCCTGAAGCGATGGCTTTAATTGTAAATAAATCTTCACCAAAAATGCTAAAAAGTGCAAATCTTTCTCATTATGAAATGACCAGACAATTGGTAGACACTTTAAAACGATGGGGAAAAGTTACATATATCGGATTTAATAGCATTGATTTTGACGAGGAATTTTTAAGAAGTACTTTATTTAAAACTTTAGAGTATCCTTACTTAACAAGCACAGGCGGAAATAACAGAGGCGATCTTTTAAATTTAGCAAGAGCGGCTAATCTTTATTATCCAAATACGTTAAAAAATTCTATTAGCGCAAAAGGGAATGCTGTTTATAAATTAGATCAAATGGCACCTCTTAATGG
>Ga0209501_10006405_pt1 | contig 10591 bp, 9 predicted proteins | sample ArcticOcean_MG_C_4_FD_187434 | JGI IMG/M metagenome (GOLD analysis project Ga0209501, IMG submission 187434) | Marine microbial communities from western Arctic Ocean - ArcticOcean_MG_CB4_134 (SPAdes) (version 2) | ecosystem: Environmental > Aquatic > Marine > Oceanic | place: Arctic Ocean...
GTACTAAATTCACTAAATATTGCACCCTCAGCACCACCCTGAAACCAATGCCAAGTTAAAGGTGGAATCGTAAACTGTTCTCCTGGTTTGAGAACAATTTCGTTCCAGACGGTATAATGCTCTTTGTGGTGTTGTGGTGGTGTTGCTTTTGGATTCTTTGTTTCTTCACCTTCGACATACATATATACCACCCCCCATCGACAGCGGATAGTTTCCTGTTTGCCAATATAATTAAACTCTGGTATTGGTGGGTGCATGTGTTGTGGAACTGTCTGTCTTGGCATAAGAACGATCTCTTTTGCACAATATTTTTCATCATTAAAATAAACAACCAGAGCCACCCCAGTTTGCTCGTACTCACCAAGACCTAGATCAGCAATTTCAATTGTATCTTGTTCCCTAGTAGTCAATACAATACCAGCTTTATCAAGATATTCGCGGGCTACTTTTTGCCAATTTTTAACTTCTATTTGTGTCAATGCCATAATCGATATCTCCTCAAAATTATTAATGATGATTCAGTATTTCCATGAGAAAACGGACAAAAATTTTAGTGATCAAAATTTTTCAAATCTTGTTCATGTTTTAAAGATCTTCAAAGAGGACTTTTTCTGTGACTATTTGATCCTTTTCAAATGAAAGTTTGGGAGTTATACCTTCCTTAGAGAGAGATGAGTGGTATTCTTTGACTGCATTGAGAGTACTCAATTCACCTTCAATAACCGAGCGCATCAAACTGACTAGCGTGACTGGAGACTCAGCTAAGTTGATTTTCCTGCCAAAGAGGGCTACTCTGGCACCGTATTTTTCACTCTGTCGAACCAGTTCAAAAGTATCCCGAATCGTTCCTTTACCTCCTCCAAGTACTCCTACAATCAGTTCCCCCGGGTGGTAGGAACACAACTCCTCCATAGCACTTGGCCCATTGAAAGGAATTTTGAGAAAGAGAGGACGGTCTTGCTTAGTCAGACCGGCAAGACATCGAACGATACAGTCATTGATATATTCTGGGAGTTTGTCTTCACTAATACCAATGTCAATCTGCGGATTGAAAACCTCCAAAAAGTAGCGCATTCCAGTACCAGATAGCTCACTTAGGAACTGTCTTAATCCCTCAAGGGATTCTATATCTTTTTCAATAGCATTTGAAAAAGTGATTGAATAAAGCCCTAAATCCACCAATGGAATTAGTCTCTTTAGGTGAAGAGTTCGAAAATTACGAGATTGATATTGCTGATAGACTGAATGACGAAGTCCCCAAATATCTGTAGCGTCGTTGTATCGAACTGCAGGAGATACAGGTGAGTTTTCGAAAATGCCTTCTTCTACCAACCTTTCTGCGCTTGAAGCAGACATCAGCATCAAATCCACTAGACCACTTGAGACCATTTCACGCATCGCCTGCAAGTATTCTGGGAAAGCCCTGGGGCTGTAAGCATCTTCAAGATGAGCTCCTGTACAAAAAATACCACCTCCCATATCTGCATCCTTTGCATCAGCAATGATAAAATCAGAAGGTTTATATTGACCTTGTCGTATTTTTTCAAGTTTGGTGTCTAGCGATGTTTCCATTAAATATCTCTCCTTGATCTAATTTTAAATTTATAGTAATTTAATATTTTTGTTTTTAAAGTTTAAATAATTTAATGTTCTTGAAGGTTTACTTAAATCAGGCTACTTTGTAAATAATTATGATTGATTCTCAAATCTGTCTTTTAGTTATGATTCAGGGAACGGATTTCTCTAATTTCTACTAACCAAGTACATTACTTTAATTTAGACAATAAATATTTAGAACCAATATAATTAATGTCATAATTAGAATAATTTATATATTGGATTATTTCAAATTAAAATCTATAAATTATTTACCAACTAAATTAATTAATTAATTAATGCCTCCTACTAACTCGCCCTTGCTGATGGGTATTGATGCTGGAACAAGTCGTGTAAGAGCACTACTGTTTGAATTGGATGGGACATTGGTGGCAGAGGCAAGTGACCTACGGTCAAATGTTCTAGGCCTGGTTGGGTCTCAACCGAGGCAGAAGATCTTTTTAAATCCTGTCTGAATGCCATCCGGTCAGTTGTAGCATTGGTGGATAAACCTGAAAGGATACGTTCTATTGCAGTTGCTAGTGTTGGAGATACAGGAGTGCCAATCGACGCAACGGGAGATGCAGTCTATCCAATAATTGCTTGGTATGATTGCAGAGCGCAACCACAAGCGAACTGGCTCAAGAAACATATTGGTGAAGAAAGGCTTTATAGAATAACAGGGCTCAATATGAATCCTATTTTTGGACTCTGCAAACAGCTGTGGATCCGTGAAAATGCCCCTGAAGCTTTCAACAAGACCGTGCGCTGGTTAAATACGGCTGATTTTCTAGCTTGGAAACTTTGTGGAGTCCCAGCTACGGATTATAGCCTCGCTTCACGGACTTTTGCACTGAACATTCAAAATCTTGAGTATGAGAATGAACTGTTAGAGGAAGTTGGAATTCCTTGTAATTGGTATCAGACATTAGTTCCATCAGGAACTTTTCTAGGCCATGTACTTCCTGAACCTGCAAAAATTACTGGTCTTCCATCAGACTGCAAAGTGTCATCCGGAGGACATGACCACTTAGTTGGAGCTCTGATCGCAGGTGCAACAAATCAAGGAACACTGATAAATTCCATGGGTACTGCTGAAGCAGTGACATTGTTCTTGGACAAACCAATCTATGACAAATCTGTCGGTTCACATGGTTATGTACAGGGAGTTATTGTAGCAGATCGTCCGTATTATTATCATCTTGGCGGGCTTTTCACTTCTGGAGGTGCGGTCCAGTGGTTTCACAGACTTACTGAGCAACGCTATTCCCATGAAGAACTTATCAAAGACGCATGGAAAATTTCACCAGGTGCAAACGGTGTCCTTTTCCTACCGCAAATGCGTATTGGATCACCACCAAATCCGGCTGAAATGTCACGGGGAGCTTTTATTGGATTGGGAACTGACACTGACCATACTGTGCTCTATCGTTCTATGCTTGAAGGTATGGCCTTTGATGTGAAGATGATAGTGGAAGGAATAAGTCAACTAAAGAAAGCACCAGAAATTGAAAAAATCCATTGTTTTGGTGGAGAAAGCCGGAACGATCTGTTGATGAAGATCAAAGCTTCAGTATTAAACTGTGCTTTGACTAAAATGGATATGCCGGAAACTGTTAGTCTTGGAGCAGCCATTCTTGGAGGAATTGGAGCAGGAATCTTCAATAATCTTCAGGAGGCTATTAATGGGCTGAGGTTCAATACTTATGAGATACTTCCACAGCCGGAATGGGTGGAGCCCTATCAAAAGTTTTATGATGATGTTTATTCTGATGCTTGGAAGCAGATTAGGCCCCTACAGGAAAAGTTACTGAAAGCATGTCCTCCTAATGGTAATGATTCATAATAGTGTGAACTAAAACAGGTTAAAGACTAAAATGATACTTGTCACAACTCAATTCAATGTTTGTTTAAAAAAATTTGCCACGCAAACGATGTCATGAGATTTGGCTGATCCTAGCTTGAAGCTTAAGATAGATAACATCTACTATTTTCGTTTATATTTTAATGACTCTGGACTAAAAAAATACGGCTAACTTGCAATCTTGAGTAATTCTTCTGGAGATACAGTGCCTGTCTGATATAACTTTTGTATCGTGACTGCTGCAGCAAGGTTGCCTAGACAGGCACTAACATAAGCATCTTGCCCGCTTACTAACCCTATGCATATTCCAGCCAACATACTATCTCCAGCACCCACTGTATCAATTTTTCTGGTTATATTTATGCTTGGAATTTCTTTAATAATTCCTTCATCCATAAGAATACAACCATTTAACCCACAAGTAATAAAAATTGTTTTTTTAAACTTTTTGTAAAGAGTCTTTGCTGTCTTGATAGCATTTTCCCTAGTGACAGCATCTCCTTTATGGGTGATATTTTCGACCATCCTCTCAGCAATGAAGTCATTTAATTTAAGTATTGCACTTGGAAAATCGTCGCTATTATGACGACTGTCAACTATAAAAAGTGTATCGCAGAATTTGTCGATCAATATTAACAGCTTTTCTATAAATTCATCCACAAAAAGACTTCCCGCGATTTGCTGACTAATTATAACAATGTCTTGATTTTGTAAATTTTGTTCTAGGAGTGATAGTAAACGATTCAATGTCTTTGAATCCAGTTTGTTAAAATTGCCAAAGTCAATTCTATTAAGTTCATTCTGCTTTTTATAGGGTTTCACATAAGCAGGGGTTGCCCAGTGCTTTTCTTGCGTTATTATTCCTTCGCAATTGACGTTGAGCTTATATAAATTTTGCATTAATATTTGACCCCATGGGTCAGTACCTACTACTCCAAAAACATGTATATTTTCACAACCTAAAGCATGTAAATTATTAACAACGTTGCCTGCTCCTCCGAGACTATACTCTTGTTCAGCAATTGGCCAGGTAGGTAAGTCAGTCTCAAGCGATTTTTCTGAGGCAATCTCGTTCAAGAACCAGTATACATCCAGACAGAAATCACCGACAACTGCAATTTTAGCTGTTTTAGCATTAAATAGAATTTTTTCAATAAGCTGTTTATTCAATAATTTTCTCTGATAAAGATAACTAGGCAAAAAATATTTTTATGGACAAGCACTGTCTTACAGGAAAAATCAATCTTCCAAACAGCTAGGAACATTTGCCAGACACAATCAAAGTAAATGAAATCTGTTTGTTAATGGGCTGGGCTTGTAAGGAAAAGGGTAACCTTGATTTGTTTGCTTAAGTTGAACTACAGTTAAAAAACCGTTTAACCCTTGACGGCTCCAAGCGTTAAACCACGAACAATATATCTTTGTGCGAGTAGGGCGATAAAGATTGGAATAATCATAGCGATCATTGTCCGGACACTGAGGAACCAGAACTGCACCCCACGGGACTCGAAGGAACCGGCGATGAACATCGGAATTGTAATCGCGTTTTTACTGCTCAGCACCAATGCAAACAGAAGTTCGTTCCAGGTAAAAGCGAAGATGATCAGTGCCGTTGCAGTTACGGCAGGAGCAGAAAGAGGCAGGGCGATTCTCCAGAACGCTCCAAAATGACTGGCACCATCCATCATGGATGCTTCTTCCAACTCAATTGGAAGGTCTAGAAATGCCTGTCTCATGATGACAACTGCAAAGGGCAGAGTGAATGTGGTATTGATCAAAATCAAGGCCAAATGAGTATCTAATAGACTAAAGGTCTGTAGTACAAGATAGAAAGGGATAACGGTTGCTACCGGGGGGAGAACCCGCTGAGACAGAAACCATATGGTAATATCCCTGTTCTGAATCAGTTTGAACTGGAAACGCGCCAATGCATAGGCTGATGGAACCCCAAGAGCAAGAGCAAGAAACGAAGAAGAAATGGAGATGACTATGCTGTTGTAAATCGATTTACGCATTTCTGGAACAACCAGTTGATCGAGCCAGTTGTTCAGTGTGGGATCAAAATGGATTCCAGGAATACCTAGACCAGTTACGGTGAAGGTGTCCATCGGGGCACGCAAGCTTGTCGATAGACCCCAGTAGAGTGGAAAGGCAAATATTAGCACAACACTGACCGCAATCAAAAAATAAACAGAATCGCCCATGGAAGAACCCCGTCCAATAAGTGAACCGAAATATCTCATAATGGAGTACAGTGTATTGATTAACTTCAGTTGATCACTTCACCGGTCGCGTTAAAAATATGGCAATTTTTAAGATGAAAGCCCATTTGGACTGTTTCGCCTCTCCGGGTGTTCGAATCTCCGGCTGCGATCATTGTGATAAGGTTTTTGTCTGCATCGGTAATGTGAAGATAGGTTTCATTTCCGAGGTGCTCGACGACATCGACCGTGCCTTCAAAGAATTCATCTCCTTCTTTGTTTTCTTTGAGATGTTCGGGGCGTATTCCGAGGGTGATCCTTTCTCCTTCCCCCAGGTCTTCGGTGTTTCGTTTCAGTGAGAGGACTTTTCCGCCTGGAAGTTGAATGGTTAACTGTTTTTCCTGAACACCAAGGATGCTGGATGATATTAAGTTCATTCTTGGGGAACCGATGAATCCGGCCACAAACAGGTTTGTTGGGTTTCGATAAACTTCTAATGGACTTCCAATCTGTTCAATGACTCCATCATTAAGGATGAAGATACGGTTTGCCATTGTCATGGCTTCCACCTGATCATGAGTGACATAGATCATAGTCGTCTGTAACCTCTCATGAAGTTTTTCAAGTTCCATCCTCATTTGAACACGAAGTGCTGCATCCAGATTAGATAGAGGTTCGTCGAAAAGAAAAACACTTGGTTCACGCACGATGGTTCTTCCAATGGCAACACGCTGGCGCTGTCCACCTGACAACTGTGCAGGACGACGATCCAGCAATTCTTCAATTCGAAGAATTTTAGCCACATCCAAAACTTTTCGACGGATTTCAACTTTATTAACCTTATTCAATTTAAGGCCAAAACCAATGTTATCGAAAACATTCATATGCGGATAGAGCGCATAAGACTGAAAGACCATCGCTGCGCCTCGATCCGCTGGATGCAGATCATTCACACATCTGTCTCCAATAAAGATTTCGCCGGCGGTGATATCTTCCAAGCCAGCAATCATTCTGAGTAGCGTTGATTTTCCACAACCTGAAGGGCCGACAAAGACTACGAATTCCTTGTCTTCAATATCCAGGCTGACTCCATGGATCACTTCATTCCCATCGAATGATTTTCTGATATTCTTTAAGCTTACTTCAGCCAATTTATTTCTCCGTTTTTATTTATTCTGAAGAGATCAACCCTTGACTGCGCCAAGAGTTAATCCCTGTACTATGTACTTTTGAGCCAATAGTGCAATTATGACAGGAGGGGCGATGGCAATCATTGCTCGAACTGCCATGAACCAGAACTGCACACCCCGAGTATCAACCGCACCTGCCATATGAATAGGAATAGTAATTACATCCTTGCTGCTGATTGTGACAGCAAAAAGAAACTCATTCCAAGTGAAAGCGAACATGATCAATCCCGTTGCTACAATGGCAGGCGCAGCCAGCGGAAGAGCGACTTTGAGGAAGGCACCAAAATAACTAGCCCCGTCCATAAGTGCTGCTTCCTCAAGTTCGATTGGAAGATCCATGAAAGTCTGCCGGACGATGACCACCACGAAAGGCAAAACAAAGGTGGCATTGATCAGTATCAATGCCAGATGGGTATCCAGGAGACCGAGGGTTTGCATCACAAGGTAAAAGGGAACAATCGTCGCAACGGGCGGCAATACCCTTTGCGAGAGGAACCAGATGGTTAAATCCTTGTTTTTAATGGTTTTGAAACGGAAACGAGCAAGGGCATATGCTGCTGGAGTGCCTAAAAACAAAGCCAAAAGTGAGGCAGACACCGCAATTAATGTGCTGTTGCCAATTGCTCTTCTAGCTTCACTGGTGTAAAGTTGATCGATCCAGTTGTCAAGTGTCGGTTCGAAATGGATGAAAGGGATGCCTAAACCGGAAACGGTGAAGGTGTCAATAGGATTTCTCAAACTTGTTGAGAAAGCCCAATAAATAGGAAACAAAAAGATCATGGCCACCAGCACAGCCAGGAGAGAGTATAGCGAATACCGTATCGATTTCGGTTGAATCCGAGCTCCCCTGTTTTTATGCATAGTTTTCCCTCAATTGCCTGAAAAACAGAGTAACAATGATCATGACAACGATCAGTAGGCAATAAGATATTGCAGATGCATAACCAAGATCGAAGTATCGCAAGCCGGTTCTAAATGCCAAAAAGGACATCGACTGGGTAGCTACACCTGGCCCTCCACCTGTCAAAGCATACGGTATATCAAACAGTTTGATGGCTTCAGCAAGTCGCAATAGCAAGACAATTATAATCGTTGGGGTTAGGAGCGGAAATATGATGTTCATGAAGAGCCCAGACTTTGATTTACTTTCCATTTTGGCTGCTTCCATTAACTCCTCTGGGATGCCCTGTAGGGCCGCTAAAAAGACTAGAAAACAAAACGGGGTCCACTGCCAGATGTCAACAAGGATGACAGAAAACAGTGCCCAACCCGGTTTAGAAAGGAATGGAATTCCGAGAAATCCCAAGGGGCCCCCTACTTCGTAAAAAATGGTAAAGAATAGGTAACCTACAGCAAGAGGTGTAGCGAAAATTGGCAGGATCATAATAGTCCTAAGCATCGGCCTGGCCCATAATCTCCGATTAAAAAGCATTGCCAAAAGAAGCCCAAGTATGAGCTGGATGGGAACAGCTGTGAGGACAAAGATAGTCGTTACCTTTACTGCCGAAGCCACTTGCGGATCGCCCCACAAACGTTTGTAATTGGTAAAACCGACATTGGTCCAGATGGAAATCTTTTCTCGGATGACATTTGTCCTGGTTCTGGGCTTACCTGATTTACTCAGCTCAGGGTTACCTTCCTGGTCAAGGACCGGGACTTTCTCTCTGGTGACATTTAATCTGTTTTCCACCTTGTGAAAGCTGATGTAAAGCGAATAACAAAGAGGAAACAACGTGAATATCAATACCCAGCAGACAGCAGGCATAAGGAATAGGAAACGAACCTTGGTGCTACGATGCATATTCATTAATTATAATGAACCTACTTTAAAATGTAGAAGGACATGTCCTGAGGAAACCCGGACATGTCCTATTAATTGAAAATTACTTGTAACCGATTGCAGACTTGTAGTATTCAAGTTGCTTGTCGCGACCGAGTCGGTCGGTTACTTGTTCCCAGGATTTCGCAGTACTGTCTAGTGCCTGTTTCGCCGAAATCTCTCCACTCATGGATGCAGACAGATTCTTGTCCAGAATGTCCCAGTATTCGAAGGTTCCCGGAATCCTGAGATAAGTCATACTGGTCTTTGCAAAGAAATTCTCATAGTAGGCATTAAGATAATCCTTCACGTCAGCCTCGTTCCATCCTGCATCTAGGAAGTCTCCCAGTTCTCCTTCTCCCTGAGGGGACAGGAACTGATACTTGAAGCCAGGATCAACACCCGTCCAGCCATTGTTTGCCAACCAACTCGAAGCAGGTTTGATTGCCATCAAAGAAAGGAAGGAAAAGGTGGCTTCTGGATTTTCAGAGAAGTTCGAAATTACGCCGTGCCATGAACCGCCTGTAGTGTTTCCAACTTTTACTGGGTTGTCCGTTTTAACAAATTTATTGGTTTGGTGGTCGTAATATGTATCTGATGATGGCAGGATAGAAGATGCACATACTCCCTTAATTTTAGAACGCGTAGTATCCTGGCAGAGCGAACCGACATCACCCCAACTGAAGGCAAAAACAGATTTTCCACGCAGAAAGTAATCCCAGGCTTCTCCCAGACTCCAACCTACTTGAGCGGATGGCCCTGTCTTATGGAGTTCATGCAAAAAGTTCAAGGCAGCCACATGACCTGGACTGTTGATCATCGGCTTCATGTTTGTTGGATCAAACCAATACACATTATGGTAACGATCCAGCTTAGGTCCTGGTGTAATGGCAAAGGAAGCCGAAAGAGACTGAAAGTGGTAATGTCCCTGTTCACCGACTTTCAAATGAAGAACGGTGCCAGAATCAGGCTTTGAGTCTTTATTATCCCAGTTTTTTCCGTTGAAAAATTTGCTTATATCCAACATCTGTTGCCATGTCTTAGGTGGCACTGGAAGACTGTATCCATATTCTTGCTTGAATTGCTTACGCCACTTAGGATCGGAAAGGGCATCCCTGCGGTAATAAAGAACCTGACCGTCACCGTCATTCAATACACCGTATCCTTTACCGCCCCATGTGTGGAGATTTTTCAGTGATTCAGGCATAGAGTCATAAGACCATTTAGGATAATCCCCAGATGCTATGAGATCGTCCACAGGAAAGGCATATCCATTTGGGACAATATCTCCGTACCAGAAAGCACCAACCATGAACGCATCATACTGACCAGTACCAGTTCGAAGATCGAGCATCATCTTTGTGTAGTGTTCACCGAAAGGCAATTCGACAATTTCCAATTTACCGCCGGACAGTTCTTCCCAAATGGGTCTAAAACTATAAAGAGGACCGGAAATCCCGCCTTTTGGTCCACCTGAATTGACGGTAATTGTTATTGTTGCACCTTTAAAGGGTTTCTCACTGGGGCCAAAAAGCCCACCGAGTTCTTCACGACTCGTTGGTATGACAGTACCATCCTCCATGATAAGATCAACACTTCCGTCACTGTGCCACTTTACGTATTTTCCTGCCTGTACTAATGAAGCCATAGGCATCAAGAATGCTAACAAGGACAAGGACACCAAACATTTTTTAATCATTTTCATATTAACCTCATATGATAAATTAGATTGATAATATGCTCACCATTAAGCATGCCAGAAATGCTAACAAAGATTATTTTCTTTGTCAACTAAATAATTTAACTATTTTTTTTATAAGGATGATCTGCCATTAAAATTATAGTTAATACTGATATTATATATATAAAAATTTTTATATATGTAATACAAAATAAAACTTGACATACATTATATATAATA
>Ga0209501_10006421_pt1 | contig 10572 bp, 11 predicted proteins | sample ArcticOcean_MG_C_4_FD_187434 | JGI IMG/M metagenome (GOLD analysis project Ga0209501, IMG submission 187434) | Marine microbial communities from western Arctic Ocean - ArcticOcean_MG_CB4_134 (SPAdes) (version 2) | ecosystem: Environmental > Aquatic > Marine > Oceanic | place: Arctic Ocean...
CGTCGAGTTCACCCGCATCATTCCAATATTCAACCTCTATACCGGTAATTGAGGTTGGACCACTTCCACTGCTATCCGCTAAATTATAGCCGGGGCTCTGAATAGTAACTTCTCTTGTAGCATTCGTGGTTCCATTTTCCTCATCAAAATCACTACCAGCATCATTTGAGGTGGAAGGGACCCAATTACCGCCTCCAGCGTTATATTCATCATTTGACTCTGAAGTCCAATTGCTCCATTCCTTTTTATTTTCAGACCAGATATCCCCTACGGTAATGTTTTCTTTGTAGCCAGTAATGTATGTTTCAGATGTACTATTTTCCCAACTTGTTGAACGGTACATGTCTTCATTCCCGCCCTGTTCCTTCATCCACATCCGAGAATGACCACTCTCCTCGCCTTTCTCCCAGCCAGTGTAGGTAGTTGGAATGAAAACAGCGTCACCGATTGACATATTCATCATAAGCATCAAATTATCAGTGTCATTGTATGCAGTTACATTCATTTGATATGATATTGATAATCGGTGACATTGGCCAATGTAGGCCGGGAATGAACAGTAGGCATCACCCAGTAAATCAACCCGGAAATTTGTGTTCCAATTCACTTCAGCCCGGTCAAAATCACTGGAATTCTCCATTCCTGAACGTATTTGTTCACTCATGAAGGAGCCATTATAGATGGCAAAATCCCCAGCACTAAATGTCCAATGAACATTTGGATTTACAACAACTAAATGAGAACTTTTTTCTGCTGAGTTTACTGATTTTTCATTTTCAAGTTCAACATCAATTGGTTGCAGCAGCGGGCTTAGCGCGGCAAGTGGCAGCATTAGAAATAATATGATTTGGGTCAATTTCATGTATTTGGCCACAAATGCTTCACATATCAATCTCTCGCAAAGTGGTACTTTGACACATTAGCCTTGAAATGGAGGTGTTTGTCGGACGGGTATGGCCAGTGATGGGGGTGACTTGCGTGTATGCGTGATTATCCCCAGTTTACGAAATGCTGAGGAGTTGGGTATCGCACTTGATGGATTGGGGAATCAAACTTGGCCAAGTGAGGAGGCGAGAAGCGTCGGTGCAACTTTTGAGGTTGTTGTTGTTGGCCCGAGTGGTGACCCTGGGCAAGCAGTTGCTGAGTCACATGGTGCTCGTTTCATTGATGATGCTGGGTCACGCACGCGTGCGGACGCGTGCAATGTAGCGTTGGCTGCTGTTGATTGCGATATTGTGATGTTCACTGATGACGATGTTTGGGTTGAATCTGATTGGGTTGAGAAGTTAGTGCGCTGGTTTGAGCGCGAAGAAGTTGCCGGAGTTGGTGGGCCTAACTTCGCCCCTGCTGATGAACGCTCAACATTTTGGCAACGAGTTATTGATGTCACATTTTGTTCAAAATGGGTTACTGCTGGTACCAATTATGGCAAGCGAGGCACGGCTGACTTGGAGCCAGCCGAGCAATTACCTGGGGTCAACGCCGCCTATCGCAAGTCTGTTTTGGACGCCGTAGGCGGTTTTGACAAAGGTGCGATCGGTTGTGAAGATGCGATGCTGGATCATCGCATTGAGCAAGCAGGTTACAAATTGTGGACTGACGGCTCAGCCATTATGTGGCATAGGCGCCGCAATCCAGCCCGTGTTCGTAAGCAAATTCAGAATTATGGGTTAGTCAGAATTCTTGCAAGTGGGGTGCATCCCGGCATGAAAGCATGGAGTCACACAGCGGTTGGTTTCTTCCCAATACTAGCACTCATCGGTATTGGGTCCTTCATTTGTGGTGCCATGAGTGGTGGCCTAGCGTGGCCAGAGTTTTGGAATATTTCTCCCGATGTGGTGCCTTTTGGTTGCCCTAGAACTGCAGTCCATCTTCCTGTGAGTTTAGGCGCTCTCTATGTGCTCCTTTGTTGGGCAGGAGCAGCCAAAGGAAACTCACCAAGCCGAACTTTTGCAACCGTTCTAGTTGCTCCAATAATGACATTCCTGCTTCACTGGTCTTATGGGACAGGAGTTCTCAAGGCGTGGTGGAGAATCTATGTTTCAAAGAAACCAGGTCTGCAAGTTGATGACAAGGACCGCTCTTGAATCAAATCTTTTCCATTGAACTACCGTCACTTGAAACTCGATAAGATGCACTTTTTGGCCGCCATACAAATCCACTGGCAAGGCTGATGAAAATCCCGCCACCGATGATGTTGGTCCAGTTTCCTGTCAGATATTCTGATGATGCAAAATTATACGCCCACAAAATCGAAGGAATTATTCCGACAAAAAGAGTAAACAGAATTTCACGGATAAAGAATGGTCGTTTATCCTCCATCGGCAATCGTGGAGGATTGTGTGATATTTTCGGTGCGCGCACAAGTCGAGTAACTTCCTTTCCTTTCATGGACTCTGGAATTTCTGCAGAGTAACTAGTTTGATGACCTTGTTCTCCCCACTTTTTCATTAGGTTCAGTTTTACTTTGTAATTTGTTTCGCGTGGATAGCCATCACATCTCTGTTCCCAGAAACCTGTTCTGGGGCGCTCGTCCGCCAGTTTTTCCCACGAAACATCATTCTGTTCAATCAATCCTTGGGTGTGAGCAAGTATCCATTCACCTTCTGATGGTGGTCTTAATCCATCTTGCTCAAACAGTTCTTTATCGATACCACTTAGTTTGAGCAGGCCATTGAGAGGATAAGCGTCTTTAGAGATTTCAAATGTATAATCAATGCGAACCTCGTGACGAGGGTGGTATTTGATAGGGTGAAAAGAGAGGCGTGCATCGTCACTGCCAAGCCAAACTGAACCTGGTTCAACTGTCAGCCACTCAACGTTACTTTCAGCCGTCATGACGGGTAGCCTCACCTGTTGTTTTGTCAAGTTCCCCTGTTTGAACTGCCCACAGGTCTGCATAAACCCCATCCTGAGAGATAAGTTCGTCGTGAGCACCACGTTCAACAACCACGCCTTCAACCAAGACCAGAATTTGGTCAGCATCACGAATTGTTGACAGGCGGTGGGCTACAGCAACAGTCATTCTACCATCTTTGAACTGATTGAGATTGCGCTGAATTATTTCTTCAGTGCGTGTATCAACAGCACTAGTCGCTTCATCAAGAATAAGGAGTGGGGGGTGACGAAGAATTGCTCTTGCTAGTGAGACTCGCTGACGCTGCCCTCCAGATAGTTTGACTCCTCTGTCGCCGACAATTGTTTCGTAACCTTGAGGGAATTTTTCAATGAATTCACTCGCCCCAGCCAGCATTGCAGCTTCTTCAATTGAATCCTCACTGGCAGATTGGTCAGCATAAGCAATATTTTCACGAACCGTGCCATGGAAAAGATAGACATCTTGGCTAACATATCCAATTTGGTCACGGATTGAACTTAGAGTTAACTCATTAATATCGCAACCATTCATCGAAATAGAACCAGCGTCGGTTTCATAATACCTAAGAAGTAATTTGACAATCGTTGATTTTCCAGCCCCTGTTGGGCCAACGATTCCTACGCTTTGGTTGCGATTCAATTCAAATGAAACACCATTCAAAACATTGTTTCCATTGGGATAGGCAAAGTGAACATCATCAAAAGATATTGAGTTCGCAGGGGTCTGCAATGATTCTGCGCCCTCTCTATCAATAATTGACGGCTCAAGGTCAATCATTGCGAATACTCTGCGGGCGCTTGCTTCAGACTTCTGAATCTGGTTAACAAGCATCCCTAGAATAAACAATGGCATGGACATTCTAGTACTCATCAATAGGAAGGTGACAAACTGTCCTGGTGTGATGCCTCCCTGCGCAGGACCCTCAAGCATCAGGTAACCACCAGCGGTAGCGAGTACCCCAAAGGCAAGACCAGCAATTACGTAGATTCCCGGTAGGAACTTAGTGCGTTGAACAGTTGCGCCAATTGCATGGTCTTTGTAAGAAGAAGATTCACCACCCACACGGTCAGCTTCATATGATTCTGCGTTATATGCCTGAACTACCCCCATTCCGGAGATATTGTTTGAAAGGACTGCATTAATGTCACCAAATGATTGGCGCGATTCCCTGTACTTCTTTTGTACACGTGTTGAGAAGAAATAGATTAGTGGCATTATGAATAATATTGGCACGAATAAAATCAGCGCAAGTTTCCACGACATCCAAGCGAGTATTGCAAACCCTGTTGAGAAAGTGATTATAATTCTAATCATTGATGTTGATGCATCGGAGAGAAAATTTTCCAATTGGTTGACATCAGCAGAAAGTACTGCCATAATATCCCCTGTTTGCCGGTCCTCAAAGTAGCGAATTTCCATTTTAATAAGTGAATCAAACGCTGCCATCCTAACATCATGCTGCAAATATTGTGCCAAAGTTTCCCAGCAATAATTTGAGACACCCTGGGCAATTGCTAATCCGATAAATGATCCTAATATCAATAATCCGTATAACGCAAATTCATTCACCTCACTGATTTCACCGTTTAGAATCGCATCTGTAAGAAATCCCATTGCTACAAAAGGAAGTAAATCAAAAATACGTGCGATTCCATTTGATAAAATACCTAAACTTGTCCTTCGCCAATATGGTTTGACATAAGGGACAATTCGCCATAGTTGGCGACCAAGAATTTGTTTGTCACCGGCTTCAGATGTCCCATCTGAAAATTTAGCAGGGGGCCCGCCCTTCGGTGTTGGCTTCATCGTGCGCGCCTCATGCCTCCCCTCTTTCAAGGCTCGGTATTGCATTGTAACTAAATCAGCACTTGGTAATCACCCTACTTACAGTTGAAAATCTCCAAAAAAGGTCAATTTATCCCAAGAAACAGGATGTGCTGAGAGTTCAGTATTCACGCCATCCGTGGCTACAACTCTTACAGGTGAGAATCCTAGTTTCCGGCTCATCTGAGGCTCGGGTTTGTTTTAGTTCAGCGAAGACATCCATCTCCTCACATTTTGGACAAACATACATTTCATGAGTAAGCACTCCTTGGTGCTGCTCAGAATCAACTATCACTTCTTTAAGGTGTTTCAAATCTTTTACCTTTGAGGAGGTAATTGAATTTGCAGTATCAACTTCTTCACCTGAATGCAATTTCACCTTACCTTTGGTTGGTCCAACATAGTTGCACCGGCCATTTGGACATTTGATATTTCCATCAGGGCTAGGGAAGGCTAAGGTTCCACACTCAGGACAGAAGATGATATCACACTCCGATAGAGGTAGCGGATGCACCCTTGCTTTTAAGCAAGACGCTTAAGAGTAATATTAACTATTACAATTACAATCTATATTGATGTTTCAAAGGCAAATACCTCCTTGAAAATTTCCACATTGATTAGGGGGCTTCTCCTTTTGAAGGAGGACCTGTTGGGGGAACCATGCTCCTCTGTTGGGACTGGCGACTTGCCCGCATTTTTGACGATTCAGGAGAGATAGTAGATGAGTCAATTTGGAATGTTGGCCGCAATCCTGCAATGGTTGCATCCCGAGTTTCACTTCTGAGTAAGGGCAGGAAAACAGACGAGGCTAGACGACTTGCTGAGCGTTTTCCTGAGGCGGTTGAAACACCAATTCATGAGTTGCCAACTGGTTGGTGGCCTCAACTTTTAGAAGAGGAGGTTGAACTTCTTCAAAAAGCAACTTTGGTGATTGCTCAGTCTAGGGTAGCAGCAGCAGCAAGTGACCCTGACCGCCGCCTTGAACATCTCGTTGGTGCTGGCGATGAGATGCGATCTACATGGACAACATTGGAAGCAAGAGTGATTGAATGGGCTGGCCTTTTTCTCCCAGAAATTGATTTGGATGGCCAACGTGATAGCATCCCTGTTGCGATTGCTGAGGCGGACACACTTGAAAACGCAGCAGACGCTCTTCACACTAAATCTAGTCCAACTGGAATTAGTGAGGCTGAATGGGCCGCCCTGTCCGAGTGGGCTAGAGGGGTTGTTGAAGTTGAAGACCGTTTGAAAACGGTTGAATCAGCAATTAGAGAAGTTGCTCTTGAGCACCTTCCTTCAACCTCCGCTTTAATTGGGCCATTACTGGCGGCAAGAATGTCAACAACAGCACATGGAAGAGAGAGATTTGCTCGTTTACCTTCTGGGACGGTTCAAGTTCTTGGGGCGGAAACAAGTTTCTTTCTACACCTTAGAGATGGTATACCTGTGCCAAAACACGGCCATTTATTCCAGCACCCTTGGGTATCAAGGTCACCGCGCTGGGTGCGTGGAAAGATTGCTAGAATGCTATCTGGAAAGGTCTCTATTGCCGCTAGATTGGATGCTTACAACGGGCAACCATGGGGCGAATCAGAAGTTGCTGATATAGAACAAAAAGTTGCAGAAATCCGCAAACGCCATCCAAAACCAACACGTAGATGAGGTGATTTGTTGGCCAGAAGAAGCCATGGTAAAACGGAAGAGTTGAGTGAAAATGTACTCACTCAAGGGCGCGGTCTTTGGACTAGAAATGCCGTCCCAGGTGTGCGTGTTAGAGGAGAAGGCTTGAGGAGAATTAGAGGGTCAGAATGGCGTAATTGGTCACCGCGTCATTCTAAATTGGCTGCAGGTATTCTCAGAACTAAAGAGGACCGCACTTCACTTTTACCAATGCCGGGAAGTCAGGTTCTATACTTGGGTGCGGGACATGGCACCACGATTTCCCACCTTCACGACCACATGTGTGGGGAAGGGAATTATTTGGGTGGTTCAATAATTTCAGTTGATGTGGCACCGAGGTGTATACGTGAACTTGTATTGTTGGCGAAAAAGCGTCCAGGAATTTTACCTGTGCTTGCTGATGCTCGACAGCCCGATACATTGAGGCCCTGGCTAAACGCTAGGGTTGATTGGTTGTTTCAAGATGTTTCTCAAGCGGGACAAGTTGGCTTTTTCCTCTCCGCAGCAGAAAATTTTCTTTGCAGTAATGGCATAGCACTATTGTCATTGAAGTCAGCGTCTGAGCCGAATGTTGATGGTGGCTCAGAACAGCATTATGCTTCTGCGGTTGATGCGCTGGTTGAATCCGGCCTTCAGGTAGTCGAAGTAATTCGTCTGAAGGGCTGGGAAGACCAGCACGCACTCATTGTCTCAAAAGCGCCTGAAAAGTGGCCTTGATTGAAGTCACATAATTACCAGCGAATCCAAACTGCTTTTGCTGATGGCGTTTACGTCGCTTCGTGCCCGAACTCCCAGAAGTAGAGACCGTTCGCAAAGGCTTGGCCAAACATTTGCAGGGTGGTACAATCAGTTCGGTTGAGTTACGTCGAGAAGGTTTGAGGTTTGCTTTTCCGCAAGATATGGAAGATAGGTTGGCAAACCGCACCATTGAATCAATAAATCGGCGGGCAAAGTATCTCCTAATTCGTCTAGATGATGAATCTACTTGGTTGGTTCATCTTGGAATGACGGGTAAATTCACTCTTTTTGCCAGTGAAAGCGAATATGAAGAAATCGCTAAGCATGACCATGTCATCATTCGGATGAAGAATGGTGCCATTGCAGTCTACAATGACCCTCGTCGCTTTGGAGTCATGGATTTGATTGACGCTGGCGGCGAGCAGAATCACCGGCTTTTAGCCAGGATTGGTTGCGAGCCGCTTTCAGAAAAATTCAATGCCGCATCACTTTCAAAATCAATAGAGAAAAAGAAATCACCAATCAAGACCGCATTGCTAGACCAGCGAATTGTTGCGGGGCTTGGTAATATTTATGTTTGTGAGATACTAAATCGAGCAGGTGTTTCCCCACGACGTACAGCATCTAGCGTGGCAAGCTCTGTTGGCAAAGCAGAATCTAGATGTGAGCGGATAGTGGCAGAAACCAAACAGGTATTGATGGAAGCGATTGCCGCAGGTGGTTCTACGATCTCTGATTTCGCTGCAGTTGACGGAGATCTAGGTTATTTTGCCCATTCCTTTCGCGTGTACGGGCGCGAAGGTAAGAATTGTTTGACCGATTCATGCGTTGGGATAGTCAAGAGAATCTCCCAAAGTGGTCGTTCAACTTTCTTTTGCTCCAAATGCCAAAAGTAAGTAAAAAACAGCGTGAATTATCATTAATTGCATATATTTAATTCTTAATATTTCTGATATTAGGTTGGTAATTCCCTGATTAAGGCGATAGAGTGGGTACTAAGTGTTGGAAACGGGGTTATTTCGTAAGATTAACTCATAATTCAGGCTCGGTGTTGCTAGTAACACCTACTATGAATTGCTACACCGGCAATTTTATTTTAGTTCCGGAAACAGGTTTTTTGGAGTATCGGTTTGGGGTTAATTCATAAGCAAACTGTATAAAAGCGGTCTAATCGCCTAGTGCGATGGGAAACAATAAAGGTGAAAAATATGGAAATAGAATTGAAAAAATGGATGAACGAATTGGGTGGCGCATTTGCCGTTACTTGGTTGGTTTTTGGAATAGTAGTATGGAACGACCCAGCGGATATGACCGACGGTACCTCCCTAGTAGGCTTAGGATTGGCCTCCGTTGGTGGTGCGCTGGCAATTGGGATTGCATGGATGGCATTCAGCGGTGCTGATATCCTTCCACCAGTAACTTGGATGAAGATGTTGTCGAACACGGACAACTTATCTGATGCCGATGCGTGGATTAACACTGTAATAACATTGGTCTGTCAACTTGTGGGTGCTGCTCTGGGGATATTCCTCATGGGGCAAATCACCGCTGACTATGTGACTTATGCGACGGCACACGCTGGTGGCCAGGCTGCATGGTCATTCGACCTATGGGCAACTCTTGGATTAGTTGCTGCTGGTGCGGTTCTAGGGCATATCCACTCAAAGGTTGATAATAACTGGGCAATGCCAATTGCTGTAATGGCAATGGCAGGACTCGTCAACTTCGGGTCTAATGGAGACATGGCTTCAATGATCCTCAATGATACTGGGGACGCAATGGCTGTTGCTATGCCGTGGCTCATTGATGGAATCTGCGTTGGTGTTGGTGCGCTATTAGCTGGCCAAATCGACGAGAACCTCTGAGCAGTTAACATCTGAACAGTAAACACAAGTCGGCTTTAAGCCGTTGTACGCGGTTGGCCGAGGGGATTAATCCCCTCGGCCATCTCGCCATTTTTCTTTTATTATTCAAGTTGGTGAGTTTACCAACACTAAGTTTATTCAATAGCACCGGCTTTTTTAGAAATGTGCTAAAATCACATTATTTCGGGCATTTAGTTAGGTACCCATTATAAGTGGATGGGATAAACAGGGATACAATCGCAAGAGAGCGATGTAAAAAATGGAGTGATATGAAATGGATAGAAATAGAACGATGACTGAATTTGTAGGCAGCTTAGCCGTTGTGTTCTTCGCTGTAGGAATGGGTGATGTCTTTGCTGGGGAATTCGCTGGATTGTCAAGTTTAGTGTCAATAGTAGCGACAGGATTGGTCCTAGCAATCTTTATGATTGCAATGGGCGGAACCATATTACCAATGTTTACATTGGCGAAGATGGCCTCAGGACGAGATGAAATAGAGGATGGAATGAATGATTTCATTGCTCAGATGTTTGGAGGTATCGTAGCATACGCACTAGCGTGGTGGCAATCAAGTGCTACAACAGCGATGACTTGGGGAGGGCTTGATGCTCTTGATCCATACACCGCAGTAGCATCTCTGTTTGGTGGATTCTTGATGATGATGGTTTATGATCGCCAAGGTGCTGGCTGGGAAGTTGGTATCCTTGCATGTATAGTAGGTCTTGCAGGAGTGTCAATAACTGGTGCAGGAGACTTCGGTGGAATGCTAGTTGACTCTGCTTGGGAAATGTCTAACATGCTTGCAGTGTTTGGTGGTATGATTGCATCTGGAGTAGGTGCATACATCGCTATCATGTTTGGTGAGCAACTACTCAACGAAGAAGAATAGAAATCGTTGAGTAAAAAATACAAGTAATGCGAACAGCCCGTTTGGGGGGGATTATCCTCCCCAAGCGGGCCATTTTTTTTAAATCTAAAGTTATAATTAATGATGAAGGTTTTTTCATCGGCTATCTCTGACAGGCAAATTGCCTTGTGCCGGATGAAGTCTCATAACCTGCATTGTGTTACAATGCCATATGGCACAGCCGGGGAAGGAGGCGAGTAGCCCTTGGGATACTCCTTCTAATGACGGGAATGGTGGGGACTCTGGTTCTCAATCTACCAGTGCATCATCCCCACCTCAACCAATAATTTTGAGTGGTTCTGAGGCTTTGTCCATCAGTACTGAGATGCAAGGCCAGATGCCAACTCAACTTGACCCAGCCTCAGGAACTACCTTGACGGGGGACGTGGGTACTATCGACTCGAGTGTGTGGGCAGGGCAATCGCAGGGGCCAAAGAAAGATTCAATTCTGAAAGGAATTGGTATCACTTGTTTGTTTTCATTCTTCATGATGATTGTTCCGATGGTGATGTTTGGATGGGTTGAAGATTCTTGGGATGACTATTGGCACCAAGAAACATTGAATGTTGATTGGGACGAGTCCGGTTTGAATGGTACTTTCCAGATCACAAATACACCAATTTCGGAATGCTCACTAGATATTTATGATAATGGTGGATATTATTATAATGAGCCCGATT
>Ga0209501_10006422_pt1 | contig 10571 bp, 9 predicted proteins | sample ArcticOcean_MG_C_4_FD_187434 | JGI IMG/M metagenome (GOLD analysis project Ga0209501, IMG submission 187434) | Marine microbial communities from western Arctic Ocean - ArcticOcean_MG_CB4_134 (SPAdes) (version 2) | ecosystem: Environmental > Aquatic > Marine > Oceanic | place: Arctic Ocean...
GTGACCCAGAATATCGATGGCCTGCACACGAGGGCAGGGACCTCGCCCGAGCGTATTGTGGAGCTTCACGGAACGAACACTCAGGTGGAATGCCAGACCTGCGGAGTGCGTGTAGATCCTGAAATCCCTTTCGAGTTTTTCAGGTCAAATCGTACGACTCCCTTGTGCGAATGCGGGGGATATTTGAAATCCGCGACGATCAGTTTCGGCCAGAATCTCAGGGAAGGGGATCTGAATAGAGCAGCGGCATCTGCAGGCAAAGCAGACCTTGTGGTGGCGCTGGGCTCCACGCTTTCGGTATATCCTGCTGCTTCGATTCCTCTGGCCGCAGCGGAGCGTGGCGTGCCCTACGTTATTATCAATAGAGGTGCGACTGACCACGATCATCATCCCGCTGCCAGTCTGAGGATCGAGGGTGATGTAGAGGCCATTTTTCCTGCGAGTGTCGAAATGGGAATCGCGGGCTGAGTTCGCGAAAGAGGTTCAGTTGGCAGAATTTATGTACGCGGTCGACGGCTGTTGATATTTGGGAGCACTGAAGCGGGGGCCTTTCGTCCTGATGTACAACGTGGGGGAATGCCGTGGAAGAGAAATTGAATGATATCGAGGTGAGAATCCTGGGATCGTTGATGGAAAAGGAGAAGACGACTCCGGAATACTATCCCTTGACGCTGAATGCGCTGACCCGGGCCTGCAATCAGAAGTCTAACAGAAACCCTGTTCTTTCACTTGACGAAACCACTGCGGTCCGTGCGCTCGATGGCCTGACGTTTGATCGCAATCTGGTGAAGCGTGTCCGAAGCGACGACACACGTGTGCCGAAGTACCGACACGACATGAAGGAGTCCCTGGGTTTGAGCGACCCGGAGATCGCGGTCACGTGCATCCTGATGTTGCGGGGGCCTCAAAAACAGTGGGTGAAATCAGGGGCCGCACAGAACGCCTTCATGCCTTCGAGAGTCTGGCTGAAGTTGAGGCTGTTTTGGCGGCACTTGCGGAACGGGAACCGGAGGCTCTGGTAACCAAATTGCCGCGCCTGCCCGGCAGAAAGGAAGCCCGGTTCACTCATTTGCTCGCCGGAGAGGTGGAGGTCGATGAGTCGGAGTTTCTGGAGCCTGCGGCAATTGAAGTCGTGGCGGAAAATGAGCGGATCGATAAGCTCGAGTCCGAGGTGGAGCAGATGAAACAGGAATTCGAACAATTGAAGGAGCAGTTTCAGGAGTTCAAAAAGCAGTTCGAGTAAGGGATCTTTCAGGTTGGTTGATTTTTGTCACGAGGATAAGTCATGCCGGATCCAAACCAGTTGCCCCATCTGTTGAGTTTGCTGGATGACGAGTCTGTGGAGGTACAAACCGCAGTAGGGGAGGCGCTTGTGGCCTACGGTGCCGGGTTGAAGTGGGCGCTGGCAGAACTTCCCGAGCCGCCCACCTCCGATCAGTTGACCCGAATCCATGAGCTGATTCGTGAACATCGGGGAGATACCGCCGACACTGAATCGGGGGATCCTGCATTTATGCCCGGGGATCTTGTGTGTCACCGACGATACGGTTATCGGGGTGTGGTGGTCGCCCAGGATTCGAGCTGTGAGGCGGATGATAAATGGTATCTTGCGAACCGAACCCAGCCGGAAAAGGAACAACCCTGGTATCACGTCCTGGTGCACGATTCAAGTTCGGTGACCTATGCGGCACAAACCAGTCTGGAGGCGGATGATTCAGCAGAACAGATTTCTCACCCTTATGTGTCTGAGTTCTTTGATGGATTTGTGGACGGAAGCTATGTTCGCAATGAACGTCCGTGGCCAGGAAATGTGGGCTGATTGAAATAGCGTGTCCGAAATTACAATAAAGAGTTCCAAGGAAAGGATCGAAAATGTCGGTTAAGGAACGTGCAAAATATGGTGCGGATGCCGCAGCGGGACTGACAGGTAAACTGCCTCAGCCATTTCCCAGAACAATGGGTCCCAACGCAATGAAGTATTTGCAGGAGGTGGTGGATTCGGGATTGACCAGCAATATGATCGGTCGTTTTGAAGAGGCATTCGCAAAAGAGATGGGTGTAAAACACTGTGTGGCCACGCCTGGGTGTACCCCAGCTCTTGCGGTACTCGCATCCGCCTTCGGGTTCGATCCGGGAGATGAGATTATTGTGAGTCCGGTGACCGACTATGGGACGGTGCAGGGCTTGATCAAAGAGAATTACATCCCGGTATTTGCAGATACCGAGCCGGGTACGATGATTGTGAATGCCGAGACGGTGGAGGCACGGATCACGGATCGAACGCGGGCGATTCTGGTGGTTCACAAGACGGGTACGATCTGCGACATGGACGCCATCAATGCGGTTGCGGAGAAGCACAATGTCATTGTCTATGAGGATTGCTGTCAGGCCGTTTTCGGAGAATACAAGGGGCGATATGCCGGCTCTCTTTCCCTGGCAGGCGGCTTCTCTTTCGATTCCGAGAAGACGATGGGTTCGGATATGGGCGGCTGCATTGTGACCGATGACGACGGACTCGCAGAACAGATGCGTTTTGTCGGTCACTCCAGAGGTGGGCAGGTTCGCAAGGGATTTGGCCGCCAGCACGTGGTGAATGGATACGCCCACCGCATGCCTACATGTACGGCGGCGATTTCACTGGCGCAGTTGGAGATTGTTCGCCCGAATGTGACGCAGCGGGACAAGATGATTCGCCTGCTCACCGAGAAGCTGAGTGAGATTCCAGGGATCATTCCCTTGCCGATCCCGGATTACATGAATGTGTATTCCTGCTGGATGGCCGGGTTCAGTATCGATCCGAATGCATTTTCCTGCGACGCAGAGACTTTTGCGAAGGCCGTTGCAGATGGTGGCATTCCAGGTGCGGGTCTGGGTCGATATTATCTGATTCCTGCGGCGCTTCCTTTCCTGACGGAGAAGGCGAACAACAAGGTCTTTCCCTATTCCATGCCACCGGCATCTTACGAATACACATACGATGGTGATTCGTGTCCCAATGCCCAGACGTTTCTGGAGACCTATGTCAGGTGGTCTTCCTTCTGCGAACGTTACGAACCGGATCACTGTGACCTGGCCGCCCGGATCGTGGAGACGGTGGCCGACAAGTATCGCAAATAAGGTTTGAGTGGACCGCTGCAGGATTAACCGGAGCGACTATGGAGACGCGTTACAGAGAGGTGGACGTTTCAGGTGAGCCTTTTGAAATGGGCCGACAGATCGGTGAGGCGACCCGGGACGAAATACGTGGGTTCTCGGAGGTGGTCATCGAGCGGGTGAACAAGACGTTCCCGGTTTCTCGTGAGAAGGCGCTGGAGGTCGCAAGGGCAAGTGTTCCATTCGCAGAGCAATACAGCAAGGATATGGTGGATGAGCTCAAAGGCATGTCTGAGGGTTCAGGGGTTTCTTTTGAAGAATTGATGCTGCTTCAGGTTCGAAATCAACTCCAGCCGGAAGGGGACGCAGGCTGCACTTCGTTTGCCATCTCTTCGCCTGCGTCGCAGGGGACGGTTGTGGGTCAGAATTGGGACAATGATCCCGGTCTCGATCCCTTTACGGTCGTCCTGAAGAGACGTCCAGAAGGCAAACCCGCCTTTCTGTCGATTACGCAGGCCGGTTTGATTTCGTATATCGGGCTGAACGATTCGGGAATGGGTGTGTGTCTCAATACGCTGCCCGCACCGAGTCGTGGTCTGGGCGTGCCCCATTACTTCACGGTTCGGGGGATTTTCGAGACGGATTCGCTCACCGATGCAGTTCAGGCTGTGAGAAGGGCACACCGTGCGATTCCAGCCAATATCATTCTGGTTACACCCCAGGGTCCGGCCGATCTGGAGGTGACAATCGAGCATGTTCATGTGATCGAAGACAGTGGGAGCGGTGTCGTTACGCACACGAATCATTGTGAGCATCCGGATCTTGTCCGGGTGAACGAAGCGTTTCCCGAGTTGATCCAGTCCGGAACGAGGAAGATCAGGGTGGAACGCATCCTCGGAGAGCTTTCACGACCAATGGCGATCGAGGGTCTCAAGGATGCGCTGCGTGACCATGAGGGGTATCCCACTTCGATTTGCCGTCACCCCAACGATCACCCCACCACCGGTTATTGGGCAACCACGTTTTCGGTCATCATAGAACCCGAGGCAGGGCTTCTGCACGCGAGCAGGGGCACACCGTGTAGTCAACCTTACGAGACTTACGCTTTGAACTGAGGGGAAGCCTTTGACAGATCTGCAGATTTCAAGAGCCCTTTCCGCCAGGATTCTGGGTAAGGGGCATACCGGGATCATGATGGATTATTACCGGGAGAAACTGCCCAGACTTCAGCAGCCCAAACAGGCGGAGGAATGGTACAGGCGGGTGAAGGAGATCCGAAAGGATCTGGTGCGGAAGGTATATCTTTCCGGTCATCGGAAGGGGATCGGGCAGGCGCCGCCGAAAGTCCAGTGGCGCGGTGTCATAGAGACCGGCAAGGGCTATCGCATCAAGAAACTTCGGTATGAGGGGTATCCTGGGATGTGGATACCCGCTTTGTTGTACGAACCGGTCGGGATGAAGGGGAAGGTGCCTGCCATCTTGAATCCGAATGGTCATCATCGCGGCGGCAAGGCAATGGACTACAAGCAGGCCAGATGCATCAACCTGGCGAAACGAGGCATGCTGGCGCTTAATACCGAGTTCGTAGGGATGGGCGAATTACAGGGCTCCGCGTTCCATATGCAGCAAGGTCATGTCGATCTGTGCGGCGTGGCCGGTGTGGGGGTGATGTATCTGGCGATGAAGCGGGGTCTGGATGTGCTGCTTTCACATAAGCATGCCGATCCAGAGCGTGTAGCGATGACCGGTCTTTCAGGTGGCGGGTGGCAAACGGCTGTGCTGAGTGCCATCGATGAGCGCATCGGGGCAATCCTTCCGGTATCCGGCCATTCACCTATCTGGCACCGGGCGACAAAGCGGTGGCAGGATCACGGGGATCTCGAGCAGACGCCGGTGGATCTGTGCACGGTGGCGGACTACGATACACTGACCGCGATGTTCGCGCCCCGTCCTTCTCTGCTGATTCACAGCTGTGATGACAGCATTTTCAGACCGGAGTTCATGCGGCCGGCGATATATCAGCCCGCCAGGAAGGTATACAAGACCCTGGGCGTGGAGAACGAGATTGGATTCTATGCCAACAAAGATCCTGGAACGCATAATTACGACAGGGATATCCGCGAACAACTCTACAAATTCCTGAATCGGGCATGGGATCTAGATACGCCTGAAGCAGATATTCCCTGCGAGGATGAGATGCTGTCCGAGTGGGAATTGACCGTGGGGCTTCCTGCAGATAATCCGACTTATCTTTCGATTGCACAGGATCTGTCCGGCAGACTGCCGCTCGAGCGGGTATCCGGAAAGAACACCAGTGCGGATCGAAAACGCCTGGCCTCGGTTCTCAGATTGCCTGCCCGATACGGGGTGAAAGCGGTCTCCGCGAGAAAACAGAAGGTCGCTTCAGGGGTTCGAATCAGGCAGCACCTCCTGGAAATGAACCGCTGGCGTGTTCCCGTGACAGAATTCCAGAAGGGAAGGTCGGGCGAACCCGTTCTGGTGATTGGAGACGGGGGTCGTGCGAAATTGTCCGCGCAGGTGTCCCGTTTACTGAAAGCGCGGAAGCGGGTTTTTGTCGCGGATCTTTTTTCCTTTGGCGAGCAGGTCATTGCGGACAGTGTCTACCATCATCTTTTCATGGAGTGTGTCGCTGCGGGCGGAGACCGACCCCTTGGCATTTGCACCGCCCAGCTTCAGGCAGTACTGAAGTGGATTCGGGCAACAAGCAAGTCCGGCACGGTGGACATTATTTCGCAAGGGCTTTCATCAGGACTGATCGCCCTTTGCGCCGCGGCCCTGGAGCCGAAAAATCTTGATACGATCGAAGTCAACCTGCCGGATACGTTGCGAAGGTTGATCGACTGGGGTGTGGACTATGCAGACCATCCTGTTCTGTTCTGTTTTGGCCTGATGAAGGCGTTTGATATCGAAGACCTGGTGAGGCTTTCCGATCCGGTGAATATCGTGATGGACGGAAGAGGACCCATGAGGTAACTGGCGGGTGAACCTGTGTGGAGGAGATTGTCCAGATGGCAGATGCGATAGCATTAAAGGCAAGATTTTACAGAGCGCTCCCGATTGACAACCCCGGCTACGAAGATGTGACATTTGATCTGGATATCAAGAAGACCGCATTGATCGGAATGCATTGCTGGAATATCGGGTGTCCGGACGGGCCTCCGCAGGATATGAACTTCTGTGTGGATCTGGGCTGGCCGCAGTCAACAGCCGAGGGATACCGGATCATGAAAGAGGTGATGCGGCCGGCCATGGATGCCGCAAGGGAGATCGCGCTGCCGGTTATCCATATGGAAGCGGACTGGATGGATGAACAGTATCCGGAGATCCCATCCAGACGGGACAAGACAAAAGTTTACAAACCGACAGGGCTGCAAAAAGAAATGATGGATCGGGCGCACGGTGCGGACTATATGACCAAATCACCCCTGGTTCATATGCGAAGGGCGGAGATCGTTACGCCGGTGGGTGATGAGCCCATGGTATTCTATACGGACACATTGGATGAGTACTTGAAGGAGCACGGGATTGACACACTGATCTACACAGGGTTCGCCGCGGATATGTGTGTTCTGAATTCCGAAGGGGGAGGCAGCGCCATGCTGTCCAGAGGCTACCGATGTATTCTGATGCGGGACGGGACAGTGGGTGTAGAGCGGCCGGATACATTTGATGAAAAGCTTGCGACGCGTTATGGCATTCACATTTTCGAGTGGAAATTGGGATACAGTGCGACCTTTGCCGATTTCATGACAGCCGTGCAGCAAACCAGGTGAATTCTAATTCAGTGGTTATGATTTTTCCGGGGCGACCGACAGGTCGCCTCGAAGGCGTAAAATGCTGTGGGTAACGTGTGCGAAGAATCTTCGACGCGCTGCATGAATTCCGGGACGAGCATGAATTGCTGGTCGCGGGTATTGAAACCCCGACAGCCATTCAGTACTCTAAGTAGCAAATGATAGATCTTCCCTGGAGGCGTTTTGTAATGACACGATGGTTTCCGAAGGTTCTGTCGATGCTGGCGGTTTGCATCTGGTTCTGGCCACCGGCGGTACAGAGCGAATACAAACGTATCAACAAGCCCAATCCGAATGATTCCATGGCGGTGCATATCTATCGTCTGGAAAACGGGTTGACGGTTTACCTTACTGAAAATCATGAAAAACCCAGGATTTATACGGAGATTGCGGTTAGGGCCGGGAGTAAACACGATCCACCTGACAATACCGGGATGGCCCATTATCAGGAACATCTGATGTCCAAGGGGAACCACCGATTGGCCACGACAGATTTCGAGAAGGAAAAACCCCATCTGGACAAGATCGTGGCGCTGTATGAAGAACATTTCAAGGAGGAAGATCCTGAGAAGCGGAAGGCGATATACGCCAGGATCAACAAGGAATCTCAACTGGCATCGCAGTACAGCATCCCGAGAGAACACGACAAGATCTGGAAGGCGATGGGTGGGTCAGGTCGGAACGCCCATACCTGGCTGGAGGAAACAGTCTACAAGGTAGATATTCCGGCAAATCGTTTGAAGCATTGGGTTGTGCTCGAGTCGGAGCGATTTGTGAATCCGGTATTTCGGATGTTTCAAACAGAACTCGAGGTGGTGTACGAGGAAAAAAACCGATCTCTGGATGACAAACAGCGTCTCATTTTCGATGCGGTCAACAGGACATTGTTCAAATCTCATCCCTACGGTCAGCAGACCACAATCGGTACGGTTGAGCACTTGAAGAATCCTTCGCTCAAAACCATGTATGAATTCTACAGGAAAAACTATGTGCCTGGGAATATGGCCATTGTATTGTCCGGCGATTTCAAAGTAGCCGAAGCCATTCAGATGATTGATGCCCACTTCTCCAGTTGGGAAGCCAGGGAGGTTCCTCAACAGCAGACGTGGCAGGAAGCGCCCCTCGGTGGGGCGGAACGCGTGACGGTAAAATACAAGGGCGAAGCGCGGGTTCTGCTCGCTTTCCGCACGGTTCCCAGGAACCACAAGGATGCCGAGGCGCTCAGATTAATAGATATGATCCTCGACAATTCTACGGCAGGTCTGATCAATCTGAATCTGAGCCAGAAGCAGAGGGTCCGGGGTGCGGGGTCGTACCCTTATTTCCATAACGATTACGGGGCACAATATCTGTACGGGATTCCCAAACAAGGGCAGTCGCTCGAGGAGGTAGAAAACCTGCTCCTTGATCAGCTGAAACTGGTGAAGGATGGCGCGTTCGAGGATTGGATTCTTCCTGCTATCGTAACGGATTTCAAAAAGGACCGGAAGGGCAGGCTGGAGTCTAATAATGGCCGTGTCAGATTTATCAGCGATGTCTTTATCGGGTTTAAGGAATGGGACCAGGCGATCGCAGAGATTTCCAGAATGGAGAAGGTGACCAAGGACGATATCGTCCGAGTGGCGAATACGTACTTTGGTGAAAACTATGTGGCCGGATACCGCGTGGATGAGCAACACGAAATTCCCAAGATCGAAAAGCCGGTTATCGACAAGATCAAGATCGATCCATCGAGACAGTCCCCATATGCGGTCGAGCTGCTTGCCATGCCCGTTGATGAAATCGAGCCTGTTTATGTGGATCCTGAAACGGACTATGAGGTATCGAACTATTACGATGGTGTGGAACTCTACTATTCCAGGAACCCGATCAACGCTCTGTTTTCCCTGACACTGACCTTTGAGGTGGGTAACAATCAGGACAACAGGATGGCGATGGCGAGTCTGCTTCTGGACAAATCAGGTGCGGGCGATATCAGCGCGGACGATCTCAAAAAAGAATGGTACAAGATTGGTACGTCTTTCAGTATTCGGGCAGGAAACAATGAGACATCTGTCACCATCTCCGGTCTGGACGAGAATCTTGGGGCGTCACTGAGATTGATGGTGGAGCTGCTCAAGCATCCCGTTGCCGAACCGGCTACGCTCGAAGCGCTTGTGAAGATCACCATAGGAAAAAGAGAGGATGCGAAGAAGGACCACAGGCAGGTGCGCAGTGCGGTGGTGCATCTCAACCGACACGGTGAGGAGTCCAAATATCTGAGGATGTTGTCCAGCGAGGAATTGAAACAGCTCACCATATCAGGACTCCACAGGGCGATCGCCAACCTGTTTACGTACAAGCATACGATCAGCTATACCGGTTCCCTTTCACCCGATGCGTTGTCCACCTCGCTTCGTGAGTACCACACGATCGAAGGTTCACTCGAAGACCCGCCGCCATACAAATTCCTGGTTGCACGTGACCCTACTGTCAACGAGATCTATTTCTTTTAGAAAGAGATCGCCCAGTCACAGGTCTATCTGGAGTTCGGGTGCAAACCGTATGACGAGCACCTGATTCCCCCCGCAGAGTTCTATAATGTCTATTTTGCAGGCGGATTCGGTGGTGTGGTCCTTCAGGAGCTTCGGGAGGCACGGGGTCTGGCCTATTCGGCCGGAGCTGGATACCATGCGGGTACACGAAAGGGTGAGCAGGATATGATGTGGGCCGGTTTGGGCTGTCAGGTGGACAAGACGCCAGAGGCGGTAGAGGCCTTCATCGATATTCTGGATAATTTGCCGGCTTCAGAGGACCGGTTCAGGGAGTCGCAGAAGAACCTGATCAACCGGTACAGAACCGCCAAAATCGGGTTCCGTCAGGTGCTCGGCCAGGTGCGCGCGTGGCGAAAGCTGGAGTTGATTGGAGATCCGCGAAAAACCAGATTTGAACGGCATCAGTCCGCCACTCTGGATACGCTCGTACAGTTTCACGGTGCCCATCTGAAGGGGCGACCAAAACTCATCTCGATTGTTGGAGACTCCACCCGGATCGACATGCAACGGTTGGGCAAGGTCGGCAAGATTCGTTCTGTGCGTCTCGAGGATGTGTTCGTATTCTGAAAGTGGGATGGTCCAAATAGTCATCAACCGTGATTCAATACATACACGTCGCATGCGACGTTCGTAAGGAGATGTATATAATGCGTAAGCGATATGGAGTCTTCTGGCTACTCGCAATTTTGCTCGGGTTCGGTCTTTCACAGGTGTGGGCAGCCGAAACTGCGAAGCATCCCCTGGACAAGTCTGAATACCGCAGGCTCGTGCTCGAGAATGATCTCAAGGTACTTCTTGTCCACGATCTCAGGTTCAACAAGTCTGCCGCCTCGCTGGTGGTAGGAGCGGGATCGCTGAGCGACCACGGTACACGCCAGGGAATGGCGCACTTCCTGGAACACATGCTGTTTATGGGTACGGAGAAGTATCCAGGCGTGGATGAGTATGCGCAATACATTTCTGACAATGGCGGATGGCGAAACGCTTACACTTCTCGGGACCACACGAACTACTTTTTTGATGTGAATCACGACGCGCTTGAAGGCGCCCTGGACCGTTTCTCCCAGTTCTTTGTAGCCCCTCTGCTCACTGAGACATACACAGAGCGAGAGATGAATGCGGTGAATTC
>Ga0209501_10006423_pt1 | contig 10569 bp, 8 predicted proteins | sample ArcticOcean_MG_C_4_FD_187434 | JGI IMG/M metagenome (GOLD analysis project Ga0209501, IMG submission 187434) | Marine microbial communities from western Arctic Ocean - ArcticOcean_MG_CB4_134 (SPAdes) (version 2) | ecosystem: Environmental > Aquatic > Marine > Oceanic | place: Arctic Ocean...
TTCGATTTCGTTGCCATGCCAGAATGACTCCTTTCAAGAGAAGTCAATCTCATGGCGCAAATGCTGTACCCAACCTTCGTCAATTCACGCTTTTATCAACATCTATCTAAAACAAGTGCCATTCGGCTAGCGCCCCAGGCTTCAACCTGTCGCCGCTTCGCGGCTGAGATCCGGTTATCAGATGACTCGCTGTTCCTAAGCCAGCACAAATGAGGCCTTATTTGATGACATTGATGACCGGACCATTGCTGGCACTGTGTCTCGCGACACAACTCGCAGATGACAGCCGCGCCGATCAGTTCCTTCAAGCGGCCAGTGTGCAGACGGGCCTCTGTGTGACGATCGGGGAACTCGACAGCACACTGCTTTCGCAACTCGCTGCAAGACGGCAACTGCTGATACACGCGATCGGTACGAATCCTGAAACCGTCAGGCGTCAGCGCCAGCTGTTTCAAATGGCGGGAATCCTCGGACGGGCTTCCGCGGAAGTCGTTTCCGACCTGAGAGAACTTCCCTATGCAGACAAACTGATCAATCAGTTGGTTGTGGCGGCTGATTCAGTCAGTGCCGTTACTCTCATCGAAGCCGGTCGCGTGCTCTGCCCGAACGGAGTACTCGTACTGGAGCGACCTCAAGCCTTTGACGTCGAAGAGTTCTCGTCGCAGATTCGCGGCAGCGGACTGAAGCTCATCGAGTCGAACAACGCCGATTCAGAGCGATGGGTGCGTGCCGTCAAAGTGCGACCGGCTGGTATGGATATCTGGACTCACATTAATCACGACGCCGGCCGCAATCGTGTTTCTCAGGACTTACTGGTGGATGTGCCGACCGGGCTGCGTTGGGTCGCCGCACCGGAATGGTCCGACGAACCCGTAATCGGAACGCTATCGGCCCACGGACGCCTGTACTGCGTTTCGGCCGGCCCGAAAACGCAGACGCAGCAACTGGTCGCACGGGATGCGTTCAACGGACTGTATCTATGGTCTCGGCAGTGGGAACGACCGGCGTCGCATAATGAACGACTCATGTCGCGATGGCCGATGGTGGCCGACGATCGCCATGTTTACTTTCTATCGGAAAGCGAACTCCTGGCCGTCGATGGTGCGTCGGGAAAAACAGTCAGGCGATTCGACGCGGCCGGAGTGACGGTGCATTTCTCAAACCGTTTAGCGCTACTCGATGGTGTGTTGTTGCTGTCGGCTGCGGAAGGACTGACCGCGTTCCGGGTCAGTGATGGTCACCGGCTGTGGAGTGTCGAGGGACGGCTGCGTGACGTCGCCGTTGGTGACGGCCGGCTGTTCTTTGTGAATGACGGCAGCGAGACGTCGGAAACCGATCGGTCAAGTTTGACCTGTCTGCAGCTCGACACGGGACGAGAGGTCTGGAAGCGCGAGCTGGCACGACCGCGCGAACAGAAAACCGATCGACGCGGCAAACGCACCGTGCGGCATCCACTCGACCTGTGCTTGCATGCCGACGGTCGGTTGGTTCTGGCTGGCGATCTGTCGCCAACGGAATCGCTGGTGCGCGTCGTGGCGGCTGATAATGGCGCGACGATCTCGGAGTGGACATCACTGCGGATTCGTGCCGATCAGCTTTTCTATCGACAAGGCGCCGTCTTCGTGCCGCCGTCGATCGTTGCTGACCCGGAGACGAAGCGAGTTACTCCCGCTCGAATGGTTGACGCTCAGACCGGCAAGGTCGTTCGAACGCTTCCCCCCTGGCGGTTTGGAAGTTCGACCTGTCAACTCCCTGTCTGCACGCCGCGTTTCGCGTTTTCGCCGAAGATAACCATCACGTCACTGGACCTGGAAAGCGGGCGGATGACCGCAAATCCGCTGGCCACTGGTGGGTGCCTGATCGGAATGACCCCGGCTAACGGGCTGCTGTACAACACTCTGCAATCCGGCTGCCAATGTAATCTGGCCGCTGTGCGCGGCATCACTGCATTCGAACGAAGTGCTTCGATCGAGCCGTCTCCGCCGCAATTACAGAAAGGTCCCGTCTATGGAATTCGATTGTCTTCCAGCGAGGGATCTCCCGATGACTGGCCAACGTTTCGTCGCGACGAAACGCGGAGCAACCACAGCCCGCAGGCGATTCCCGAGCTGTCGTTGATCTGGAAGGCTCGCGTTTCCCTTGCGGGTTCCCGAGTCGACGCGCCCACACACAGTCATGTCCCCGTCGAGTCGATCTCGGCGCCCGTCGTTTACGGAAACCAGGTTGTTGTCACCGAACCTGACGCTCATCGCATCATCGCGTTGGATACCGAGTCGGGTCGGGAACGATGGACATTCACCGCCAATGGTCGCGTGGACTCACCGCCGACAATGCATCGCGGTCTGTGTGTGTTCGGTTGTCGCGACGGCTGGCTGTACTGTCTGCGGGCAGACGATGGGAAGTTGATCTGGCGACTGCGTCTGGCATGGCACGACCGTCGCATCATGTCGCTCGGTCAACTGGAATCGCCGTGGCCGCTGCACGGAAGCGTGCTGGTTCACCAGGGGCTGGTCTACGCCACCGCCGGTCGTTCGTCAGGTGCCGAGGGTGGCATCCGTGTTTGCACGGTCGAGCCGGAGTCCGGCCGGGTTGTCCGCGACACGACACTCGGGCGCGAGATGTCCGTGAGCACCATGAATGACATTCTGGTGAGCGATGGCGATTTCGTATATCTGCGCGAATGGCAGATCGATCCCGAAACCGGCAAAGCGCGACAGATAATGCGACCGCGACAGATTCGTGGTTATCCCGGTGAGGTGCGCGTCCCGACGTCCATGCCAAACGGTCCGGATCCGCCGATCTATCTCCATTCCAGTTGGATCAACACTTTACTCGACGGCTCGTGGCGCTACGCGTTCCGCTCGTACCACAAGGGAAACCAGCGACGCGGCTTTGGTGCGTCGTTCGGGCAACTGCTGGCGTTCGATGCGAAGACGGTTTATGGCTTTCGCACGGGACTGTGGTCGCTGGGACGTCGGTCCACGCCGCATCTGTTCGCCGCGCCGCGCGGGCTGTCCATAACAGATGACGCAAGTCCAACCGGATACGACGTGACGTCCCGCTGGACGCAGCCCATGGCGGACGGTGGGTGGGTCGAAGCGATGCTGGTCGCAGGCGACACACTGTTTGTTTCCGGTCCCGTCAATCCTGCGGATCGCTCAACAACCGGCGGGTTCCTTCGTGCGCACTCACTGGCGGATGGAAAGCTGACAAAAACCGTCACACTCGCTTCACCGCCCCAGTTGGACGGTATGGCCTCCGCTGGCGAGCGGCTCTATCTGTCACTGGCCAGTGGAGATGTGGTGTGTTTTGGGGCGAGTCGCCCGTAGCCCGACCGATCGCCGGAGTCTCTTGATCCTGGCAGCATCGCGACTCAGGGCAGCCCGGTGCAAGAATTCCCCGGTACGAGCTAATCACCGGAACGCGCGGGAATTGCCGGATGAGGGTGCTGCACCTCGTGCGTCCAATCGCACTCACTTTGTGACATCGCGCGAATCGAAGAGCACATATCGCTGTGTGTGCGTTACGGCTCGGTCCCGCCAGGTATTTTTGTCCGATTGGTCGGAAAACGCGGATTCTCCAGAAGCGAGGCGTGGGACGAGCCCACTCCCGCGGGCACACATTCAGCACGCAAGTGCACATATGCCGGAGGTGGAGAATCATGAAACCCCTTACATCGAGACGACCATTACGGCTTGAATCTCAAAATAGTCGCCGCGGAGCCATTCTGGTAACAGTTGCTCTCACGCTGACATTCCTGTTGGGCTGCGTCGCCCTGGCTGTGGACGTTGGATTCCTGGTCCTTGCTGACGGCGAATTGCAGATGGTCGCCGACTCATCGGCGCTGGCGGCGGCCCGGGAATTCAACGGCCGCAGAACAGATCAGGACGTCGTCGATGAGTACGCCATCGCCGCCGCTGTCGACGCTGCCGAAAAGAATTCCGCTGGTGGACATGCTTCGGTTGAAATTGATGAGTTTGTCTCCGTACGTGGAGAGACTCATCAAGACATTCGATTGGGGCATCGCTTATTCGACCGGGAGACCGGTGAATACAGGCTCGTCTGGGAAGACTTGCCGGGCAAGCCTCACAATGTGGTGGAAATCACCGCTCGCCTGGACGACTTTCAGCGTGCGGACAGCGATGGAAACGCGTTTGATACCGTGACTCAGGCGGTCCCCCTGATTTTCATGAACGCACTGGGGCAACAGTACGCAAGTGTGGAAGCAACAGCGACCGCAACGTACCAGCCTCGGGACATGGTGCTTGTTCTGGACGAATCCGGCTCAATGCGGTTCGACAGTCTGCTTTACCGCGACACGATCAACCGACTGGGAACAACTGCGGTGGTCAACACCATCGAAGAGATGTGGTCCGACCTTGGGTATCCAAGCTATGGAAATATGGATTTCGAGGCTGAGTATCCGACGTTTGAAGGAGTTGGTTCGGGGAGACGACCAGTTTACGGCTACTACTATCGGTTCGGTCGCCGGCAGCGGTACATCCGTGGCTACGAAACTGTCGACGTGCCTGATATCTCGATCGTGTGGAAGGGCTACGAGGTCGACATCTCGTCGGACGAGCGCATCAGCCAGGTCGTGCTGTTTTTCTCCAACGGTCGATACCGGTTCTACGACGTGTCTTCCAACGGATGCACACTTAGTTCCAATGTCCGAATCACCGGTGCCCTGGTCAAATCGGGGAACAACGGCTTTCTGGACCCGTACCAGCAGGACCTCGGCGAATACATCGACCTCAACTCGAACTCAGCGTTCAAGCGTGCCCTTGGGGTGGATTCTGTCGGATATCCATACGCTCACGAACGCGATACAGAGGGTCGATACGTCGGTGATCCGTGGACTCAGTACATCAACTATGTTCGATATGACAGAGTCATGCGGGATTCCGGCTTCCGGAACCGCTTCGGGATGCTGACGCTGGTCCACTTCTGGAACCACGTGAAGGCCTCCCCGTCGGAGACGCCTGACCTGGCAAACACCCGCCAGCAGCCGATGGGGGCCCTCAAGGACGCAGTCAATTCTCTGCTGAATTACATCGTCGATGTCGAGGCGGACGATCGTGTTGGTCTAGTGACATTCTCGACGGAAGCGAATCTCGACGTGGAACTCGACGACTTCGACCTGGCTCCTGTGCGGGATCAGGCGGCCCGGATGCAGGCGTACGGTCGGACAAACATCGGTGATGCACTGCGGCTCGCGAGAATCGAGCTGACGGAGAATGCCCGTCCGCAGGCTGCTCGTACCATCGTGCTGATGACAGATGGCAATCCGAACGAACCCGGGAATTACGATCCGGCTGACTATGTCCGTTCCGAAGCCCAACTGGCTGCGGACGAAGGAATTCGCGTCATCACGATCAGCCTTGGGTCGCGATTCGACCACACACTCATGGAAGAAGTGGCCGAATTGACCAACGGTGTTCATCACGAAGTTCCCGACGCAACGGCATCCGACCCGGAAGCAGTCGAGCGGGAACTGGAACGCGTTTTCTCGGAAGAGATTGCCGCTGATCGCAGCCTCACGCTGATCAAATGATTGAGTTTCATGTCCACAGTGACAACGAAACACGGATACGACGGCTGAAGCGAATGTTTCAGATCAACTGACTATCAACAACAAAACCAACCGGAGACTTTACGATGACGACTACTACACGCGGCGGAATGCGGCGAAATGAGGCTTCACGACGGGGTGTTGCGGCCACCGAACTCGCCCTGTGCCTGCCACTGCTGATTGCTTTGATGCTCGGGCTGATCGAATGCGGTCGAGCCATGCAGGTCGAGCACATGGTCAGCACGGCGGCTCGCGAAGGAGCCCGACAGGCTATCATTGAAGGCTCGACGAACGAAGAGGTTGAAGAATGGGCGACCGACATTGTTGTCGACACGCTGGGCGTTGATCGCTCGGAAGTCAGCGTGGAAATCGGGATCGAAAACACCGGCGGAGATGATCTGGCTGAAGCGGAGTCACGCGACGAGTGTGCTATTTCCGTGAGTGTTCCGCATTCGGCTGCGGCGATCATCGGCCTGAACATCTTCGAGGGTCAGCTCGCGTCCGGCCGTGCCATGATGCGTCACGAGTAGGCTGTCCGAGGATTCAGGAAGACAGCATGGTGACTGCCGCCTGTGATCACGACTCCTCGTCGTCGATTGCAGGCGGTTTTGTCGATTCGACCTCGTCAATCAGTCGCTGTCGCAGTTCGTGGTGGAGCAGTTCCAGAGCACGGCGGACAGTGCGGGTTGAGCGTCCGATGTGTTCGGCGATCTGCTCCGGAGTCCGCCCCTGCATCCGCAACTCGAAGATCTCCCGGTGGCGATCACTCAGGCCGGATGTGAAGACGCCCAGCTCCTCAATCAACGCCAGCGCGGTTTCGGGCGCTGGTGCGTCGGCGATAAATGCGATCGGTACTGTGACAGAAACGCTGTCCTCACAGACGCTGACTTCATTGTAGATCGACCGTTTCAGACGCGTATGGTGCTCGACCTGACTCAGTATTTTGTGGATTGTCAGGCTGGAGATCAGCCGCCACAGGTCTCCGCTCTCGTCGAAAGTGAATCGTCCCTCGTCGGTGCCTCGAAAGAAGCTCCGAAAAACCGACTGGACGACGTCTTCCGCGTCCACACGCTGCCCCATCTTCGAGGACAGTCGCGAACGGGCCAGGCCAATCAGCCGGGACACGTATCGCGCGTACAGATCAGAAGCCGCATCCCGATCGCCCTCGCGATACCGCTGGACGATGGCAACCGATTCATCGTTCATAGCCGTTTTCCTGGAAGACCCGCGTTCCTGCCCCAGTTTAGCAGCCACTGTTCGAGTCAGCGCCTAGCCTGAACTGAAAATACAGGATTTCGACGAGCGAAGGATGACCGTTTCCGGCTGGTCCGCGGATTCACTGTCAGAGATACCACTCGGAACTTTGAGGAGTTTTCAAATGTTGACGGCGACCGCGCGACCTGGAATTGGCCTGACAAAGACCCGGCAGCAGCCGATTTCGAACGAGCGTCCACGAACGACGACTCAGCCGGAAAAGACACCGGCGTCGGAGAAGGCACCGGTCGCGGTTCCTGAAGTCCAGACCGACAACGACGACCGTTATCGACGCATCAAGCGTGAACTGCATGAGCAACTGGTGCGGTCACTGGACATGAATCTGGCAGCGACTCTGGACCAGTCAGAGATCGTCGCGGAAATCCGTCGCGGGATCGCGGAACTGTGTGAGCAGCGGAACGAGATTCTAAATGCCAGCCAGCGAGAACGGCTCGTCGAGGAAATCGTCGACGAGAGTTTCGGCTATGGGCCACTCGAGACTCTGCTGCGGGACAAGGGCATCTCCGACATCCTGATCAACGGTCCCCACAACATCTACGTGGAAAAGTCAGGCAAACTGGAGACTTCGGATGTTCGATTTGACGACGAAGCACACCTCGTGCGGATCGTGCAGCGTATCTGCAGCAAGGTCGGCCGAGTCGTTGATGAGTCGAATCCCATGGTCGATGCCCGGCTGGAAGATGGCAGCCGATTGAATGCCATTATGCTCCAATCGCCCTTTCAGGAACGTCGGTTTCCATTCGACGGTTCGGAGCGCAGCCGCTGATGGCTGAGGACCTGATCAAGTACAAGTCGATCGCTCCCGAGATGGTTGATTTCATGTCCGCGGCCGTGAATGCACGGATGAACGTCATCGTGTCGGGCGGAACCGGCAGCGGAAAGACGACGCTGTTGAACATGCTTTCCGGCTACATTTCGGAAGACGAGCGTGTCTGCACGATCGAAGACTGTGCGGAACTTCGCCTGCAACAGTCACACGTGGTATCGCTGGAGACCCGACCGAAGAACATCGAAGGTCGCGGCGAAGTGACGTCGCGTGATCTGGTCAAGAACGCTCTTCGAATGCGTCCCGATCGCGTAGTGATTGGCGAATGTCGTGGCGGTGAAGCACTCGACATGCTTCAAGCGATGAACACAGGTCATGAGGGCAGCCTCACGACGCTGCACGCCAACAACGCTCGTGAAGCGATTTCGCGTCTGGAGATGATGGCCGCCATGTCCGACATGGAACTGCCCATCTGGATCATTCGCCGTCAGATCGTTTCCGCGGTTGACCTGGTCATTCAGGCCAGTCGTCTGCGTGGCGGTGCCCGCAAGATCGTCTCCATCTCGGAAGTTGTGGGAATGGAAGGCGATACCGTCCTGATGCAGGACCTCTTCAAATTCAATCAGACGGGCGTTGATGACGACGGGGTCGCTGAAGGTCAATTCGAATGCTGCGGTATTCGGCCCAAATGCCTGGACAAAATCGCCAGCATGGGAACGAACATCGATCCGGCCATGTTCGAACGCCGCGTGCTTGAGTGGTAAGGGATTCGGCCGGGCCGGTTCAGAACGGCACGTCCTCTTCGTCAAACGGTTCTGCGTCCGGTGGCGGCTGATCGTCCATTCCGCCAGCGGTTGCCGGTGCAGCGCCGCTGAGAGAGCGAAAGCCGCTCGCTTCCGCATTCAGGAAGTACTTCACTTCGCTCTTTGGGTCACGCTGCCATTTGCGACCGGCAAGCTGATACGTGACCTCGATTTCATCGCCCACACTCAGGTCGTTCACTGTGTCGCACGCATCGCGCAGGAAGTCGACCGGGATGTAGTTTGTGAACTGGCCGTTCTCCTGTTCCAGCACGACCTGCCGTTTTCGGAATCCGCGCTGACCGAATTCTTTGGTCTCGTCGATGAAGTGGACTTTTCCCGTAACCTTGCCGCTCATGATTGCTGCCTTTTTCTGAAGTGCCTGATTCGCTCACGCTCATGTCCGAACTCCGTTGCCGGAGATGTTCGTCGTACAGTCTCACCAGGGGGAGTCGCTTCGGGTATCGCGGCTCAGCCGCGTCCGACGAGCGGCATTGTTGTCGCCATGACGGTGATCGTCGACACATTAGCGTCCAGCGGAAGACTGGCCATGTAAACGATCGCGTCGGCGACGTGGCGAACGTTCATGGTCGGTTCCACGGCCATGGAGCCATCCGCCTGAGGGACTCCGTTGGCCATGCGGGCGGTCATTTCGGTGGCAGCATTGCCGATGTCGATCTGGCCACAGGCGATGTTGTACTTGCGGCCATCGAGAGACGTCGACTTGGTGAGTCCGGTGATGGCGTGCTTCGTCGCCGTGTAGGGAGCGGAGAAAGGTCTCGGAGTTTGCGCCGAGATCGACCCGTTGTTGATGATCCGCCCGCCCATCGGATCCTGATTCTTCATGACGCGGATGGCTGCCTGCGTGCAGAGAAATGAACCCGTCAGGTTCACATCGACAACCGCCTGCCACTGTTCGAAGGTAAGATCTTCGAGCGGAATCGCGGGGGCTCCCCTGCCGGCGTTGTTGAACAGCACGTCGAGTCGGCCGAAGACCTCGACAGTTTTTTTGAACACGCTGCTGACGGAATCCGGGTTTGTCACGTCGGCGGGCAGGGGCAATGCTCGATATCCGGCTTCGCCTGCCTGCGCAACGGTTTCCTGCAACGCATCCTCGCGGCGGCCCACGAGAACTACGCGGTAGCCGGCTTCCAGCAGGGCGAGCGATGAACTGCGGCCGATGCCCGATCCGGCACCCGTCACAAGGGCGACTTTTTCCGAAGTGTTCATGCAACTGATTCCTGGTCACGCGGAATGGGGTCGATGGCGGGGTGATGTCGCGATCATGGATGCCAGCCGGGGCAGGTTGCAACCGTCCGTTTCCCGCAGTCGCGGGCAAGCGTACGGATCGGTTGGCACGGTGTCTCGATCGACTTTGAATGGACTACATTTGTCACTCTCACATGCCGTCGCGTGGCGGACGCGACTGACGAGCGTTACCCTTTTGTGATGTCGCATCGGGCTGGTCAATTGGCCCAACATGACGGCCCGAAAACACGTGAGAACGGCAGACCGACCGACACAGGCAGGCCAACAGGATAGACTTGGGAGAAGCGAAATGAGTGCTGACCATCCGGCGTCACCACTGGGCGGCATCTGCAGCGAGTGCGGCAAGAAAACTATAGATCTGATGATTTCCTCCACTGGCGAAAAGCTGTGCGCGGACTGCTGTGAAGACCAGGAGGGCGGCCTGGAGACAGTCGCTGTTGAGCAGTTGGGCGAAGGATTTCTGGCACAGTTGTGTCAGGCATGCTTCGTGACTTCCGGCGACCTGCTGCCAACGGCTGAGGGGGGTATGCTGTGTCCCGAGTGTTACTGGAAGGAAGAATCACAACGCTCAACGCTTGGTCCTGAACCGACAACGTCTGAAACTTCGGAAGTCTCCCCACCGGGTGCGGACTTCGAAGCCGAGACTGTGACCGAGATACCGCCCGTGAGATTCGGAGGCAGTCGCCCCGGTACGTGCGACGCATGCGGCGACTCGACACTCAAGCGTGTGCCCTCGTCCGACGGACGGTTGCTCTGCGAAGGGTCCAGTCTCTGTGGGGCGCGGATTATGCGGCGGTTTTTGCAGCGTGGGAGCTGTTTTCTCCGTAAGGTCGCAGTCCGGCGGGATAGGCGGCCCTCAGAGTTGCCCCGTAGGTGGCGCTCCAACT